>Ga0307989_1001780_pt1 | contig 10975 bp, 11 predicted proteins | sample EllFjometagen185_FD_203164 | JGI IMG/M metagenome (GOLD analysis project Ga0307989, IMG submission 203164) | Marine microbial communities from Ellis Fjord, Antarctic Ocean - #185 | ecosystem: Environmental > Aquatic > Marine > Unclassified | place: Southern Ocean | collected 2014-10-08 | reverse complement strand
CTGTTGGAGACCTTAATATTCCGGAGCAGATTCCGGCAAAATTCCGTACCGTATGAAACAGCATCCGATGGATCAAATACCAAGGCCTGCCGTGGGGGTAGCCTTTTGGGAAACTCGGATATAGCCAATTTTTTAAGCGGTATAATCTGGTATCTGAAACGGAGTTGGAAAATACGAAATGGCTAGAGGAATAGGCAGAGAAATCCACTAATTGAACTATGGGTTGATCATGGGAAATAAAACGGAGGGGGATAACTACGGTAGTGTCTAAGATGCTTGGCATCCCCAAGGGGATTTGAACCCCTGTCGCCGCCGTGAAAGGGCGTTTAGAGCTTTTTCACACCAAATTACTGATTGACATAGGTTATTATAAACTATATTAATTCAGCAAATTACAGCAAAGCACTTATTACTGAATATTACCAGAAATTACTGGTAAATTCCGCTGATGTCGACCTATGTGTCGACCAACTTCTGACTGCAATGTAATGTCAGAACACAGCGGAAATGACCGAACAACGATCATTGAAGACTAACTTGGAAGGAAAAGTTTGAATAAAGGTTACACAGAAGGGAAAATATTGATTCACTTGATTGGAGGCCTGACCCCTTAAATCATTTCAGTTTACGGTTAATCGGACTCAATTTGTTTTTCTTTTTCAATTTTTAGTAGCCAATTAATATTCACATCCAGGATTTTAGAAAAAGCCACTAACTCAAAGTCCCAAACTCCTCTTTCATTCCTCTCGATTCTTCCAAGTGAAGTCGAGTCCATTTTGATTCCAAATTCATCATGAATCGCTGTAACTAGATCAATCTGATTTAGTCCTTTTTCTTTCCTCGCCTCTCGTATCCGTTCGCCACAGATGTTTTCAACTGCCATATCTATTCTCAATCGAAAGTGAATGAATCCATTTATGAGAAAAGATAGCAATTTACGAAAATACAAATCTGAGTTATTCTCAGATTTTGGTTTTAATCTGAATTTTTCTCAGGTCCGCAAAGAACAAATAGCGAACCTACGATAATCGTCAAATGCTCTGATACCGTGTCAAAAACATGATATTGGAATGGTCGAAGCGGATTGCAGTCCGAGATTCAACAAAATCTTTTGACTGATAAACAACTACGAGAAAGGGGGAAATACGATGCGGAAAAAAAGCAATGATGTGAACTTAGAGAGTACGCCAGTGCTTAAAATGGCAAGGAGAATACTTGGAATAACCGCTGTGCTACTATGTATTGTTGCGTTTGAAGGTTTCGGTAAATCAAATCATTCAGGGCCAAGGTTTCCAGAAGATGCTAAAAGAATAAGCGCAAAGACCTATAAAAAACTAGTTGATACTATTTCTCGTCAGGTAGGAAAGCAAGTGAGCATTCCTGAATTAACGAAGGCAAATAAAAGATTTGAGTCCCTCATTGATGAGCAATATGCAAGATATTCAACTGCTCCGTTGAATATGAAAATGAACAAAAATATCTATGAAAATCTTCAGTCTCTTTCCAGCTATTTTAACAAAGTGAATGATTTTTATTCGAAAGAGTTTAAGCCAGGAATGAACATAAGACGTGGAGCAGTTGGAGAATACAGAAGTAAGTATTTTGGAAGAACAGGTGAATATCCCCCTAAATCAGAGTTTTCAGATTATTTCTTCGCGAAACATCCAGAGATTTACGATACTTTTAGACTTTCAGCAGAATTAGCTGGCAAAGTAGATCAATATAAAAAAGAAATCTATTCATCTAGCTTTAAGCATGAATTAGGGTTATTGCAGAATTTTATCAAAAAGCAATATGGGATTCCAAATGCCAGATATCGAAAACAGGATTTACTTATTGCATTAATGGATAGTTCTGTTGAACAAAATAATGTTTACCTCTTAGGAAAAGTATTTAAGGTTATTCAGTCTATAGAAAATGGTATGTTATTACTTTGTACTGGTCCCAGTTATAATACTTTCACAATTTTTGTTGAGACGAAAAAATCATATCCAGATGACTACAGATTTTTGAAACCTGTAACAGTCATATCTGATGGGTATTTTAAATACACGTCCATTTTGGGACAGAATAATAAAGTCTATAAATTTAAAGAACTCGAAATATCTGCAAAATATTACTTTTTATAGCAAACTAAATAATGATGAAGCAGTCCGATAGCTGTGCCACAATCATCATGAATTATTTAACCTGATCGATTTCACATTCCTTATAGTTGATCATCGTCGGAATCGGTTTTTATTATGATATCCCCTACTATGTTGGTTTGATCTCTCTTATGCTTGTAATTTTCAGGATCGCGGTTTACAAGATCAAAAATAATCATCGTGTCTGATGGTGGAGAATATTTTGTCACCTGTTTTGTGATGATCAAATTTCCATTCTCGTCTCGCTCTTTTGTTACTTCCTTGTATTTGAATCCCTTTATTTTTTTAGCTTTGGAGTTAAGAGTTACCCTAACATTTTTTTCATTCCCCTTTTTTAAAGCATCGGAAAAGTCGGGATGATCCTTAACTCGCTCATAAAAAGTATCAATAGACCAATCCAATGCTCTTGCAATCTCCGTATTGTAATAGCCCTGGGAAGCCATTTTTTCAACTTTATCCAAAATCTCAGAGGTGACTTGGTAAAACACTTGTGGCTTCTTTTTTGGCATTTTTGATCCTCTTGTTAGGGGTTAGTACAGGTAAATGGTTCAGATCAATCATTGCCTTGACCATTTTTTTCGATAAATTCCTGAATCGCCATGTGAACAGCCTTTCTCTGTGACAATCCTATTTTCTGGCAGGACCTCACAAATTCATTGATTGTAGATTCAATAATTGAATACCGTTTTCATCGACTCACCTTCTTTAATGGTTTAGAAAAAAAACACACACGGTTCAACGGCTTTTTGTTGAACAATTCAGTTTCCTCCGGTTCTTTTGGTTCTTCTGGGACTCTGTTACCTTTGGATCCTCTGCTACTCTGTCACGTTTTCAGCTTTCAGAACTGCATTTCGTCTTCATGGCTTTGCTGTGGTTGATGCTCCCAATTTATACGAAAACGTGGTGATCGATATTCATGACCCTTCTGATGCTGAACCAGGAATCCCTCATCGATCAGCTTTTTGATTTTTAGGGCAGCGTAGTTGCGACTTTTACCAAACAAATTGCCCAATTTTCTTGTTGGTAAGAAAAAGTCATCTGCCTCCTTCGCTATCAACTCACATATTCTCTTCAATATAAGATCATCTGCTATCGACCTTGCCTTGATTGTTGATCTATCTATATCTGAGAATTGATTATTCGCTTCCCCGAATGCAGATAGCAACGGATCAGGAGATTTTACTTTTTCCCAGCTTTCAGCGAAGGCGGTTACGAATTCATCCTCATCAATTCCTTGAATCAAGTGGTGTTCTTCAGATAGAAACCGATAAACCTCCAGTGCGGTTTTTTCCAGACTCCAGGGATCAATTGTTTTTATCTGTTCGATTGTGTGACCTTGTACAACCATTTCTTTCTGGTAATAAAAAGCAGTTAAGAATCCAAGTTTCCAATCAACGTTTGCTTCATCGCCCACTCTGATAGCAATCTCGTTGGCAATTTCTTCTTCTAAATTCATGTTATCGCCTTTATGATGCGAGGAAACGCTCCAGGCGAATGAGAAGCGTTTTTTCCACTGGACGCCAACCCAGCGCCCCGCGTTTTTTAATAACTTATGAAGCCGTTTTTTTTGTTTTTGATGCTCAGATACCTGTTAACTGGCGTTTTTGCCTTCAGTGCCGTTCAGGGTCGCATTGTCCGGGATATTAAAGCGGATACAATATTTTTCTGAAAGTTCGATCATGCCTGCCTCTGGTCAACCGGTTCAACAACGCCGTTCTTGAATAGCTCCTCGATAGTAGTTTCCGGAATGAATACCCGGTTACCTATTCGCAAATGACGGAGTTTTTTTTCGAAGATCATTTTTCGCCACCAAGCGACAGACATTTTTGACTTTTCTGCGGCTTCCTTCACTGTGTATGTAACCATTTAGCCTCCAATAGTAGTTAATAGAAAATTTCTATGTTGCATAAGAAGATAGTAAACGGTATAACAGTAAAAAGTATATATATTATGTAACGCAGACTCAACAAAATGCTGCGTTATGAAATCCAAAGTAATTACACTATTTTTACTGTAACGCAGATTAAATGATTATGAATCAACAAACACGAGACCAGCTCATAAAAGACGCTATGATCTATGAGCCCCCGAAGATAGATAAAGCCCACAAAAAGCGTTTAGATTGGTTCTTTGATTTCCTGCGACTTGATTTGGATGGATGCACAGATCCGCAATTCTTAAATAAGCTATGTATCGACTGGGTTTGTGGGATCAAGGCTAAATACACAAAACGGAAAATTTCACATACCCCTGATGAGCAAAACTTCCTCAATGAGCAAGGGGAACAAATAGCGAAGGATATAGTTAAGAAGGTAGCAAAGCACCAACCCGATTTTTTAATTTATAATCTTCCATTAAAGGAAATGCAGCGGGAATTAAAGGAAAAATCCAGTACACTGTTTGATAGAATTGAGGGGAAATACAAATCGGAAATTAGCAATGAAAAGACGATAAACGGGCTGGAGCGTGGCAAGGCTCGCTACGGTTCTGCCGTTCCTGCGGAAGTTAGCAATCTAAAGACAGAGACAATGTTACAAGTAAGAATCGACGACACAGGGACCCCACGAATTGAGACAGCTTATATGTTCCCTGATGATATCACAGCAATCACTTACATATTTTATCAAGAGATCGACAACATACCACTCGACGCTTTTAAACGGTGTGATGAATGCGGAAACTGGTTCCTTCAATTATCCAAGAAAGAGAAAAACTTTTGTTCAGATCCTTGTATGAATCGAAAACGACAACGGGATATCAGAAAACAGAAAATGCATGATAACCCTGAAGGTTACGAGCGCGACAAAAAGAACTCACGAAAACGAGCTCGAAGTTCATACGTTAATAAAGTTAAAGAAAATATCGGTGAACATGCAAAACCAGCAAGACGACCAAGAAAAAAAAAGGAGGATTAAACCATGGCACTAATAGTTGAATGTCCGAAATGTAAGCGTAAGAACAGCCTTAAAAACGACAAGTGCGGGAAATGTGATTTCCAGTTAAAAAAGGCGAGCGGTAAAGTTTACTGGATCATGTTTCGAGATCCATCGAAAAAACGCAAGTATGAGAGAATTGGACCTAGCAAGCAAGCTGCGGAAAACCGATTAGGAGAAATAAAGAAAGCAATTGCAGAAGACCGATATATTGATAAAAACCTCAACACGAAACACAGTGTTGGGGGATTGGTTAAATGGTATTTAGAATTGACCGATATTAAAGCTAAAAAGACCTATCAGCGGATTGCACAGGCATTAACCAATGTAGAACGATTAGTTGGTTCAGATGTGCTAATCAGCCAGTTGAAGCCATCACACCTGGAGAAGTATAAAAAAACAAGACTGAAAGAGCCGTCAAAGGCAAGGAAAGAACAAAATATTGCTGTTGATACGGTAAACAAGGAAGTAGGCTTTGCCAAAACTATGCTGAATCGGGCTGTCTTGGAAAGTGAGATAGAGACCAGTCCATTTCGTAATGTGAAGACACTGACGGCAAACAATATTAGAGAGCGGGTTCTAACATTAAAAGAATACAAGACACTGTTGTCTAAATGCCCTGGATATCTTCAACCGATAGTAACAATGGCTTATTACTTGCCGATGCGACAGGCTGAAATCCTGAATCTAACATGGAACAAAATCGACCTAAAGCGGGGATTGATAAGTCTATCAGCATCAATGACAAAGACAGAACAGGCAAGGAACCTGAAGATTCACCCGCGTGTTGCTGAAGTGCTTAATGGCATACCCAGGGGTATCAGATTACGAAATGTTTTTTTGATGGATGGTGAACCCGTACCAAGGCGAAAAATGCAAAGAGACTATAAAAAAGCTATTGAGGCTACGGAACTGGGGGATTTCACTTTTCACGATCTCAGACATGCAGCAATCAACAATATGCGTCTTGCAGGGAATGATTACTTCGTTATTATGGCGCAATCCGGCCACAAAACAATGTCAGTATTCAAACGGTATAATCTGGTTTCTGAAACAGAGCTGGAGAGTACAAAATGGTTGGATGAAACAGAAGAAAAATCCGCTGATGTCGACCAATGTGTCGACCAGATAGGCAAATGAAGGTGTGCTGAACTACGTAGGTGCCTGAGATGCTTTGGCATCCCCAAGGGGATTCGAACCCCTGTCGCCGCCGTGAAAGGGCGGTGTCCTAGGCCGTCTAGACGATGGGGACACTTGCAAATATGGTGAGCCGGACGGGGGTCGAACCCATGACCACCTGATTAAAAGTCAGGTGCTCTACCAACTGAGCTACCGGCCCATATCGCGCCGTAGTTATTCAGATATCATAAATTTTAGAGCGAATTTTGTCAATAAAAAATTATAATTTTTATAATAGACACACTTAACTTATTGTTCTTTTTTGTTTTATGACCCAAATATTGTTTTCCCCTCAGCCCGCAGGTCTTTAGCTGCGACCCCTACACGATCCGCCATCCCAACTTCCGCCAATTTATTATAACTCCTTGGATCATAAAACTTTTTATTGCCTACTTCACTTTCAATCTTAAGCACTCCGTCGTAGTTCCTGAACATATGCTCCACAATGGGACGCGTAAACGCATATTGGGTATCAGTATCCACGTTCATCTTAATCACCCCATAATCCAGCGTCTCATGTATGTCTGACAACTCTGAGCCAGATCCTCCATGAAAGACAAGGTCCATTGCTGCAGATTCCCCGTGTTTCCCTATCACTGCTGCCTGTCCATCCTTGAGGATGTGAGGGGTCAGTTTCACATTCCCGGGTTTATAGACACCATGAACATTCCCAAAGGTAGCAGCCAGCATAAATCGGCTACCTGGCACGGCACTGAGTTTCTCATATACATAAAGCATATCTTCTGGCGTGGTATAAAGCTTTTCTGCAGGTGTATCCTCGTTATTCACACCATCCTCTTCTCCACCGACAACGCCAGCTTCAACTTCCAGGATTATGTCGCAGGCGGCACACTCTTGTAACAGAGGAACCGCAATATTCATATTTTCATCCAACGGCAGTTCCGAACCATCGAACATATGGGAATTAAACAGGTTGGGAAGCCCCACAGCACGCCTTTTTTTGGTCTCTTCAATCAGAGGTTTGACAAATGTATCCAGTTTTCCAGGGGTACAATGGTCAGTATGGAGGGCGACATAAACATCATAGTGCTCGGCCATCAGATGAATGTGCTGGGCTAGTGATATCGCTCCCAGAGCCATATTCTTGACCGCTGTCCCAGACGCAAATTCACCACCTCCGGTCGAGACCTGGATAATACCATCACATTTTGCATCCGCAAAGCCCTTTAAGACAGCATTCGCCGTTGCGATGGAACTCACATTGATTGCCGGAAAGGCAAAATGGTTTTCTTTTGCGGTATCGAGCATCCGACAGTATGTCTCATAGTCTGCAACAGGCATGAATTTCTCCGTATTGATTGAGGTTGCAACCATTTACTTATATTCTGGTCGATTCATGAAACGGTATAATACCGATAATTCTAATTTATTGGTTTCACAAAGTATAGTAAATTAGATCCAATATTCAATCATATGCAACAAACCGAAAGGGGAAACACACAGCTGGATTCGAAAATTGATCCGCTTTTTTTTGGATGCACAGACCATAAAAAACATCATAATTGGGTTAACGAAACTCTGGATTTGGGCTATTGTATTGTCATCAGGCCTATCGCAATATCTGCTAATTGAATAACCACCAACCAGCGAATTGACCATGGAACTTCAGAAAGAACAGCTGTCGCATCTTGACCCTGCCGGAAAACGTCAGGTTTTAATCGAGGCACTATCCTATATTCAGGACTTTTCACAGAAAGTCGTCGTCATAAAATATGGCGGGGCTGCAATGGTCCAGGAAGAGTTTAAAATCTCTTTTGCCCGGGATATTGTTTTGCTGAGGTCTTTAGGAATGCTACCGGTCATCGTTCATGGAGGAGGCCCTGAGGTGACTGCTGCCATCAAACAGTATGGGCTGGAAAGTACTTTCATTGACGGATTGAGGGTGACCGATCTACCCAGTTTAAAAATCTCAGAGATGGTCCTGTCCGGAACCATTAACAAGGAGATCGTTACCAACATAAACACCCAGGGAGGTCTGGGCATTGGCATCAGTGGCAAGGATGGCCGTCTTATTCAGGCGCATAAACTGGAAATCCCCGGCACTGACCTGGGATACGTTGGCGAGATTGAGCAGATTAATCCTGAATTAATCTTCACACTGATTGAAAAGCATTACATTCCCGTCATCTCACCTATCGGCATGGGAACCGACGGGAACACATACAATATCAATGCAGACACAGTTGCATCTCATATAGGTGTCGCTTTGAAGGCACATAAGATTATTTTTATGACCGACGTGCACGGAATTTTGAAAGACGATAAACTGATATCTGCAATCAATCGGCAGGAAACTCTGAAACTGATCGAGAAGGGTGTCATTTCAGGAGGAATGGTGCCAAAGGTAAAGGGCATGCTATACAGCCTCGAAAATGGCGTCAAGAGTGCTCATATTATCAGCGGAATGGACCCACACGCAGTTATTTCCGAACTGTTCACGGACAAGGGGACCGGAACAAAGATTATTCTTTAGCCCGCATCAACCACCAGCAAAAGGCAGGAAGCAGAATACTTCGTCGCCATCGGCCAGGTGATCACCCGGCTTTGCTTTTTCTCCATTTACAAGAAAGGCAATCGGCTGGTCCCGGGGCAAATCAACTTCTTTGATCAGTCTTTTGAGCCGGGATTTGTCTGGGATCTCCACTTGAATTCCCTTTTCAGCATCATAGCCCGCCCTCTGATCGAGCCCTGCCAGGAGCTTAATATTTACCTGGATTTTCTTACTTTTTCTAAAAAACATATTTTTTGTCTATCCTGTTAAGCTTGGAATGAGACTCAATACTCACTTTGCTTTGCGACGGCACATTCCTACAGATCCAGTCTGGCATATGGTTCCATCAACCCAGATAGCACCGTCAAATACGGTTCCCCTTAGATCTGCGCCCGTCAGATCTGCTTTGTAAAGTGTCGCTTCTCTGAAAGAGGCATAGGCCAGATTTGCCCCACGAAGATTGACCTCCGTGAGGTCGATTCGATGAAAACTGACTTTATAGAAATTGCATCCAGGGCAATTCCGGGTCCTCAACAACCGCTCAAAAGATGACTTTTCAGCGGTAAACCCGTTGCCAGCCGCAATTGTAACCACCCAGGTCAATAAAACCAAAAGCGTTTTTTTCATAGGTCTTTTTATTCAATTCCGGATTTTTGCATCAGTTTCACCAGTGAACAATTCTGACATCCCTCATAGTAGCTTTTACAGCAATCATCGTGCAACTGTAATTCGGACATCATCGGAAACCATCGGAAACTAAATAGTTTGAATTTATTGAATAATACATATTATTCTTTTCCTTTGTTTTCTGATGGTTTCCGATAATATCCGATTTTTTGTTGCGTATTTGTTGCTTAAATTCTATCCTATCTTTTACAGTCAGCAACATTAAAATAGGGAAAAATTCAATTCATGGCCAAAAATGACGGTAAAACTTCGTACACGAAAAATATCTGGTGGTCTGCTTTCATATTACCTTGACATCTATCAAGATGGAAATAGATATTATGAATATTTGAAATTATACACAAAACCAGACTCTAAGATCAACAAACAATTCAACAAAGATATTAAAAATTTCGCAGAAACCATTTACCTAAAAAGAGCGATAGCAATAATTGCTGCAAATCATAACATCATCCCATCACATATTAGAAATACCGATTTCGTTGATTACTTCAAAAAAATAACAAAAACAAAAAACCCAAGTAACTCAGCATGGGCAAGTACCTATAAAATACTGGAAGAATATACAAAAAATTATACACATGGGGTCTGTAAAATTTCAAATATTGATAAAAGGTGGATCATAAAATTCCGTGATCACTTATTAGATTGTGTTTCCAATAATACTGCACGTACATATTATGGAAAAATCAAAGCTGCATTGAATGAAGCAGTTAGAGATGAAATCATACAATCAAGTCCTGCAAGTATAGTTAAAGGAATAGAAAAAGTACCGACTTTACCAACCTATTTAGAACTTAATGAAGTTCAGAAACTTGCGAATACGGAATGCCGTAGAATTGAAGTAAAAAAAGCATTCATATTTGCCTGTCATACTGGATTAAGAGTTTCTGACATAAAGAATTTAAAATGTGAAAACGTTAAGGAAGATCATCTTGACTTTGTTATCAAAAAAACAAAAATAAGGCTTTCTATTCCCTTATCTGAAACTGCTAAAAGAATTTTAAATGAACGTTCAGAAAAAGAAGGTGTTGTAAAAATTTTTGATTTACCCGACAAAACTACAATTGGACGAATTGTCAAAGAATGGAGCAAATCTGCAGGCATTAGCAAACATATTACTTTTCATGTATCCAGACATACATTCGCAACTCTACAAATTGCAGCAGGGGTAAGTGTTTACGTTGTCCAAAAACTACTTGGTCATAAAGACATTACCTCAACCTTAATCTATGCACATGTCATGGACACAACTAAACAAAAAGCAATTGATAAATTGCCAGCAATCAATTTGGAGTTTTTAGATGGCAAAAATTGACAAAGTAAAGTGGGATGAACTTGTGAATCATATTTTGAATTTGGGAACCACCGTTAAATCTGATGAACTCATAGCGAATGAGCAATGCATACCATATGATGAACGTTCATTTTTGTTATCAGAAATTAACAAAAAACTACAGAATCCAAATTTTCCACTCACTTTTTCAAACCATATAATTGCCCTAAATATCAATAGC
>Ga0307989_1001777_pt1 | contig 10988 bp, 8 predicted proteins | sample EllFjometagen185_FD_203164 | JGI IMG/M metagenome (GOLD analysis project Ga0307989, IMG submission 203164) | Marine microbial communities from Ellis Fjord, Antarctic Ocean - #185 | ecosystem: Environmental > Aquatic > Marine > Unclassified | place: Southern Ocean | collected 2014-10-08 | reverse complement strand
CTCAGTGTATGAATTTGATGAGGAGGGAGCGCCCCTGTTGATGGCAGGAACTCATGTAGATATCTCTGTGAGACAATCTCTTTCGGAAGCCCTGGAGCGTCAATCTTCTTTTCAGTGGCTGGCCAGTAAATTCTCGGCAGCTCTAATTATGGCACGACCAGACAATCTCGATGAAATTATTGAGGCTGGTCTTGGGGAAATTGGCATTTTCTTGGGCTCCGACCGCGTATATATATTTAAGTTGAATCTCGAAACAGAAACCATGAACAACATCCATGAATGGGTTGCCCCAGGTGTTATCCCTGAGAAAGAAAATTTAAAAGAAGTCCCCTTTGAAGCATTCCCATGGTGGATGGATAAAATACACAATGGTGAAACCATTTATATCCCAGATGTTTCGAAGATAGAAGCCGAGCAAAGGGATCTTCAGGAAATTTTGGAGATGCAATATATTAAATCGCTAATCGTTGTACCAATTATGGGGCCGAACGAAATCATAGGATTTTGGGGGCTGGATTTCGTGCAGGATTTCTGGATATTCGATGAATTTTCCCACCAAGTATTACGCTTCGTTTCCTCCATTATTTCTGGCGCCTTGGAAGCCAACTCCAGCCAGAAGAGAATATTACATCTGCTCGATGAATCAAAAACAAATTTCCGGAAGGTGGCTAACCAAACCCGGTCGATTATTGTAACTACAAATTTGGCGCACAAAATTAATTATGTAAATACAGCATTTAAGGATATCTTTGGTTTTACAGATAAAGATATCCTTTTTAAAAAGCCCCATCAGGTGCTTTCAGCAAATATTTCAGGACAAGTGAAACAATTGTCAGTTGCTGAATTACTGCAGGATGGAGGACAATGGGAAGGATCGTTTTTAAATCGGACCAGGGACAACCATCTGATCATTGAGAATGCGAAGATAAGTCCATTATTTTCAGGAGATGGATCCCGCACTGGATACATCAAAGTTGCTGAAAATATCACCGCCGCCAAGAAACACTCAGAATGGCTCGACTTGCTCCGCTTGGCACATGAGTTTTCGTTGGGCGTTCATACGGCCAAGACTGATTTTATGACGGGTCTTAAAATTCTACTGGAAAACCTCGCTCAATTTACTTTTGCTCAATCAGTCATTTTCTTGCCACTTGAAAATTCAAGCCGACCCTTTTTAAATTCAACTTCAACTTCAACTAATGATCCCCTGGCGAATCATCTTCCACCAAGTATTAAGGCTCTTGACTTGGCTCGATTCACAAGGTTAGATGGCATCCATCAAGTGGGAGAAGACAGTCTGGCTCCCTGGGCAAATTATCTACAGTCCCACTCTGGAGAAATCTTCTTTTCTCCAGTGGCATCAGAACTTAAGACTTATGGGCTCATGCTATGTAGTCACCAAAGCAAAATTAAGTACTATGATGCTATTGATCAGACATACTTTACATCATTTGCAAATATTCTCGGGCATATTCTATATGAGTTGGAACTCACACATTTCATGCATACTCAAAATCAATCGGAACAGATTACCCGCATCGCTGCGGGTCTGGCCCATGAAGTGAGAAATCCCCTTGCTGTGATATCTATGAGTATGGAGGTCTTGGATCGGGACCTTGATGGGCAGAAAGAATCTGTTCAGAAAGCATTTAAACTTATAGATAAGTCCTTGACTAGAGCTTCTTCGATCGTGGAAAGCTTAATGATCCTGGGCAACCCCGAGAGCGATACGTCCAATCTCTCATCTTTGGATTTGTCACAAATACTCAACGAAGCGACTTTGCTAGTGACTTTTCATCTAAGAAAAAATAGAATTATCGTTGACTACCAAAAGAATGTTGAGGGCTTGACGGTGCGTGGAACGCAGGAAGGGCTGCTGAAAGTATTTGTTAATATCCTGCTTAATGCCATACAAGCCATAGATTCGGATGGGACAATCACCATTTCAGCAACCCGAATCATTGATGAGGATATTGTCATTAGCTTTAGTGATACTGGACCAGGTATTCCTAAGCTGGATATTTCAAGGGTTCTCAAGCCCTACTTCTCTACCAAAAAGGATAAACCCGGAAGTGGGATGGGTTTGTATATCTGCAATGAGATCATTCAGGGTTTTGGTGGTAAACTGGAAATAGCCAACAATCAAGATCGTGGTGCTATTGTCAAGATACAATTATTAAAAGGAAAGGCTTAAGGTATGTATAAAGCACTATTTGTAGATGATGAAGTTGATTTTTTGGAAACCATCGAGATGTTATTCAGCACTGATCCTGATCTGGATGTTTCCACCATTAGCAACCCAAGCCTGGCTTTACAAAAGGCTATTCGATTGAGGCCTGATATCATATTTCTGGATGTTTCCATGCCCGATGTTGATGGTGGGGAGCTTGCGATTGCGCTGAGGGAAAACGCCATCACAAACCACATTCCCATTGTTTTTATCACTGCCGTGGTAACCAATGCTGAGAGAGGGGTGCACGGTGGGCAGATATTTTTGCCCAAGCCCGTAAAAAGTGCCGAAATCAAAGCCATCTTGAAGGAACTGCTGGAGTAATCGGCACTTCAAGATGCTGACCAAGTGATTCATGCCATTACCAAGTGTAAGAAGATAATACTTTCATCAGGTTTTCTGATCGGGAGAGGCCAAGTGTTTTTCTGATACGGTAGCGGTAGATCTCAACGGTTTTAGGGGTAAGCTTCGTTAAGGCTGAAATATCTTTTGTCTGAAGCCCAAGACGGACAAGAGTGCAGACTTTTACTTCTCGCTCCGTAAGTCCTTGATTTTTCGACCAGAGTTCTTGGACAAACTCAGGGTGAATTTCATTGAAATAGGTTTTAAACTCCTCCCAATTTATCTCGGATGTTTGGTTTGATCGGAGCGTCTTGGCCAATTTATATTGGTCCAGTTTTTTTGATCCCAGCGAATTGATGATCTTGTCTATTTTCTGCGCATTTTCACTCGCCTGCAAAGTTTGGGATATCAAGTCAGCTTCTCTCCGGGCAAGCTTTCTAGTATAATCAGATTCACCCTGCTCCCGTTTGCGCATCTCTGCTTGCAGTATTAGATTTTTCACGGCTTTAGCTAAGGCCTGTTTTTCGAGATCATCCTGTTTGCGGGTATGATTGGGCAGAATAATGCCAGCTGTGTCTCCTGTTGACGATTCAATCTGTCCGACAAGCAAAACCCAATTGGCTTTGTCATATCCCAATAGCTCAAACTCGAAATAGAATTCACCCTTGTGTTCATGCGGGGGCGTTTCAAGCAGAAAAAACAATTCCTCATGATATTGGGTTGGAACACTTGAGAGGAAGGGATGCTCCGATAAATGTGTTGTGACGATTTCCTCTTCGTTGCTCCGATAATTTATTTGACTTATACTAAGCGTCTTAGAATCCCGCTGGAACGACCAATACCTCAAGCCCAAAATCTCAGAAGTCTTCCTGATAATACCTTGATCCATCCTGTTCCTCTCAAATTGCATAGGTGACTTTGGCCAGATGAAACTCACCAGATAAAGTAATCAGAACGCAGAGAGTTGACAGGTGCTTTTCTCAGACACGTAAGCCTACAATGTACGGCGGCATTCAAAAGACGTTTACCCTGCCTGGCTACGTCCAGGTCGGGTAACAGATTAGTAACGATATAACAATAGAGTTATTGTAGAGTTGTAAGCAATATCACGAAGTCTATATTGTCTGGTGGCAGTTTACAAGTGCCATAAAAGTTAACAAATAACTCTTAATGTAAGAAAAGCATGGCGACCACATATGAGAGAGACACATTTGCATCATCGCCATAACGGAGGACTACGTGTTAAATATAATTGCAGTTTTCGCCAGCCTACCCCCAATATTTGTGATGCTTTGGATCGTTGCATCAATCATGACACGAGAAATCATTTGTTCAGATTGTGGTGCACGAATAAAAATTAGACATGGACACCTTTATGAGATTAGTCACTATTCCAGTACCCTGGATCGATATTGCTGTCTGGATTGTATCTAATGATAAAAAACGAGTTCAACACCGACATCAATAGCAGGGCATATTTGGGTAAAATTTCAATTCACAGGGATGGAGTTGCATCCGTTTGGATCATGCTGATTGCAGTTATCTTGATAGCCAGCCTGGCAAGTTGTACCCCTAATTCACAAGTTCAAGTGGGGATTAACTGGCATGATGAAACAATCATGGAAGGCGACCTGGATTGGTATCTCGCTCTCGCCGAGGGGAGCTATATGGATACCTGGAGCCAATGTATGGATCCAATTTACATCCGTAAAGTCGATGCTGGGAGTGATTGCGTGGAAAACTTCAACCTGGTAGATGAAAATTATTCCGCCCTCACAGCTTTTATCTTTTATGATTATAATGATAACGCCATGTATGATGATGGCATTGATATTTTAACAGGCTTTAAGCCGGGCTGGCCTGATACCCACGAGGAATATTTCGTGCAAGTCTCTGCTTATCATTAGACAGGCAAGCATATAATGCGGAAGATTGGCAGCGAGTAGTTGTGTCGGTTCCCCCCAACCCACAATATCAGTCTTGCCAGCCATTGGGGCAGAAGCAATGTTTTGAGACTACATGTGAAGTTTAAACGAGTGTGACTTTTTAATACAATGATTGCTGGTTAACTCTGTCCTGCACCTTCTAGCCCTGTTTTTACAATGTAAGGGAAACTTGACCGAACGAATGAAAGCTGCCGCATGACCAACGAGAATAACGCCTATGTGAAATGTCTAAAATGTGAGTCCACTCAGATTCATCTCATTCAAAAACAAGCAGGGATCCTAGGGCTATCGCCCAGGCAAAAGTTTTTTTGCAGGACTTGTGGAAATACTTTTAAATGTCGCAAAAAAAATCTGGTGATTATTTACATCTAAAATCCTATCCTCTATCAGGTGATGAGAGCGTTGCCCTGGGATGCATTCGATGGCCATGGTCCATGATCACCTCTACAAGAGTGAAAATGTGGCCACTATTAACCTGGGTGAATATATCGAGCGATTGGTAGAGCATATAAGCAGATCTCGGACCAACCGTAAAAATGAGATTTTAGTTAATTGTAAATTTGAAGAAGTGCTCATTGGACTTGAACAAGCTGTTCCATTGAGTCTGGCTTTAAATGAGATTCTGACCAATGTATTCAAGCATGCAACTCCAGCGACTGGGCAACTTCAGCTTAAGCTTTCATTGGCGAATTTGGGCCCGACAGAAATTGAAATAAATATCGAGAACAATGGGAATGGTCTAGGCCTGGGTGCTGATTTTAACCTTAAAAAATCCCATAGTTTAGGATTGCACCTGATCCAGATTCTAATCGAAGATCAATTGAACGACCGAGTCATTGTTAACCGTATCGTTAATTCCATTCTTTCACCTTATCCAGCGAATCAAAGACCTTGTTCTTGAACTTGCCCTTCATGAAGCCCCATACCTTCTCAGCCGGATTCAACTCAGGACTATAAGGGGGAATATTGATCAGCTGAGGTTGAACCCAGCTACCCTGCAAGATGGTCTCGAGTTTGCCCTTTCGGGTCACGATATTCTCGCCAGTCTGTCACCAGACACATGCTCACAGGAGTTACCTGCATTGCATCCCAAGAGTCACATGTCAATTACTTGACATGCCCCTCGGTCAACGATTAAGTCTTGGGAGGCTCTTGAAACCTCCATGACTTCAAATACCGATCCATGACTTATCATGATTAAACCATCCTTTCAAAGAATCTTAGGCTAGTCCAGCAACAACTAGGACATTCGAATCCTCAAACAACAACTGTCTACGCATTCGCGTTAGATGACGAAATGGTCCACAATATGCTTGAGAGAACAGCGGGATTGTTTTCTGAATCTGGTTTTGGTAGCCATGTTGTAATTGCTTTTGATATCCAGGAAGCTGAGCTATCGATATTGTTCAATGAGAGCGCGCATGCAGATCTAATTTTGAAGGTTACAGATCTACCAGCACGATCCTCGATCAGCCCTAAAACTAGAGAATTATATGAGACCTGGTCACTGCCTAGAAAGAACGTAATCAACTTTCAGGACGATGAGATTGATCAGTTTTTGTCAAGCCTGGGTATGTTCAACGAGCAGTGCGGATATTCGTGAGTGTTTTGTTGTCGGTAGTTTGAAAGGAGCAGGGTTTGTGCTATTTCTATTATTTTAGTTTTACCCTTGTTCCATGTGTTGTGTGTAAGTATCCTAGGTGCTACTGAAGGCCAGGGACAATCGTTTTTCTGCCTCTCATTACTACGCTTATTGTTTGGGTACATTATGTTTGTCAATTCTATAATCCTATTGTTGTAGAATTAATCAGGTAGCTTTAGGAAATTGTTATGTCAAAAAAACCGACCTATGAAGAGTTAGAACAGCAAGTTCTAGAATTAAAATACTCAGATTCTGATCGCAAACAGGCTGAAGAGGAGATTCAGAAGGAGAAAATTCTGCTTCAGACCATTATTGATAATATCCCGATTATGCTCACCCATTATAGGCCGGATGCGGATATGCTGTACTTAAATAAAGAGTTTGAAAAAATAGTCGGCTGGAAAACTGAAGAAGTTCAAGATATAGACATGATGGAAAAGGTATACCCTGACCCCGAATACCGGAAAAAGGCTATGGAATACATGCAAAACGCCAGTAAGGAATGGCGTGGGTTCGAAATTCAGTCTAAATCTGGAGAATTGATTCTTTCCGAATGGTCAAATATTCGCATGGAGGACGGGACACAGATCGGTATTGGAATAGACATCACTGAACGCAAAGAAGCTGATAAGCAACGCCAACAATTGTCCCAGGCGGTCACACAGAGTCCCAGCATCGTAATGATTACAGATAAGAACGGGCAGTTCGAATATGTCAATCCAAAATTCACTAAAATTACCGGTTACGAACTCGAGGAACTAAGTGGGAAAACGCCACGGATCCTGAAATCAGGATTTTTCTCAATGTCTGAATATGAGGACTTGTGGAAGACAGTTAGCGCTGGCAAAGAATGGCGGGGAGAGTTACACAATAAGAAAAAGAACGGCGAGTTATACTGGGTTTCGACCTCAATTTCGCCTATCCTGGATGAAGAAGGTGAAATCACCCAATTTCTTGCTATTCAAGAAGATGTTACCAAACGCAAGCAGGCAGAGGAAGCTTTAAAAGAGAGTGAAGAAAAATTCAGGACGCTTTTTACAACCATGGAGCAGGGGGTTGTCTATCAGGACGCCACAGGGAAGATCATCAGCGTAAACCCAGCAGCTGAAAGAATACTTGGACTTTCATTAGATCAAATGCTTGGCAGGACTTCAATGAACCCTGAGTGGAGAGCCGTTGGAGAAGATATGGTTGAGCTTCATGGGGATAAACATCCTGCAATGATCGCCTTGAAAACGGGTAAAATAATCAAGAATTTTCTCCAGGGCATATACAATCCCGTACGCAAAGAGTATGTCTGGATTCTGGTCAATGCTATACCACAATTTGATAAGGATAGTAAAACACCCTATCAAGTGTACACAACATTCTCGGACATCACCGAGCGTAATCTGGCAGATGAGGCACTGTACGCCAGCAGTGAGAAATACAAGACTCTATTTAACAGTGTCTCTGATGCAATATTTACATATGATCCAGAAACCATGGAGATAGTTGATGCCAACGAAGCAACATCCATACTCTATGGCTATGATATGGACGAACTTTTGGGGATGTCATGTCTGAAGCTCAGTGCTGAAGTAAGCAAATCAAAGGCCGTAGCATCTACCGTAATAAAACATGGCCTAGCAAATGTCGCAGAACGGCATCACCTGAAAAAGGATGGTTCTGATCTATATGTGGAACTTGATTTATATCATATCAAGGTGAATGCCAAAGAGCATGTATTTACTATTTGCAGGGATATCACCGAGCGCAAGTTTGCAGAAGAGGCATTAAGGCAATCAGAGGATAGAATGAGGGTCCTATCTGAAGCATCATTTGAAGCCATCTTTCTTTCTAAAAAAGGAATCTGCCTTGATCAAAATGGGACTGCAGAAATGATGTTTGGATTCACACACGCTGAAGCCGTCGGTAAGCCCGGGATAGACTGGATAGCGCCAGAAGATCATGATCTCGTAAAAAAGAACATGCAATTGGGGCATGAAAAGCCATACGAGGTGACCGCCTTGCGAAAGGACGGAACAACATTCCCCTGTGAAATTCAAGGCAGGATGACAATTGACCAAGCTCGACCTCTTCGCATTACCTCTTTGCGGGATATCACTAAACGCAAACAAGCTACAGAAGAAAGATTAGTTCTTGAAGCCCAGCTCCACCAAGCTCATAAACTCGAAGCAGTCGGGACCATGGTGGGCGGTATTTCACATGAGCTGAATAATATCCTGCAAAGTATTTTTCTTTACAGCGGGATTATTGAAGAGCAACTTCCGGATGATGGAAATTTAAAGTCAAACTTCAAACAATTACAAAATGGGGCAGAGAAAGCCCGGGATATTGTGAAGCAGATTCTCACCTTCAGCCGCAAGGCTGGTGTCGATATGAAGCCCCAGCGTATCCACGAATTGATCATGGAATCACTTGCTCTCGAACGTGCCTCCATTCCTGCCAACATTGAGATAAAGCAGGATATAGATACGAATTGCGGGATGGTACTTTGCGATAAAACCCAAATCCATCAGATAATTATCAACCTTTGTAATAATGCAGAGCATGCCATGAAAGAGAAGGGTGGCATATTATCCTTGAGTTTGCAGTCTGCTCACAAGACGGTTCGCAACGGTGATCCAGCAATTGATGCTCTTGAGCTCATTATTCGCGACACCGGTCACGGTATTGAACCTGCTGATCTTGAAAGCATATTTGACCCCTTCTTTACCACTAAACAATTTGGACAAGGTACAGGACTTGGTCTTTCAGTGATACATGGCATCGTTGAGATGATGGGTGGTCATATAAGCGTGACCAGTGAGCTTGCGAAGGGCACAACTTTCAGTATTCTATTTCCAGTGGTCGATGGTGTTGAGGCGATCCACACCACCCCAAAAGAAATAACCCCAAAGGATGATTTCAACATGTCCATTTTGCTGGTTGATGATGACGCGAGTATCCGAGAGGTAGCCCAAGCCATTCTAATGCGTGAGGGTTTTGCCGTTGAAAGTGCTTCTGACGGACAAAAAGCATTTGATTTATTCAAGGCTAATCCAAACAAGTACAACCTCATCGTGACGGATCTATCTATGCCGATCATGTCAGGGATAGAGCTCTGCCAGGCTATTCGAGCATCTGGCTCAGACATCCCGATTATGCTTTCTACGGGTCACCTGGATATCGAAGATCAACAGAAATATGAGAATATTGGCATTACAAAATCTATCCAAAAACCCTGGACAGCAAACGAGCTGATAGCAAATATTCAAGAGATAGAAAATGAGTAGATTTGACTTACTTGAGATAGAGCAGATTAACAGAGTCTGAAATTAAGGTGCATGTATAGTGTCTCTTAACTTTAGGCTAAATGTGTCCCAAACATTGTGGAGACATCAAGTGAAAAGCAAAAAGGGTGCGGGCTCAACTTTCGCTCTAATTTTTCCACGCTACAAGGGTGCATAATGACAAATAGCAAGGCTAAGATTCTAATTGTAGAGGATGACCTCTCCTCACAACAATACTACACAGTTATGCTTGAAGAAAAATATGAGCTATATATGGTTCCCACCGTGAAGGAGGCCAAGCAGGCGCTTAAGGAAAATGTTTTCAAGGTTGCTATTATAGATATTTCGTTACCTGGTGGTGAAAGTGGAATAGATCTGATTAAATTCATGCACGATAAATATCCGAAGAATCCTGATTGCATTGCATTGACTGCTAACGCTTTTCCGCATATCAGGGCGGAATCTCTGGAGGCTGGGGCATCAGAATTCTTTACCAAACCAATCATGAGTGATGTACTGCTTCAGGTTGTCGGCAAGTATGTGACACGGTCAAAGCAGAAAGCCATTCCGATTGATGCTATACCCATCACTCCATAAATAGCAGACTATTTGCATGTTCAAAGAAATAATATATCCACAATAATTACCGGAAGGAGAGAAAATAAATATTTGGAAATAGTGACAATCAGAATAAGTTAGTGAGCAATAACTAACTAACTAACTAAGGGAATTTTATGGTATCTGCATATACAACAAGACAACTCCAAATTATCCATGCAGCTGTGGACTTAATTGCTGCAGGTGGAATGTCTTCTCTCACCATGAATCACATTGCCTCAAAGATAGATGTGACAGAGCCCGCTCTTTATCGTCACTTCAAGAGTAAAAAAGATATCCTCTTGGGAGTATTAAACCTGATACGTCAAAATGGAAAGGTTCCAGAAGAAACGGCTAAAACAGGCTGGGATCTTATTGAGTGTATCATGCTAAAGCGGATTATGAGCTTTACGGAAACTCCAGGTTTGGCTGCAATTATCTTTTCTGAAGAGATCTTTTCAGGAGATAATGATCTATCCCAACAGATCAAAGCGCTGATGAAGGAAACCCAGGAAAAATTATTTAGAGTGATACAAATGGCCCAGGAAGAGGGTGGCGTTCGTCAAGATATAGAAGCCAAACACATCGCCTTGATGGTTATTGGTTCTTTTAGATTCTTGGTCACTCAGTGGCATTTATTTGGGAATAATTTCGATCTGGAAGAACGGGTAAAAGCTCATTTCAAGGATCTTAGAGTAATGCTAAAAGTCGAGTAATATTTTTTTGGATATAAGGTTTGTGACTAATAACTAATTAGCCGAAAATACGGAAAGTGTTTTTGTAGTGTTGACTGAAAATACTTCTCGTGCCAACTTCATCTGGAGGAAACATATGAAAACTATAAGAGATAAAATTCTGAATCACCCCTACCTCGTTATGGGTGTGATTCTGCTCCTGACAATCTTTTTCTTTAAGCAAATCAAAGATAAAGGCCGGATGGAGACCGATCTTGATAA
>Ga0307989_1001776_pt1 | contig 10992 bp, 10 predicted proteins | sample EllFjometagen185_FD_203164 | JGI IMG/M metagenome (GOLD analysis project Ga0307989, IMG submission 203164) | Marine microbial communities from Ellis Fjord, Antarctic Ocean - #185 | ecosystem: Environmental > Aquatic > Marine > Unclassified | place: Southern Ocean | collected 2014-10-08 | reverse complement strand
TGATCGTGTATATTTGCGGGTCCATCAAGACTGCAACCCAGTAGGAATTTATATTTCGAAAAGTAACTCGCCATTTTTTCATCAATCAATGTTGCATTTGTCTGCAGACCATTTCCAACACTCGCACCCGACTTCCCATACTTTTTTTGAAACCCGATCACCTTCTCAAAGAAATTCAATCCCATTAAAGTTGGCTCACCCCCTTGCCACCCAAAGGAGTAGATCGATTGAGAAGTTGACATATAACTTCGAATCAATTGTTCAAGGATTTCGTCCGACATTCGATGTCTTTGTATATCAGGATACAAGGCATTCTTTTCAAGATAGAAACAGTACTCACAGTTTAGATTACAATCAGCAGAGGCTGGTTTAATCAACAGCGAAAAATCAGGGTTCATAAAAGATTCAATTAAGATAGATTCAAAAGAAAATAATTACAAATTATCGAGATATATCATGTATTTGCATTATAATTAATTTAAAAAAAGCCATCACAAGAGTATCAAGATAGCTTTAATAAGACAACCGGGGAGATTGAGCAAAACGTGACTTTGGGACAGAGCCCGCAACTCTCTAAAATCACAAAAAAACTATCTTGTATAGATCATAGAAATTGAAAAAATAGTTCAAACCACCGCCGCGAAGGATAAAGGCCGATCCGGATATGGCAAGGAGAACAAATGCAACCGGCACAGGAGTGACAACACGAATATCCAGGGCTTTCTTTTTCTTTTCTATTTTTCGGCATATCATTTCACAGGCTGCCATAAAACCGATGGCAAGAAGAATGATACCTATCTGTACCGGCATCAGTAGATAAAAAACAGACTCAGCAATGGAATAAAACTCTGTCATTCGGAGGACTTCTTTTATCAACCAGCAAGATGTAACAACGAATGTGCCTAATATCCGTTCATGCAAGGCAGCGCCTCTGAAATAGAAAATCGGATATAAGATCAATACGTGGAATAAAAGATAGAACCCATATATGGCGCCGACAACATCTGTCAGGATAAAGTGTAAAATCCGGTTTTCTACATACCATGATAAGTAATAGGTCTCAAAGAGGACGAAAAAAGCCAAGACACCCATTCCGGATGGAATAACATAACGTAAAAGGAGTGAACGTCTTGAATTATCCGCTGCTGGATTCGGTTTCATATTGTCCCTCCCTGTTTAAGCTGTTCCAGCCTTTTTTTCAGGGCGGGTAAAACCTCCACTCCTGGGGGCGTGCCATATAGATTCTTCATCTCTTTCGGATCATCAGCCAGGTCATACAATTCCGGTTTTCTCCGGCCGACAAACTCAATATATTTATGTCGGTTTGTCCTCACTGCCATGTGCTCGGGCACATTATATGAGTAATCCTTGAAATATTCGTAAAGCCACGCGTCTCTGCCTCTGGTATTTTCGTTCTTTATTTCGGGAAGAATGCTTTTCCCGTCCATATTTTTTGGGACTGCAATGCCTGCCATATCTAGGATGGTCGGTGCCAGATCGATATTCAGCACCATCTGTTCCGCACGCCTGCCTGGGTTAGGTACCATTCCGGGATAGCGAACAATGAAAGGGATGCGCATTGATTCCTCGTAATACCACCTCTTGTCATTCAAGTGATGTTCTCCCCAGAAATGGCCGTTATCTCCAGCGTATATCACGATCGTATTATCTGCTATTCCGAGCTCATCCAATTTGTTTAATACGCTGCCGATATGGTGGTCTAGTTCGGTCAAACAGGCCAGGTAATTCCGATACAGCCGTTTATGGGTCGACGGATATAGATTCCCATTTGTGAGCCCGACCCAGGAGTCATTTTCAGGAGGCATGGGTAAATCCATACCATCGTACACATGTTTAAATTTTTCTGAAGGGGTAAACAGAGCATGGGCTGCCTTGTGAGACAGGTAGAGGCAAAAGGGATCATCTTTGTGGTCGGTGATAAATTCATTGGCATAATCGGTGAGTTCTTCCGTAATATACTCTTTTTTTGAAGGGGTTTGCTTTCCATCAACAATGAGCGGGCAGTTAAAGTATCGGCCCTGCCCACCATCCACGGTGAAGGATACAAATCTGTCTAGTCCACGCAGATCTGGGTATTTACCGGGCATATGCCATTTGCCAATAAAACCGGTGCTGTAGCCGGCTTTTTTCATGAGTTCCAAAAACGTAACGTTCGTGTTGTCCCACGGGGTAAGATTATTTTTGACACCGTGATTATGAGCATATTGCCCCGTCAGGAAACTGGCTCGTGATGGACTGCAAAGTGACGTCGTCACAAAGGCGTTACTGAAAAGGACGCCTTCCTGGGCAATTCTGTCCATATTGGGCGTCTTAATAACTGGGTGTCCCACACCGCTCATGGCATCCCACCGGTGATCATCGGAGAGAATAAACAGAATATTGGGTTTTTTCTTTTCGGGCATTGCAGATAACGGGGAAGGCAATCCCGCGGCTAATAGTGCTGCAGCCCCGGCCTTCAAAACATTCCGCCTTGTAAGGCGGTTATTGCTAAAAAAATCATTTTTCAGGTTCATTTTGAATACTCCCTGGTTTGACGATGACCTCTTCCTATGCACCTGTATCAGCAATCTCCGAGGATAGTGCCGGATAGATCAAACATGCACATTTAAGCGGACGGTTTAATGAATACAGTGTACGAAATGATGAAAAAGAGTAATTTATGGTTAAGGAAAGCGCTGCGAACGTTGATCTTTGCGTTTCAAAAATAACTTTTGGGCTTTAAAAACGAAAACCGTTTTACGTGTCGTACAGCATTTTTCCCCCGTTTGATCATCGGTTGAACCGAAGCCGTAAAACGTTCCGCGTCATCAGGAGCCGCACAGAATTGGCGAGTTTCAATCTGCTGCAATCGTGTGGGTATATCTTCAATTTTACTGATGGTGTCCGAAAAACAGCTTGCCCCCATATCCGTTTGTCTAATATCATTTGAACCTTATTAACGGTCATGATAGAATTTTTGTCTTATAGTTAGTGCCTGAACGAAAACCCTGTAAAATTAAGTTATTATTCATTTAGCTGACTTAGTTCCATATTGAAGATTCGAGCTTTCAGTAATCAGTCCTCAGCTATCAGGTTTTAAGTGACTGAAAGCAAGTTTGTTTTTACTGAAGACTGATAGCTGACAACTGACGACTTCTTAACTTTAATACTGAATGTTATTTTTAAAACCAGGCTATAATTGAAAACAGGGACTTTTCGTTCAGGCACTAGTTATTAAATGAGGACCGATTTTCCCCATGATTTATTTTGCTAAAAAGGCATCTGAATTCTGAACGCATCATACTGCCAGAGTTTATGAAAACGTTTACATTTGAATTACTCCAATTGTCTCAAGGATGTCAACAGGAAAAAGCGGATGGAATAAGTTTTTTAACAATTTAATTACATCCAAAAATCATATCTCCCGACTTTCCCTCCGCTGATTTTACGATTTTTTTATTTAACCGGCTTGACAAACCAGGATCGCAATCGTTACCATTCTATGAAAACGTTTTCATTGTAATTCTCAGACCAAAAAGGGGAAATGGTTCGTCTTGCTGATATTGCCAAAATGGCGGGAGTGTCCAATGCTACCGTCTCACGTGTACTCAATAAAACTGCTGTGGTTGATAAAATCACCCGGCAGAAAGTTTTGACTGCCATTGAAAAAACCGGATACAAACCAAACCTGTTGGCCAAAGGACTGCGACGGAAAGACAGTCGTCTGATCGGGCTCCTGGTACCGGAGATTCATCATCCGACGTTTTCACTCATCATCCAGCATATCGAACGATATGCGTATCAGCACGATTTCAATCTGTTGCTGGGCAATACGCAATCCAATGCTAAGAAAGAACTGTCGATCCTGAATGATATGCTAAGTCGGAATATCAACGGGGTGATCTCACTGAGAGTCTCTGCCGATAGCAGGCTGACTGAATCAATGAAAAACAGCAAAGTGCCATTTATTCAAATTGACCGGGCGACTGAGCAGAGCGACTTTCCCTATGTGATGACGGATAATTATCGGGCTGGCCGTATGGCAGCCGATTATCTGGTGCGATGTGGCCACCAACAGATCGTTTGTGTGACGGGTCCTTTGGAGACGTCTGTGGCTGAAAATCGTCTCAAGGGATTTCAGGATCGACTCCATGAAAGTGGTATCGAATTACCACCAGAGTGGATTATCGAAGGGGATTTCACCCTGGAATTTGGAAAGAAAACAGCCCTGGAGATTGGGAAGCTGAAAGACAAAATAACGGCCATCTGGGCGCAGAATGACCCCATGGCGATTGGGATCATGAATGGTCTGGTCCGTTCAGGGTTCCAGCTTCCCACTGAGATGTCCGTGATGGGAATGGATGATATTGATCTGGCCACCCTGGTTGTTCCCAGTTTGACGACGATTCGTCAGCCCTTTGATAAAATGTGTGAACTGGCGGTCTCACAGTTGATGCAAACCGGGAACGACCTGCAGAACCGGACCATGCTGATGCCTGAATTGGTGGAAAGGGAGTCGGTGGTTCAAATTGATTCGGAAAGTTAGGTAAAGATCGGTCATGTAAACGTTTTCATACGAATTATGACCCCCTTCCAGGTACAGCGGAAGATGAGACACCTTTTGAGATAACAAAGCCGTGGGTAGTGATGAGAAAAGTGATCAATTTTGGGTCGATGAATATCGACCATGTGTACCAGGTGGACCATCTGGTAAATCCTGGCGAGACCATCGAGGCAAAATCATATCAGGTGTTTCCTGGTGGGAAAGGGTTAAACCAATCCATCGCCCTGGCTAAAGCCGGCGCAGCGGTGACCCATGTAGGCAAAATCGGTCAGGACGGACTCTGGTTGAAAAACTTCCTGCAGGAAAGAGGAGTGAACACCACTCTGATCCAAAATAGCGCTGAGACAACCGGCCATGCGATGATTCAGGTTTCTCAGACAGGGGAGAACTCGATCATTATCCATGGGGGAGCGAACAGGGATCTGGATATGAATCTTTTAAAAGAGGCGTTTGCCGGTGCAGCGCCGGGGGATATTCTATTGGTTCAAAATGAGACCAATGCCGTTGCGGATATTATCAAACGAGGGTATGAGCAGGGGTTGACCCTGGTATTTAACCCTGCACCTATGAACAAAGATGCCCTGGCCTGTCCATTCGAAAACATCAACTGGCTGGTGGTTAATGAAACCGAAGGGGCGACCCTAACCGGCAAAATCGAGGTGGATGACATTTTGCACGATTTGAAGCAGCGGTATCCTTTAGCAAAAACGGTGCTAACTTTGGGATCTAAAGGGTTAAGGTATGTTGACCCGAAACGCAGCCTATCCGTACCAGCGTTTAGGGTGAATGCCGTTGATACCACCGGAACCGGCGACACCTTCACTGGTTTTTTCCTGGCCGCTCTCGTTAAAGAGAAAGAACTCGAAACCGCTTTGGCAGAAGCGAGTGCTGCTGCTGCCATTTGCGCAACACGCCAGGGAGCTGCCAGTTCAATCCCAGATTTGAGGGAGGTTCAGCAGTTTTTGCAGAACGCCTGAAAACAACTTAATATAACCAATCACAAAATATGGAACCAAAACGAGTGATACTGGATGCTGATCCGGCCATGGGTATCCGGTTCAGAGATCTGGACGATGGTCTGGCTATTCTTTTACTGCTGGCATCCCCTGAAACCCGCCTGGAAGGGGTAACGATCAATTTTGGAAATGTGGGCGCAGCGCTCGGATATCAGGTGGCCAATGAAGTGCTGCAGGTGGCTGATGCAAAAATTCCGGTCTTTGAAGGCGCCGCTTCAAGAAATGATTTGGGCAGGGTAAATCCGGCGGTGGAATATCTCATCGAGACTGTGAACGCAAGTCCGGGCGAAATATCGCTGGTGGCGATTGCCCCCCTGACCAATGTGGCGACGGCCATGATACTCGACCCTGGTTTTGCAGGGAAGCTGAAGGAGCTGGTGATTATGGGGGGGACGTTTTCCTTCCCTGTATTCTCATTTTTCGGAGAGTTCAATCTGCATTGCGATGGAAAGGCTGCCAGGAAGGTCATTGAGTCCCCCATACCCAAAACCCTGATTACCATGGATGTTTGTTCGCAGGCTGTTTTTCAAAGGCGGCATCTCGAACGGATACAGGCCAGTGACAGCGTCGTTGCCCGGTACCTGGCCGAGAAAATTCCCATGTGGTTGAATCTGAACCGCAAGGTGTTTTTCCGTAAAAAAGGGTTTTTTCCCTGGGATCCGGTAGCCATTGCCTACCTGCTTGACCCGACCCTTTTTGATGAAAATCCGTTTATGCTCAGTGTGGCTGACAGCGGGATCAGAAGGGGCCGGTTGCTGAATATTGAACCACTGAAATCTTTTGATCCGCCAGGGAAGCGACAGCCCGTCAACGTCCCTCTCAATCTGGATGGAGAACGGTTTATGGATTTATTGCTTAGTCGCTTGCTGTCACTCTGAGGGATGCCCAAAAAACAGTCCAGTGTTTCTCATTAGTGAAAGGGAAACACGGCGCAGGAAAAGGAAACTTGTTGTTGTCACATTCTGTTCGCAAAAAGAGTAGGTAAAATCGTTTTTAGCGATCTCGATGCTTCATATTCTAAAATATTGATATAACAGCAGATAAGTGAGATAAATTTATGAATAGATCGGGTTCGCCACAATTGAATCGGCCCATTATGCGACGGGAGGTCATCAAAGGTGCTGGCGCGGGTCTGCTCTCCCTCGGCTTGATGGGACTGAATACCCCCGGGATTCTACAGGCCAAACAGGAACAGCCAAATATTGTCTTTATTCTGTACGACATCCCTTTGCAGCCCATCGCGGGCCAGTTTTCTGACGGGTTAATATGCCCACCACCATGTTTTCCTGCTTTTTCCCATCCAGGCGAACATCATCGTGATGTCGTTCGGGTTTATGGGGCTGAGTGAGCTGCTTTGTCGGTACGTCACCCGAAAATACCGGCAGGCAGATCTGAAAGTGATTACTCCCCTGCCGCTGTCGATTGTGATCATCGTGCTGGGAATCGTTATTTTTACCCTCCATGATGGGGGTGTCACCTATTTTGTCTGGTATAACGACCTGTATAATTTCCTATTTATGTAAGTGATTAGGTGGGCAGGCTGAAAGCTGAAGACCCAAGGATCTGATCTTTGTAACTCGGTCGTGAGCATTTAAAATATCAAAGAATTATTTAATCCATGAGGAAATGATGAATGAACTTTTAGCAGCAGTCGTGACAGCCATCGATGAGATGGATCTTGACGGTATCGAGGAGCGGGTCCAGGCTTGCCTGGACAGTGGTATCAGCCCTGAGGAAATTATTGAACAGGGTATCAGCCGGGGATTGGACATCGTGGGCCAGAAATTTGAGGAGGGGGAGTACTTCCTGGGAGAACTGGTGATGGCAGGAGAAGTGGTCAAAACTGGAATGACGAGAGTTTCGGCAGTGATGGATCCCGCGAAAGCCAAGCAGAAAGGCAAAGTGGTGATAGCTACCGTAGAAGGAGATATTCACGAGATTGGCAAGAATATTCTGGGTATGATCTTGTCAACAGCGGGTTGGGAGGTGATCGATCTGGGTGTCAATGTCCCCGCTGCAACGATCATTGAAACCGTTAAATCATCCGGCTCCCAGTTTATCGGATTGTCCGTCCTGTTGACCACTATGATCGGTGAGATCAAAAAGGTGGTCGACGGCCTGACGGAAGCAGGATTACGAGAGCAGGTCAGGATCGCCATTGGCGGCGCGTGCTGTTCTCAGGATCTGGCCGATAGAATGGCTGTCGATGCCTATGGTGAGACCGCCGTAGAAGGAACCCGGATTTTCGATCGTTTTAAAGAAGCCCTTTCCTGATTGTAATCCCAAACTAACAGAAGAGAAAGAATGAATCCAAACGAACGTATCATAGCAGTCCTGGACGGCAAACCGGTGGATCGTCTGCAGACCTTTTATCCCGGATTTGATTCCTGGCCGACACAGCAGGTGCTCGGCAAACCATTAATCTCCGGAGAGGCTATCTTCAGAAATCCACTGACCCGTAAGATTTTTGACAAATGGGGACCTAAATTGGCAAATTTGGTCACGGACCCGGCGATCAATGCCGATTTTATGAAAGCGATCCAGGCTGCGATTAAAGTCGGGTTCGACTTGGTCTGGGTAGGACCCACCGAGGGGCAGGTGATGGTTTGGAACTCAAACACGCTGTTGCGCTACTCCGGGTCATTTTATGAGCTGACCACCGATGGACATGGCAACATGTACTATATGTACAGAGAGCCGGCGTTCAATACGCCTGAGGACTATTATGCCTGGCCTCACTTCGTCAAACCGGACGATGCCGCCCAGAAATCCTACAAGTTCTTTACCAAAGCAATGAAGAAATATGGGGATAAAATCTGTGTGATGCCTCAGGTTCAAGGACTACATGAAACTATGATCTTGTCTCTTGGATTTGTCAACATGGCCGTTTTTGTCAGAAAAGAGCCTCAACTGCTGAAGGATTTTATTGCTTACCTTGAAGATTATGCGATGAAACTCTGCATAGCCATGCTGGACGCGGGCGTGAAAGTTATCCTACTGGGAGATGATTTCTCCAATAAGACCGGCCCGTTCATGAACCCTAAAACAAATGATGAGCTGTTCGGCGCTTCATATCAAAGGATTACGAAAGTGGTGCACGATCGGGGTGGTAGGATTATTCTGCACTCCTGCGGCGATAACACCAAAATGTTCGATTATTTCATCAAATGGGGATTTGATGGGGGGCACGCCTATGAAAACACGTCCAACGTGGACATCTACAAAGAGAAGGAACTCCATGGTGATCAGTTCACCATGGTCGGTGGTGTTGGTGTAGATCATCTTTTGACTGAACACTCCACGCCTGAGGAGGTCGAAGAGGGTGTCAAGGAACTGATTCAGGTGCTGGCACCCGGCGGGAGGTTCATTATCGGTCCTGTCCACACCCACCCGGACATGGATATGTCAAAGGTCAAGATTATGATGGAGATTGTTCGTAAGCACGGAAAATATCCAATCCGATTGTGAAGCCCAATTGTCCAGTCTTCGCAACCACACTCATGACACGGAAAAGGTTAGCCGACAAAATCCGGTTGATCGGGATTGCCTCATCCAGTATCCTCTATGGTTATCCACATAATCTCCGTGATCGGCATTGAAAAAGGGGGATTTTGGTTGCGATCACGATGATGATAACTGTGGTGAAGTAATGCCTGTTCCCAGATAGTTAGTTTTGGCCGGACAGTCATGTACCGTCTGGCCAATGCGACTTCATTTTCAACAAAATTTTATTTTAAGGTCGCTGGTGGATAATTTTCCCCCTATCGATCTGACGGAACAAGTTGCTTTTTAAAACTAAATTTCTTCAAAACAATATGATTCAAACCGTTATCAAAGAAATTGCTTTCAAGCCAAATCTTGACCAATTACTTGTAGAATTACGAATTAAAGACAAAAAGAAAATGGCTAAAGAGTTTCTTAAGTTTATTGAAGAAGCCAAAAGCATTGCAAGACCTAAAGCAATTTTTAACCAAATGATAATTCAGCAAAAAGGTGAAGACGGGGTGTTAATTGGTAGTGAAAATTTTAAAAGCCGCGTCTTAAGTAAAAACCTGGAAAATACGGATACCGTTTTTCCTTATGTAGCAACTTGTGGCAGTGAGCTGGATGACTGGTCCAAAGGCATGACAAATATTCTACACAGTTTTTGGGCCGAATCGATCAAAGAAACAGCATTAACTTCAGCCATAATTGAAGTTCAAAATCGCCTCAAAAGCCACTATAAAGCCAATCACTTTTCAATAATGACACCGGGATCGTTGGAGGACTGGCCGCTAACAGAACAAAAAAAGCTATTTCGTCTACTGGGAAAATCGATTGAAACCATTGGTGTTGTATTGACTGACAATAATTATATGCTGCCGGTGAAAACCATTTCTTGTCTTGCTTTTCCATCGGATGAGGCCTTTTTCAGCTGTCAACTTTGCCCTAGGGAGGATTGCCCAAAAAGACGGGCACCCTTCGAATCAAATTTGATGGAAGAAAAATATTCTCAAGATAAGTGTGATATAGCAAAAACGATAAATTAACTTCAAAAGAGTGGCCATGTCAATCACTATTGATTTTCAACCTATCGGTAAAAAAGTTAACATTCAAATAGGACAGACGCTTCTGCAAGCCGCTCAAACTGTAGGCATTGGTTTGACAGCTACCTGTGGCGGGCAGAAATCTTGCGGGACTTGTCTGGTTAGACTGATTGGGTATAGCGATGCAAATGAACTCAGTGATATTGAAATCGAGTTGATTCCCAAACCCAAACGCGACGCCGGATTTCGACTGGCCTGTCAAACTATCGTCAAAGAATCAACCGTTGTTGAAGTTCCACCTGAATCCTTAACGACACTTCAACGAACTCAGATCGAAGGGGATGAAGAAAACATCGGATTTGATCCTCAAATTCGATATGTTGATATCGAACTATCGAAAGCGGTGCAAAAAGATTTAAAAAGCGACTGGGAAAAAGTTCAGCGGCAGTTAAGAGAGAGAGATGTTTCTAATCCCCAGGTTTCATCTCTAATTATACTAAAACATCTACCCCGAATTCTGCGGGAAAACAATTGGTCAGTCCGTGTCGTATTAAGCAACGATACAGTAGTGGGATTATTTCCGGCCCATACTCCCCTGTTAGGAATGGCGGTAGATGTAGGAACGACAAAAATAGCCGGATATTTAGTGGATTTATGCACAGGAAAAACCCTGTCACGATTTGGTACAATGAATCCACAGATGAGCTATGGTGAAGATCTAATGGCTCGAATTACTTATATGGTGAATGAAAACCAGGGTGAAAATTTACAGCATGTAATTGTCGATGCAATTAACGAAATGGCTATGAAACTATGCCAGACGGTGGAAAATAATCCTTCCCCATCTCAGATAGTCGAAACAGTACTCGTGGGTAACACAGCCATG
>Ga0307989_1001775_pt1 | contig 11004 bp, 11 predicted proteins | sample EllFjometagen185_FD_203164 | JGI IMG/M metagenome (GOLD analysis project Ga0307989, IMG submission 203164) | Marine microbial communities from Ellis Fjord, Antarctic Ocean - #185 | ecosystem: Environmental > Aquatic > Marine > Unclassified | place: Southern Ocean | collected 2014-10-08 | reverse complement strand
TACTAGTTTTGAGATAGTTCATTAGGGCTTATTTGTCTTGTAGTAATTTGTAATTATTGTTTGATCTTAGTTTTACTTTTGTTTTTCAGAGGTTCCTTAGGTGGCTGATTAAAAAAAATGGAGATGGAAATTATTTAGATAAATGTTTTTCGATCCAGTGTTGGAATGTAGGTACATCTTCACATCCAGCTAGCTCCAAAGGAGATTTATTGTTTCTACACTTATCCTTACTGTTTCTAATTTTACGGAAACGATAATCGAGTAAGATCAATTTTAAATAGCGATCAATATTGGAAAACTTCTTAATCCCCCGCATGACATCAAGTTTCTGAGATATATTTCCATTGAACCCCTCCAGGACATTATTGGTTCTGTGCATATCAGGATAACTATGATGCGTCATTAAGAGATTAAAGTTTCTATTCAGAACACCAAAGATTTTCTTTTTCTTATCGGTTGGATCAATTGTTTTTATTAGCTTTAGTTTGAAAAAATATCGTAAAGCAGTTACTTCGGATTCACTGTAAAGCACAATCTCAAATACTTCTTTCAACCATTTTTCTTCCTCTGTCTTTAGTCGTACCAATGGAATAATCTGACCAATTCGAATCTCTTTATGGAAAACGCACAGCTGGATAGGTATATTGGGAAAGTTGTTCTTGACCGCTCTTACTAGATCATGCATTCCATCAATGTAAAATCCTTTAGGACTCTGAAAACATTTAGAACATTTATTGAAGAGCTTTAACCAACTTTCTTCATTTTCACTCCAAGCTACTTGATAACCAATAATATCTAGAACTTCTACATCAAAGGCGATTAAAATTACAAATGATGTTCCACGATACTTCATCCATAATCCATCTAAACCGACATAACCAGAGCGTTTCGGTTGGTAAAAGTCAGTAATTTTTTCCAGAGGAGGCAAACGATCAGCAATGTATTCTAGGAATCTAATTAATTGTTGTCTAGAAATTAGATGATTAATCCAACTGTAAACGATCTCTCTGAGGCGATTGTAGGATAGACAGCGAAGGTAGGTGAAAACTATCTTGATTACAGTTTTAACTGACAATTTTCCAAATTGACGCTTGTGATACCAAGTACATCCACAGTTCTTGCAGTGGTAACGTTGTACACCTGTATCTTTCACTCTAACCTCTCCTGTAATTATTTTTAAAGTCTTCAGACCGTCTTTCTTGACTTTTGAAGACCTACATTGATGACATTTTTTTTAAGCATTTGAGACTGTGGATTAAGGATGAAAAGTGTGGAAATATTTTTACAGCACTTTGTCTCTTTTATAAGTCCATATCTCCAATTTTAGCCACCTAATCCGTTACCAGTTCCATTTTAGGAAACCTAAATCGCGGATCACCAGATTTTTGATTTAGCGAAAAAACCCAAATTAAATCATTGAAGGCTACTCGTTCTACGTTCTACGTTCTACGTTCTACGTTCTACGTTCTACGTTCATCCAAACCTCAAAACCTCAGGCGCAAAAATTAACAAAGCCCCCAGCAATAACATCAAAACACCACCGATTAAATTCGAGTATTTGGAATACTTGTGAGTCACACCCAATTTCTCGACACCAGCTAAAGCAATCCCAAAAACAATCACATCATCCACCATGTAAAAAAGCGTGTAAATCAAAATCAAAACCTGCTCCCTAAAAGTAGACAACAAATTCAAATCTAGAATCTTGGTAAAAGCCTGCGGAATCCCGATCGAGCAAGCAAACTCAATCACATTCACCGAAAAAGCCAACGCCAAAATACTCAGAATCGTCACCCATGTCATCGGTCGCGCCACCAGATCTTTGATCTTAGAATGAATTTTGGCACGCTGCTCCGGATTCGTCACCTTGCAAGTACCGTCCGAAGTCAGCCCCTCGTAGAGAAAAAAGACTCCCCCACCGACAGCAATCAAACCAACCAAAGGCGTCACGAAACCATCCAGCCCCACGAAATCCCAAGCTGTAAACCAAACATTCAGAATCAAGAAATACATCACCGCCTCAGCGAGAATAAAAAGACTCGCGATCTGAAACATTTTGCGTCTGTCTCCAATCTGCAGCAGCACGATGAGAAAAGTAACGAGCACCCACATCGCACAAGGATTGAAACCATCGATGAATCCGAGCACCACCGCCATCATCGGCAGAGAATACTGCGCGACATCCACCGCGCCAAAAAAAGGAATATCCACGAGATATCGCGATTCAGGAATCGCGCAAACCTCTTCAGAATCCTCGCAAGTGCCATCTGTAACAGTCTCGACATTACCCCCACTACCACCAGCCGCGATAAATTCCGCGAAGTTCAAAGTCGCTTTTCCCTGAGAAATATCGAGAATCTCTCGAATCCGCACACCCGTGGAATTCGCACTGCCAAAGCCTTGGATAATCATATTTCCAACCAGTGTAATCGGAGTTGCTTTCGGAATTTTTTCGAGCGAGGTCAATTCATCGAAATGAACGTAATGCACCGCCTCACCAATATCATGGTAAAAAACCTCGAAATCATTTCTTTCCTTTTGAAGCTCGTCCAAAAATTCCTCCTCATCCTGACAATGCGCACATTTCTCACGCACAAAAACATTGACTGGAGTTTTTGACAATTCGTAGTTTGTAGAAGTTAGTTCGTAGTTTTCCTTCACGCTAATCCCAGAATCATTCCCAACAGCAAAAACTGGCGCAAACGCAAAGATAAAAGTAAAGAACGTGAGTGCTATTCTTTTAAGCATTTTGTGAGAAAATTCAAACAGAATCTTATCACGAATGCAAAATCTCTCAAGCCAAATCCTCGACCAAAACGCCACATTCCGTGGCGTGCCAACCAGCACTCTGATGCGAAATGCTGGCATCGCAGCCGCACGAGAGATTAGAAAAAAATTCCCACGAACGAAAAAAGTACAAATTTTTTGTGGCAGCGGTGGCAATGCTGGCGACGGCTTCGTCGTCGCAGCAGAGCTCCTGCAACAGAAACTTGAAGTCCAAGTTTTTTTGAGCAAACCTGTCAGAAACCCGGACGCACAATTTTTCCTCAAAAAACTACCAGCAAAAGTCATCTCGCATTTTTCAGAAAAAACCAAAATCGACGGCGATATTTTGATCGACGCCCTCCTCGGCGTCGGAGCAACAGGAAAATTACGCCAACCATTTTCCACCATCGTCGCCAAAATTAACCAAGCTAAAAAATCCTCCTCTCGAACTTCTGAAAAAACTTGCAAGATCGTCAGCCTCGACACACCCACCGGAAATCTAAAACCAGACCTCATCATCGCCTTTCATAGCTCCAAGCTAACTTCTCAAGATTCCTCCAATTTAGCATCTCGAACTTCCTCCAGATTAACCCCCCAGACTTTCCCTAAACTAAGCTCCCAGATTTCAGTTAACCTCCGAACTCACTCAAAAATTAACCCTCAAGCTCACTCTAAAGTTAACCCCCGAACTCACTCGAGGGAAATTAACTCCCGAACTCACTCGGTGGAAGTTAACCCCCGAGTTCACCCTAAAGTTAACCCCCGAGTTTACTCGGGGGAAATCCACTCGAAGGAGATCGTCGTCCCAATCGGCATCCCCAAAATCGCCGAAACCCACTTCGGACCAGGTGATGTGAAATTTCATTTTCCACGCCGAAAATCAGAATCACGCAAAGGCCAGAATGGCCGCGTCGTCATCATCGGTGGCAGCGTCGAATTCGTCGGCGCGCCACTCTTCGCAGGACTCGGAGCACAAACCGCAGGCGTCGACCTCGTCAATATCTTCGTGCCAGCCGTAAATTTTTCAGCTGCGCGGAAATTTTGTCCTAACTTTTTAATTCAAAAATTTTCAGACAACGCAGAATTTTTAACTATTTCAGCCGCGAAAGAAATTTTGGATTTCGCGAAAAAAAATAACGCGACTCTCGTCGTCGGCTGTGGTCTCGGTCGAAATCTTGAAACCGTCTCAGCCGTAAAGTTCATCGCCAAAAAATGCCAGCAACCCCTCGTCCTTGATGCCGACGCATTACTTCCAGATTTGCCGAAATTCGCTTCGAAAAAAGTCGTGCTCACCCCTCACGCTAGCGAATTCAAACGCTTGCCGAAAAATTTGAATGCGACAATCTTGAAAAAAGGTCGCACTGATGAAATCATTTCTCTCGACAGGAGAAGTAGATGGAATGACCGCGGCGACCCGATCCTCACAGTCGGCGGGACAGGCGACGTCCTCGCTGGACTCGTCGGAGGATTAGTCGCTAGAAATGTCGAACCCTTCGAAGCAGCCGGCATCGCCGCTTTCCTCCTCGGACTCACCGGCGAGAAACTTGCGCTAAAATCAGAAAGCATCACAGCTCAAATGCTCGCAAGAAAAATCCCCCAAATTATTCGTAAATGTTACTAAAGCTTATAAAGTTTTTAAAGCCAATAAGAAAACCTTATCAACATTACAAACCTTACCAACCTTAGTAGCCTCACTAACATGACAAAAATAACCATTATCGGAGCTGGAGTCATGGGCTCTGCAATTCTTGAATCCTTGATCCGAGAAGAAATTTTCACCTCTTCAAGGATAACCGTCGTCGATCTCGACGGAAAAAAGCTCGGCGGACTGAAACGCAAGTTCAAAGTGAAAACTGAGAAATCTGTAGAAATTGCAGTGGAGAAAACTGATGTGATTTTGTTAGCGACCAAGCCTCAAGCCATCACACAAGTTTGTGAAAGCTGGAAAACCAAAAAATTAGTCATCTCTATCCTCGCCGGAGTCAGAAGCGCGAGATTGAAAAAACTGACTGGAAGCCTAAAAATTGTGAGAGTCATGCCAAATACCCCCGCCCAAGTCGGCGTCGGCGTGAGTGGCTGGATCGCCAGCAAAGCTGTGACGAAGTCTGAAAAAGTTTTGATACGCAAAATTCTCGAGAGCTTCGGAGAAGCCGCCGAGGTGAAAAATGAAAAAATGCTCGACGTCATTACCGCGATCTCAGGCAGCGGTCCCGCCTATTTTTTCGCCTTCGCTGAAGCGCTGGAGGAAGCCGCGAAAAAGATTGGACTGGGGAAACTCTCTGCCGCCTTCGTAGGAGAAACTTTTTTTGGAGCAGCAAGATTAGCCGACGTTTCTGAGATTTCTTTTGCAAAATTGCGTGAAAATGTGACGAGCAAAGGTGGTACGACTGCCGCGGCTTTGGAAATTTTCCGAAAAGAAAAACTGGGAAGAACTGTGGAGAAGGCTGTGAAAGCTGCACTTAAAAGAAGTCAGGAGCTAAATTAAAAAAGCTCCTCTATTTCAGAGGAGCTTTTCTCAAACTTTTTCAAAATTTTTATTCTCTAGACAAACAGTCTCCACCACCAAACTTACCACCTCTCTTTTTACCACCAGAACCTTTTCCCCTGCTCATCTCACCAAATCCCCCACCGATTTCATCGTGCATTTTTTCACGCAGTTCTTGAATCTTTGCGGAATCTCCAGCTTCCATCGCAGTATGCATTTCTATCATTAAATTAAATCTCTCCTCGCTGAACATATTTTCAAACTGAGTTTGGTGAAGATTTTTCCATGCTTTGTAATCCCCATTTTCAAGCGTAGCTTGAATCTTTTCACGTTGAGCTTCCTTTTCCTTGTGCCTCTCAACAATCTCATCAAATTTTTCTTCGCTTAATTTAGTTTTTCCGCTTGCCTCGACAAAAGCTTCGTAATCCTGATTTTCAAAAGCTTTTTGAACTGACTCTTTTTGATTTTTGAAGGTCTCTTGAGCCTCAAGATTTTTAGATTTTTGGTCGTCTCCTCGATTTCCAAATCCCCAAAAGGCGTAAGTGGAAGGAATAATCGTGAGAAGAAGAGTGGCAACAATTCCTGTTGCGAGTAGTTTTTTTTGCATGATTTTTTTGGGTTAAAAAAATAGAAATGCAATGCGCTTGCAGAGATTAATACGCACGAAGTTTTATTTTTCTTTCATTTTTTTTTAAATTTTTTCAATCGATGCATATCTTCGCGCAAATTTCCTGATTTCACAAAATCTGCTTTGAATTTCCCTTCGCGAATTTGCTCCCCAATCACTCTCACATCCTCCCCTTTTCTTAGCTCGAGAAAACGCGGAATTCGTGCGATTGAAATATCCACCTCCCACACAGAATTATCAATCGCGTTCAAGATAAAAAATTCTCCCTCTGTTTCAGCTTCGAGAATCTCACCAAAAAGAAAACCCTCACTTGGATTCATCCATTTTTGAGAATCAAAATCACTCTGGAAATGCTGCATTCGAAACTCACGAAATTTTGGCGGAAGTGGTGTGGAAAATAATGCGATTCCGCAAATTCCACTCACGATAAAGATAGCACCTGAAATCGTGAGAATCCCAAAACGATAACCTCGCCTCGTTTTGCGAAAAAGAAAATAAGCGAAAGCGAAAGCGGAAATAATTCCTAGCAACCATAAAAATGGAATCGTGTGAAAGATAAAATTCGCCTTTCCTCCAGGAAATCGCGCATAAATATCCCACTCCCCCATCACAAATTCGTGAATCACATTGCTCAGAAAAATTCCAACAAAAATAATCCCCAAAACAACAGCGATCCACACGCCATAATTTTTCAAGAAAAATATCCATTTCCCACGTGGAGAAATTTTTTGTGATTCAATTTTTGCAAGAATTTTTTTAGATAGATTATTCATCAGAAAAAATTAAATTTGAAAAATTTGCTCTTCGCGCCTCTTTTTCGAAAATCTTTTTCGCACGCGCAACAAGAGTCGCGACGCTTCCCATAGGTTTGCGAAGAATATCAGAAATCTCGCTGTAATCCTTCGACTCAAGATAACGAAGAATCAAAACTTCGCGATACTTCTGCGAAAGCTTGGCAAGCGTCTTGTGAACAAATTCTGCGAGAAACTTCTCGTCAGTTTCAGCAGGAATATCGAGAGCGGAAGCGAGAAGCTGAGTAATTTCTGTTTTTTCAAGATTAATCTCAACAACACGAGAAGATTTTTTCCTCCATGCAGAGATCACTTCGTTATGAGCAATGCGATAAATCCAAGAACTAAATTTCAGATTCACATCAAAATCATTGAGGTTTTGATAAGCCTTGAGAAAAATATTCTGAAGCAAGTCCTCCCCTTCCTCACGTGAAATATTAGAAATACGAAGAAGATAACGCAGCAGTGGTTTTTCGTATTTTTCCACAATTTTTGCGTAGTTTTTTGAATTCTCAAGAGAGAGCGTAATCAAAGAAATATCTTCTTCCATTTAAGCGTAGGCATAAATTTTTCTTGAGACCCAAGTTTAATACGTAAGAAGATTGAATCCTCTTTTGATAAAAACTTGCAATCCCACCCCAATTTTGATATAATATAGTTGTTCAGTTACTGAGATTGTTTATTTCGAAATTCACTTCGGTGGACAGAGAAAAACTCAATCACTTAATTAGTTCAAATCTTCGGATGAGAATTGATTGAATAAGTAGCAGAGCCAAAAACAAAAAATAGCCTGATCTTTTATGAGAAGGCTTTTTTTGTATCATTTTCATTTTAGATGAAAATCAGTAAGTCTTGGAAGTTCTGCGCTTCACTGCAATAATCGAAATCATTTTTTCTTCCTTTGAGATTTCAAAAAAAATACGATAATTACCTACCCGTCTTCTCCACATATAACCCTCCCCTTTCAGCTTTTTTACGTCACCGTTAAAAATATCACCTTGTCGTAAATCAGCTATCGCAAAAAAAATCCTCTCTCCGTCAGTCTTTGGAAATTTTTTAATTTGTTTTCTCGTAATTTTACTAATTTTTAATTCCCAAATCATTTTGAAGTTCTTCTAAAGTAACGTACTCTCCATTCTTGATTTCTTTTCTTCCTATTTCAATCGCTTCTGATTCCGCCTTTGTGGGAGTATAAATTTTTACATCTTTAAAAGGCCTGCTGATATTTTTTATTTTCGGAGCCCTAATTTCCGCCACACGATAAAAATTCCCTCCCACGCTGAATTCATAGGGCTTGTTTTTCTTCACGTTTTTTACGAGTGTTGCGAGATTCATCGTGGTAATTTTATCAAATATCCAAATTCTCCACACTCTTCGCATGCGTTTGAATAAACTTCTTACGCGGTGGAACCTCTGAACCCATCAAAGTTTCAAAAACTTGATTTGCCTTTTCTGCATCACTTACCGCCACACGAAGCTGAATACGCCTCGCAGGATCCATCGTGGTCTCCCAAAGTTGCTCCGGATTCATCTCACCCAAACCTTTGTAGCGCTGAATTTTCACACCACCCACATTCTTTTTCTTAGCTTCGGCTCCTTCTTCTGGATTTTCTGAATCTGCATTATTGTCTGGAATTTCTTCGAGAACCAATTTCTCTCGTTTCAAAATTTCAAATTTTTCTTCCTCCGTGTAAGCATACCAAAGTTGCTTTCCTTTCGAAATTTTGTAAAGCGGTGGCACTGCGATATAGATATATCCTCCATCAATCAAATAACGAAAATGCCTGTAAAACAAGGTAAGAAGTAATGTGCGAATATGCGAACCATCCACATCAGCATCAGTCATGATCACGACTCGATGATAACGTAGCTTCTTCGAATCAAAGGTCTCTCCAATCCCTGTCCCCAGCGCAAGAACTAAATTTTTAACCTCGTTATTTGCAAGCATTCTATCTAAACGTGCTTGCTCTACGTTTAAAATTTTTCCACGAAGAGGCAAAATAGCCTGCGTGTGACGATCTCTCCCCTGCTTCGCTGAACCTCCGGCAGAATCACCCTCAACGATGTAAAGCTCACTTTCTTCTGGTTTACGACTGGAACAGTCAGCTAGTTTTCCTGGAAGATTTGATCCTTCGAGTGCACCCTTGCGAAGAACGGTGTCGCGAGCCGCTCGTGCTGCAATCCTCGCCCTCGCAGCCAAAGCACATTTGCCAACCATTGCTTTGGCATCTGCAGGATTCTCTTCAAGATAATTACTAATTGCTTCACCAAAAACCGCATTCACTGCACTCTGAACTTCTGCATTACCAAGCTTACCTTTTGTCTGACCTTCGAACTGTGGGTCTTTTACCTTGACAGAAATAATCGCAGTCAAGCCCTCACGAACATCTTCGGCAGTAAGATTTGTCTCAGAATCTTTTAACAAGCCTGATTTCCTAGCGTAAGAATTTATCTCACGAGTGAGCGCTGTGCGAAAACCAGTGAGATGAGTACCTCCATCCACTGTGTGAATATTATTTGCAAAACTAAAAACTTCTTCGTTGAAAGCATTGGTGTATTGCAGAGAAACTTCGACAAAGGCATCTGGGTTTTCTTTCTCAACGTAAAAAACTCCCGTGAGTCGTTCACGATTTTGGTTTAAATTCGCAACATAAGATTTGATTCCTCCTTCGAAATAGAATTTGTATCTTCGAGGAAAATCTTCCCTCTCGTCCACGATGGAAATTTTCACACCTTTCGTGAGATAAGCTTGCTGTCTGATGCGAGTGAGAACTGCATCAAATTTAAACTGAATCCCCTCTTTGAAAATTGTTGGATCAGGATAAAAAGTAATCTTAGTTCCGGTTTGTTTTGCTTGTCCAACCTCTTTCAGCTCTCCAACGGGATTTCCTCCGTCTTTGAATTCTTGCAAATAGTGTTTGCCGTCACGAAAAACCTCTGCCACGATTTTGGTAGAAAGTGCATTTACAACTGAAACACCTACTCCATGTAGTCCACCAGAAACCTTGTACCCACTATCATCTCCTCCGAATTTACCTCCTGCATGAAGAACAGTGAGCACGGTTTCAAGAGCGGAAACCCCGGTAGTTTTGTGCTTCTCTGTGGGAATCCCACGACCATTGTCGAGGACAGAGCAACCACCATCTTTCCGAAGAATGATGCTGATCTCATCAGCATAGCCTGCCATCGCTTCATCGATTGAATTATCAACGATTTCCCAAATCAAATGGTGTAATCCACGCGAGTCGGTAGAGCCGATGTACATTCCGGGACGTTTGCGGACAGGGGCGAGTCCTTCGAGGACTTGGATTTGATCAGCTGTGTAAGCGGAAGACATGAGTAAAAACTTAATTCCGGCGGATTTTAGCAAAATAACGGGTTTTCTGAAACTACTTTCACATCTCTGTGAACTGAAAACTATTGACTGCGAACCAAATTCAAAATCAATTCTGTTAACTTCACCAAATCTTTCAGACTAATTGATTCATCAATCGTGTGAACATTCTTTGCACCAGTTCCAATTAAAACTGATTTGACGCCAACTGCATTGAGAGTATTAGCATCAGAAACCCCAAAGCTTGTTTTCTCTTTCGGATCTAATCCTGTCTCGCGAATTGCTCGACGCAATTTTTGAATCAAAGGGTCTTCGCGTAAAAAGACATAACCGGGACGATTGAGTGAATAATCAAAATCAATTGTCGCTCTGGGATGTTTTTTCTGAGTTTCAGAAATTTTATTCTGAATTAGGTTTATTGCTTTCTCGCAAATATTTTTCTGCTCTCCTCGAATCTCACCTTCTGCAAAAATTTTAAAGTAACCCTCTGCCTTAGCATTACCAGCGACAGTATTCAAAGCACTACCTCCTTGTAAAGTACCAATATTAAGAAATGTATTCTTACTCATTTCACCGACCGGCAAGGCGTGCAATAAATCAGCCATGACTTGAATCGCTGAGACACCTTTCATCACAAATTGTCCGTGCACAGGTAGACCCTTGAAAGTTAGTGAAAAATTATATTTTGTGGGAGCATGAGTAATGTAAGTCCCGACAGAAGTAATGGAATCTGGTACGATTCCTTCCTGAGCGCTAATTTTTGAAAAATCAAATTTCTTGACTCCTAGTCCTCCGACTTCTTCCATCGAAGTAAAAAGGATCTCGAGCGGGCGATGAGAAATTTTATTGCTGCGCAGATGAGAAATCGCGGCAAGGATCGTGATAACTCCTGCGAAATCATCTGCTCCTAGAACTGTATCACTGGCTGAACTAAAAATACCTTTTTTGAAATCAGGAATAATACCGTCACAAGGTGGAACTACATCGAGATGCGCGCTAA
>Ga0307989_1001773_pt1 | contig 11016 bp, 10 predicted proteins | sample EllFjometagen185_FD_203164 | JGI IMG/M metagenome (GOLD analysis project Ga0307989, IMG submission 203164) | Marine microbial communities from Ellis Fjord, Antarctic Ocean - #185 | ecosystem: Environmental > Aquatic > Marine > Unclassified | place: Southern Ocean | collected 2014-10-08 | reverse complement strand
CTGTTCGTTGCCGAGAATGGTACTGCGAATTTTTGCAAAGTCACCGATCTGAGGCATGAAATCAATCGTGCCTTCGGCGGCGTACTTGTACCACATGTCGTAATCGTTGCGAATCAATGCTTCACGTAATCGTGTGGCATCGATATTAATCAATTCACTGATGACATTTTCTCTTTGTAGAATCTTGAGATTGCTTTCCTCGATTAGGCTGGATATCGCCGTCACTACTTCTGGATTGTCAGTGGCAATGTGCGTGACGTTCTTGAAGTAGGGGATTTCGGCGATGTACTCGGCCCATTCTTCATCAGTATCAAAGTCGGGAATCGGAACGAAGAGGAAGTCTTCGTTGGTGAGTCCTTTCTTTAATAGAGATTGGGCTAGCATTACTTGAACTTGAAAAGCGTGAAGTGGATTTCGCGGATCGATGCTGTAGCATGAACCATTTCCAATTAGGATCTTGTAACCTTTGTCATGTAGGGCCTTGAGAAAGCTGATGTGTCCGATGTGTGGAAACTTCGCTCTCCCGGGCCAGAAAACAATTTTGAATCCTTCTCTTTTCCAGTCTTCCATTTTGTGAAAATACCGGCAAACTTGATCGTTGGTTTTAGGCATGGTTGTCTCCTAGGTATGTGAGTTGTAATGATCTGCTGTGTGTATTATATACACTAATAATAAATACGTCAATGTTTATTCACTAATTCTAGTTAAATTAGCGCATTTATCGTTACTTTATATAATGGTAACTAGTTATTATATCTCATTTTTAATTATTTGTCAAGAGCTGGATGAAATATGCACACAATTGACTGATTTAATTTTTTTAGTTATAATATTCTTGTTAATTTCAAATCGATTATTTTGATAGGGAATTATTTTGCCGAGGTGGCGGAATTGGTAGACGCGCCTGGCTTAGGACCAGGTGGGAGCAATCCCGTGGAGGTTCAAGTCCTCTCCTCGGCACCATTAAAAAATCTTTACATTTTGTGTAGAGGTTTTTTGATTGACAAAAGTAGTTTTTTTTGATATCTTTAGATGTACTTTTGTTAGATTAAAGTTGTTTTTTACAATTACATATATAGGGAGGGAATTTAGAATGAAGGATAGTTGTGTGATTTTTTTGTGTGCGAGTGTTGAGGAAGAAGCCGTTATTGGTGTTTTGAGAGAAAAAGTTTTTTTTAGTGAACAAGGTATTCCGATTGAGGCTATATGGGATGAGGATGATGAATATGCCTTTCATTTTTTTGCTAAAACGTTAACTGGTGAAGTTGTTGGAGCAGTGAGGTTGACGAGGTCTGGGCAAGTAGGTAGGTTGGCTGTAAAGAAAAGTTGTCGAGGGCAAGGAATTGCTCGGTTGCTCATTGAATATTTAATGCTGTTTGCAAAAGTGAATAGTTTCCAACCATTATATCTGAATGCACAAGTTCAGACTATTTCTTTTTATGAAAAGTTTGGCTTTGTTTTTGTGGGAGATGTTTTTGTTGAGGTTGGAATCGAACATATCTTGATGGAGTATTCATATGCAGAATAAAAATGTAATGGAGTCATTTATTGGAGTCTACGGTTTTACGAATCTGGAGCAGCTTGAGTTGGTTTTGAAGGATGTGGAGATTTCGGTTCCGGTTTATTTCGGAATTAAAATTGATGATACAAATATGGGTCGGCGGAATCGTTGGAGGCAGGCTCGTTTGTCGATGTGGGATGATCTTGTGGCTGAGCACGTAGGTATTAAAAGTTTTATCTATTTGCAGAGCCATGAAGAGTCGGAGTTGATTGCTGATTTGGAATTTATTTTTGAATCGTGCAAGCGAATTCCGGAGATGCTGATTCTTTGTCCTGACGAATTAAGTTCGGGGACACTTCATTTCATTAGAGAATCATATCCGAATATTTTGATCGGACTTGATGTGAAGGAATTAGATTTTACTGTTGGGCGGAAGGCGGAATTTTGGGCGCCGAAAGTTGTGGCTCAATTTTCTGGGATAGTTGATTTCTATTATGTAGATAGAGAAAATGATTCTTTGATAACTTATGGTTTGGAGAGAATCGGTGAGGACCTTGATCAGTTGACTTGGTTGGGAATGGAAGGGCCGTTCTTGATTTCAGGTGGATTGCAGGATGAGAATGTTGATCGCTTGTCGACTGTTTTGGATGAACGATCGCAGTTATCTATATTAGCGGGTTGTGCTTTGTGTGATGATTATGGAGATTTGGAGGCGAGGAGAGTTAATAGGTTTTTGAGAAAGGCGGTAAGTCTTTTTCGTGAAAAAGAATAACAACGTTAATAACGTTGTTTTTTTGTATGAAAAAGCCCTGGATCAATGATCCAGGGCTTTTGGTGGTTAGCGTGTCAGGGGCTGAACCATGAAGAAGGGCTGCTCGAATTCGGGAGCTAGCTTATCCTTCTTGGTGGTTGCCGCTGCGCCTCGTATTTCGAGGACTTTGGAGACAAGCTTGTACTTGTCGCTGTTCCAGGTGCTCATGACACCTTTGATGATTTCGGCGGTGACTTGTGCGTCCCGAACCAGGTCTCGTTCCCAGGACTTGGCTTGATTCAGCATGTACGCCTGGTGTCGGATGTATGTGTTTCCACTTACGGGATACAGGATTCCGCGGGGGTCGATCTCTCCGGCTGCGTTGAAGCGCAGAACGTAGTGAAGTTCGTCCGCCGTGAGGTTCTTGTCAGGACTCTTGAAGGCTACGTGACCGCTGATCAACGTCAGGCTTCCTTCCCAGTGCATCCAAAGGCCTTCTTGCGCCCATACAGGGATGCGGATGCATTTTTCCTGAGTGACCGCTTCTCCGTTAAGGACAGTGACGTGACTTCCGGTGGAAACCTGCGTCATGTATATGTCCGTACCGTTTGAGGTGGCCCAGTTCGGGATCACAAGTGGTACGTACCTGTTTTCGGAGAAGGCGGTGAGCCATTTTCCGTTAGCAAGCTTGTTGCGACTTTGGACTAGGACTCCGTTTTTAAAGTAGCTGCTGAGGTTTCTATCATAGTCCTCGATCAAACTTTCGTTTCCTTTGTGGAGTATGGACTTGAAGTTCTTGCGAACGCAAGTACCATTCTCGAAGTGGTATGCGAGGTGGTAGGTCGTCGTTCCGACAAGCTGTCCGTCAGCCTGAGTGTCTTTCATGGTGAGGATGAGTTGCTTGGGGTAGTCGGGGAAGTCTTCGACGGTACCAGAATCAGCGTACTGAAGAGTCAGCGCGGCCTTCTCTTCTCCCATGTCGCAGCTGGTGACTTTGACAGCCGCTTTGTAGCGCGGGGCGATGGGGGCGCTGATTTCGTTGCAGGCCGAGAACGCGAAGATCAGGGTCAGAATAGGGAGCAACAAGCGTGAACGTGTCATTGGAGAACCTCCTAGAATTGTAAACGAACCAAGGGACTTTCCCTTATTGAATTAAGTATTATAGCATGTTTTGAGGTAAATGTCAAGGATTTTTGGATTAAGCTAGTAAGCTAGTTAGCTAATAAGCTCTACAATGATGAAATAACAGTAAAATTAGGTAAAAAGTGTAATGTTTTGTGGCTCCACAGCTAAGTTGTACTAGACTATGGAGCCTGCCTACCGGTAGGCAGGCCTGGGAAGAGAGCTAGACTGGTCTGGGAGTTTATAATGAGTGATTGACTTATTAGTAGTCTTATAATAAGATAGTCTATCGTGTGAGAACACGATGTTCCCTACAACTTGGTGATGGAGACGTCACCGCAGAATTCCTTTGAGAAAAGGAAGGAGGATCACTAATGTCTAGTCTATTGAGTCCGTTGAAGGAAAAGTATAACAAGCAGATGATCGCAGAAATGGGGGAAGTGCCAGTTTTTGGTACTGACGGTGTTATTTATTTGCATCGACTTTCATCTGGATCGGATGAGCAACCTCTTTCTGAAAAGTGTTTGTTTGATATGCACAGTTGTTTTAATTATAGTCGTTATTATATCAAGTATTACATTTTGCTTGGAGATGATCCGGTTAGAAGAATTGAAAACATTATGGGTTATCTGGACTGTTGTAATGGAAAAAAGAAACATGGTAATGATGCAAAAGTTTATCTAGGTATTCTTCTTGGTTTTTTTGAGGCTGTGGCGATTCTTGATCGAGATTGTTTGGAGAAGTTTATTGCTGAAGGACAAGTTGAAGGATATGAGAATAATGTAACGATGGTTTTGCAGGCTATCGTTCATACGCATCATCCTGATTGGTTTTCTAGAATTGATATTCTATATTATGAAGTAAATGATGGTGATACTGTTATGTCAGTGGATCGTGATACTGTGACTTTTCAGGATCGCCCTAGTTTTTCTTCTCATGCAAAAAGTTCTGAGTATCTAGGACATTTTAAAAAGTTTTTCTCAGCTGTGAATTCATATGTTTCTGGAAGTAATGTTCGAGTGTCTAATGACAGTAGGAAAAAATGGCTACGAAGTGTTATTAAAAGTGATGATCTAAAAACGATCGTTGCTAATACTATGGTTAATGAAATTGTTCGTAGTATTGTATTTATGTTAATGAGAGATATGAAGACTGAGGATTTGGCTGAAGTGGTTTCAGAAAAAAAATAAGTAAAAAAATAAACAGCGTATTACGCTGTTTTTTTAATTACTCAATATATTTTTTCCAGCCGACGATGTCTTCTGGTCGGATGGTCTCTTGTTCAAATTCTCCGCCTTCGTCATCTGTAACATCTTCAGCAGTAACCCAAGGTATGGGGCCTGAAGTAATGTTTGAATCTGAATCAACAGTGGCTTTGACAATCATTCCATTTTTTAGTTTCACCAAATATACGGTTTTTTCTTCTTCGTCGTCTTCATCGGAAAAGTAAACGTCGTTGCTTTTGCAGAAGCCGTCTTCGGGGGTTTCGATCTGAGATTGTAGGCGAATCGTTCCTTCTATGTAGATGGGATAGTAGACTACGCCGTCAATTCTGACTGAGCTAACTGCATCAAGTACAGTTACGTAGTCATTCAAATCGATAGAAGGTGGATTTGATTTACTGAAGTAGGCTCCGATGGCACCACGAAGATATTTACGTATTTCCTTGTCATCATTATTATTATAGAAGATTTTATTTTCGAGTTCTTCCCACCATTCGTTTCTTGAAAGTTCAACTTGAGTGCTCATTTGTTTCTCCTCTTCTGCTGTATGCAGATATAGGTTGTTAAGGAACGGAATATGATTTGTTAGTTTAGTATTAATGTTGGGAGATGTCAAGTTGTTTTGGTGAGTAATAATTAATGAGGTATAAGGGTTTGGTATGTAGCATGTAGTATGTAGGGGAAAAGAAAAAGAAAATAGTAAAAAGTAAAAGAATAAAGAATTATCCCTGCGGGGTCACTTCGTGAGGAATTATGAATTATGAATAAAAAGAGGTTGACATATTTGGTTGGTTGTGATAGGATAAATTGTTCTTTGAAAATATTTTCTCTTGTTTAACTGAAGCCCTGAAGTACATATGATTCCTGCTTGCCGGTAGGCAGGTTCATATGACTGCAGGGCAAGGAGGTTGCTATGGAAGTGGTAAAGAAAGATCCTGGTTCTTTGATGTCAAAGATTTCGCTCTGGGGATTGGGTCATAAATGGAGACATATCAAGAATGATCTTGAGCATGTTTTGAATAAGGAAGCGGAAGCGGATAGTTGTCGATATCAGACTGGTTTTGTAGGAGGAATACTAAAGGGTCTTGGTTTGGCTGTGTTTTCTCCGTTTATTTTTTGTTTGTCTTTGTTTATTCATCTGGTTCTGTTTGGTGTGGCTTTTATGACAGGGTATTATTTGAAGATTGATCATGATGCTGACTTTTGGGATGATCCTTTTCTTGTCGATGTTGAACATCCTAAAAAAATCTTTGGTTTGCACTTCAAGGACTTTGTTATCCGGCCAATATATATTTTGTTTTTGATAGGTTATGGTTTCTTCCTCTCGGGAGCTCCTGAAGTGGCTGGTGTTGCTTATGGTTCGATGGCTTTTTGGAGTATGCTTGCAAATTTTGGAATTGTTTCCCTTGTAAGCGTTACTATTTTCTTTGTTCTGGTTGTCCTTAATTACTTTACGAAAGATAGAAGTGAGGGAGCTATTGAGGATCCAGTTGATAATGCACCGGAAAGAGTTAGAGGAATTCTTAGAAAAATTAAGGAACGCAGTTGTCGTAAGATTGAGTGGGAAGCAAAGTAAGTAATTACTCAGAGCAATGCTCTGGGTTTTTTTACCATTAAGAATAAAGAATAAAGAATTATGAATAGGGGGAAGATATTGACAGATTTTGTTCATTGTGATAATGTCAAATATCTTTTGTTCCTTAATAAGTTCGAACACAAAGCCATGAAGTTTATTGTATGACTTTACGGCATTTATCCGCCTGTGGTGGAAGGAGTTTGCTATGAAAGCGATGAAGATTGATCCTTATTCTTTTAAAAGTAGGTGTGCGTTTTGGGGGTTGGGTTATACATGGTTTCAAACGGGTCGTGATGAAGTCGCCTTCATTGTGGATAGAGAGAAAGACATTATGGACAGTTGTCGCTATCGAACAGGATTGATTAGTTCTCTTTTTAAGTCTATCGGTCAGGGATTTGTAGGTCTTGTAGCTTGCTGTTTTGTACCACTTTTCTTGTTGTTTATGTCGGGGGTGGCATTGGTAATGCATTCTGCCATGTTCTTGATAGGTAACTATTACAAAGCTCCTGATTTTTTTTCTTGGTTTGATCCTGAAAGTATGATTTTCATGACACCATTGCCTGGATTGCATTATAAGGATTTTGTGTTTCGTCCAGTGTATCTCTTGTTTTTAGTTTGGTATGTGTTTTACCTCTTGGGAGCGCCACCGATTGAAGGTGTTGCATATTTCACTCCTGACTTTTGGTCTAGTGTTACAACCATTATGATTTCAATGGTTGTTGGAGGCTTTGGTGTTCTTGTCTATTATTTCGTGAAAGATCGTAGTAAGGATGGTTCAAAAAAGGTGGAGAAAAAAGAAGCTTCTGATGGAACTCTTCAGGCTCTTCTTAAGTCGGCGAAGGAAAGAACTTGTCGAAAGGTTGATTTTACTTTGTAGAAATAATTACTCAGAGCAATGCTCTGGGTTTTTTTATAATACGAAATTACGAAAGACTACGAAAAATACCTGTCGTCACTTAAACTTCGTTAGTTTCAGCCTACACTAAAGTTACGGCTGACAAGATGGCAAGGCAGGCGAAAATATTCACGGAGGTAATTAAATTGGTAATAATGAATAAGTAAAGGGTAAGGAGTTATCTTTTATATGGAATGGGGAATGTTGAAATGTTAAAGAAAGTAGTTCTTGCAAAATGGTGTTTGTTAATGGTGGGAAAATCGGGGTGGAAAGTTTTTTTGTTTTAACGTAAAATAAGCTAATTATTGCCTGGCTTAGATGTGTGTAAACAAAGTCTTGACTAAACTTAAAAAAAGAGTATAATGTTACTCACGATCATGTACAAGTTTGAAAAAAATAATTGTTGAACGAATTACATACCAATATTGTGTGGATAAGGTATGTATTACTCTGTTAGAAGTCGTAGTTAAATATTTTTGATCCACAAAAATGTTTAACTGCGATTTTTATTTTAATAAATCGCGGAACATTAAAATTGAATAAAATTGAATTTAACGTTAATTATATATATTATACGAATAATATAAGGTAACGAGCAATTTCAAAGAGACACAAAAACGAGAATGAACAAGAACGCAAAATACTAATTGTAAGCGATATAAATATAAACGCAACGAGAACTCTAAATATATCAAAATTTTTCTATTAAGATTAAATTTTGGTGGTTACATAAGAATAAGGGCGTATGGTGGATGCCTTGACATCAATTGGCGATGAAGGACGTAGCAGCCTGCGATAAGCTTCGGGGAGGTGGCAAGCAACCTTTGATCCGGAGATCTCCGAATGGGGAAACCCAATTAGGAAAACCCTAATTATCTCTACCTGAATATATAGGGTAGTTGAAGAAGACCTGGGGAAGTGAAACATCTCAGTACCCAGAGGAATATAAAGTAAAAACGATTCCCTAAGTAGTGGCGAGCGAAAGGGGAACAGCCCAAACCTAATAGGCCGTATTTTTTACGGATTTTCAGTCTTCGGATTGAATTGAAGTAGATTTTTACTGGCTATAAGGCTTTATGCTTATTAGGGGTAGCGGGATATTGGCGTCAAAGTACTTATATGCTTTGGATAATAACTTGATTTTTAATTGAATAGGTTGGAAAGCCTAACCGAAGAGGGTGATAGTCCCGTAAGTGAAAAAAATCAAGAAGTTATAGTCTATACTCCCAAGTAAGGCGGGACACGTGAAATCCTGTCTGAATCCGCCAGGACTATCTGGTAAGGCTAAATACGATTGATGATCGATAGCGAACTAGTACCGTGAGGGAAAGGTGAAAAGCACCCCGGTGAGGGGGCATGAAAAGTATCTGAAACCATACGCTTACAAGGAGTCGGAGCCCGATTTTTATTGGGTGACGGCGTGCCTATTGAAGAATGAGCCAACGAGTTCGTGTCTGTTGCCAGCTTAAGTTCGCGAAGAACGAAGGCACAGTGAAAGCGAGGGTTAATAGCCCGACTAAGTAGCAGGCACGAGACCCGAAGCCGGGCGATCTAGCCATGACCAGGTTGAAGTTTATCGAAAGATAAATGGAGGACCGAACCCACTCGCCGTGCAACACGAGGGGATGAGTTGTGGTTAGCGGAGAAATTCCAATCGAGCTCGGTAATAGCTGGTTCTCCCCGAAACAGTTTTAGGACTGGCCTCTGTACGTTCCTTCTGGGGGTAGAGCACTGAATAGGGAAGGGTGGGAAACCTTACCTTCCTTAATCAAACTCCGAATACCAGAAGTTAATAGTCAGAGAGTTAGACTGTGGGGGCTAAGCTCCATAGTCGAAAGGGAAACAGCCCAGATCGCAATCTAAGGTCCCTAAATTTATGTTAAGTGTGAAAGGTTGTGAGATGACTTGTACAACTAGGAGGTTGGCTTAGAAGCAGCCATCCTTTAAAGATAGCGTAACAGCTCACTAGTCTAGTTATCTTGCGCCGAAAATTTAACGGGGCTAAAACATAATACCGAAGATGCGAATTTATATTTTTTAAATATAAGTGGTAGGGGAGCGTTCTATATGCACTGAAGCTGGACCCGTGAGGGCTGGTGGAGCGTATAGAAGTGAGAATGTTGGCATGAGTAGCAAAAAGATCGGTGAGAATCCGATCCACCGCAAACCTAAGGTTTCCTGGGCAATGATTGTCAACCCAGGGTTAGTCGGTCCTAAGGCGAGGCCGAAAGGCGTAGTCGATGGATGAGCAGGTTAATATTCCTGCACTACTGATAGTTTTCGATGGGGTGACGTGACCTCTGACACTAGGCGTGATTTTGGTTATGCACGCTGATTGCAAGTAGGGTGACTGTAGGCAAATCCGCAGTTATAAAGCCCGAACGTCGTCAAGAGAAATGGTTAAGGCCGTTTCAATCTGGTTGATGAGGTGACCAAGAAAACCCTCTAGAGCTAAGCTATTAGTATCCGTACCGCAAACCGACACAGGTAGGTGAGGCGAGTAGCCTCAGGTGTACGAGAGAACCCTTGTTCAGGAACTCGGCAAAATAGCGGCCGTAACTTCGGGATAAGGCCTGCCCACGATCTTGTGGGCCGCAGCAAAAGACTTCATGCGACTGTTTACCAAAAACACAGGTCCCTGCTAAAGCGCAAGCTGATGTATAGGGGCTGACGCCTGGCCAGTGTCCGAACGTTAAGGTGAGGGGTGAAAGCTCCGATCTGAAGCGCGGATGAACGCCGGCGATAACTATAATCGTCCTAAGGTAGCGAAATTCCTTGTCGGGTAAGTTCCGACCCGCACGAATGGCGTAACGGTGTGAAGACTGTCTTAACAAGGGACTCGGCGAAATTGCAATACGAGTAAAGATGCTCGTTACCCGTAGCCGGACGAAAAGACCCCGTGAAGCTTTACTACAACTTGACATTGGATTAAAATTATGCTTGTTCAGCATAGGTGGGAGCCTTAGGGCACCAGTGAGATACCACCCTAGTATGTTTTTAATTCTAATCTTGACCCGTTATCCGGGTTGGAGACAGTGTCTGGCGGGTAGTTTAACTGGGGCGGTTGCCTCCTAAACAGTAACGGAGGCGTTTACAAAGGTAGGCTAGGTCCCAATGGAAACGGGACTGATAGTGCAAACGCATAAGCCTGCTTTACTGCGAGACCTACAAGTCGAGCAGTTGCGAAAGCAGAAGTTAGTGATCCGACCGTACGAAATAGGACGGCGGAAGCTCAACGGATAAAAGCTACTCCGGGGATAACAGGCTAGTCGCGCCTAAGCGTCCACAGCGACGGCGCGGTTCGGCACCTCGATGTCGGCTCGTCTCATCCTGGGGGTGAAGAAGCTCCCAAGGGTTTGGCTGTTCGCCAATTAAAGAGGCACGCGAGCTGGGTTCAGAACGTCGTGAGACAGTTCGGTCTCCTATCCGCTACGGGCGTTGAAATTTGAGAAGGCGCTTCCCTAGTACGAGAGGACCGGGAAGCACGAACCTCTTGTGTACCAGTTGTTCTACCAAGGGCATTGCTGGGTAGCGAAGTTCGGTTTGGATAAGCGCTGAAAGCATCTAAGCGCGAAGCCGTCTTCAAGATTAGATTTCATTTGAGACTCCTCATAGACTATGAGGTTGATAGGCTGTAAGTGTAAGGCTGGCAACAGTTTTAGCTGAGCAGTACTAATAAGTCAAATTATGTAACCACTAAAATTCAGTTTTAATCGAAAATTCATTAGATAGGTAGGACAAAATCGTTTTGTCCTACCAGTTCTGGTGATTTTTGCAAAAGGGTCACACCTGTTCCCATCTCGAACACAGAAGTTAAGCCTTTTAGCGCCGATGATACTCTATTGGGGAAAGTAGGTCATCGCCAGTTTATAAAAAAACTACCGAATAAACGGTAGTTTTTTGGTTGGTAAATTTTTTTATTTTATTTTGCTGTGAAATAATCACAAT
>Ga0307989_1001772_pt1 | contig 11019 bp, 14 predicted proteins | sample EllFjometagen185_FD_203164 | JGI IMG/M metagenome (GOLD analysis project Ga0307989, IMG submission 203164) | Marine microbial communities from Ellis Fjord, Antarctic Ocean - #185 | ecosystem: Environmental > Aquatic > Marine > Unclassified | place: Southern Ocean | collected 2014-10-08 | reverse complement strand
AACAAACACATGATGAGTGTTTTCTATATAGTCAATAAGTTCACTAAATGACATTTCTCTAAAATCGATTCTATTTGCTACTTCCTGTGATTTAACATAAGCGGCCTCTAAACTTTCAAGAACCTCTGTTTCAGCAAGCTTCAATTTATTAATGCTTTCTGACAAAGATTTTTTACCTCCGCAGCAAAAATCAATTCTATATTTTTCAAACACTTCAGCAGCTCCTGGCAATACTGCCACTATTTCGCCTACGCTCTGTGTTACATTGAATGTTCCCATTTTATGGCCCTCCTATTTCTCTTTTATATCCAAATAATATGCCGGTGAAGCAAAAAAAACTGTGATTCAAGTCATATTTTAAAAATAAAAATGCCCCGGAGCTTTACCGCGGCATTAACAATTCACTATATTCTATATGATTTGCTACTGAGTCTCTGATTCCAGAGCATTTATATCAAGGACAATAACCTTCTTGTTCCCGACCATTTCAATAATCCCCTCGTCCTGAAGGTAATTCATTTTACGGCTTACGGTCTCTCTTGCTAGCCCAATGTAATTCGCTATGCCCTCTCGACTAAGCGGAAGCTCTATAATAACGCCCTTTTCATGGGGTTTACCATATTTACTAGAAAATTCCAACAAGACAGCACTGACTCTGGCCTCTACACTTCTTGTTCCCATGTTTTCTATCGAACTTTCAAGCCTGTCCATACGCCCGGAAAGTTCTTCCATAACCTTTAACCCTATATCCGGGTGCGTCCTAAGCAGATTTCTAAAGTCACTCTTTCTTATCATACATACATGGGTTTCCTCGAGAGCTTCCACATTGTAGGTTGCAGTTTGTTTCCCCAAAAGGTTTTTTTCACCAAAAAAATCACCGGCTGAAAAAATATACAGAATCTGCTCTCTCCCATCAGCCGTATCTCTAAACGCTTTGGCTTTACCAGCATTTAATATGATTAGACTGTCAAAAGTTGCGCCTTCAATCAATATCAACTCGCCTTTTGAATAATGTTTTCTGACAATCAGATCTGATACCTTGCCAAGTTCCTCTTCTCCAAGCGTAGAAAATATTGGCACCTTTTTTGTACAAAGCTTGTGTCGGCATCTTTCGCAGTTATCTCCATGTTTGCTCATAATCACCTTATCCCTTCAAGGGGCTTACTTAAATTTACCACAAAATTAAAGTTAATAACAAATCATCTACTCGCAGACAATTTTTATAGTCTTGTCTATGTTGGTGAATTCAGTAAAATACACTGTAAAGTCCGTTGAACTTTTGGGAACACTTCCCCTCAAATTTTGCGTGTAATCATGTTTTGAAAATGCTGGACCAACGGTCATAGTATCTTCGCCTGCCTTAACCTTAACATCCCCATTAAGAGCATTGACATATCCTCCGGGGGTTCCATGGATAATATAACCATTACCGCTTATTTTAGATTTAGGAGAAAAACAAAATTCAATTTTAAAAGGAACTCTGTCACAACCAGTTGTTTGCACCTTCAGCTCTATTGTATGGTCTTTCATGGCAACATTAACGTCATAAGTCAGTTCAACTTCGTTGACTACCGGACGCTTGCTGTGATCCATCTGGTGCCAATCACTGGTTTCGGGCGGCACTTCAAAAGGCTTTTTGTAACTGCCGTATGCAGTGAATGTCATATTATATCTATTTGCTGTTTTTGTGATTTTTTTAGGCCTAAACTGGGCTACTGCAAAAAAGGAAGAACTCATCCTTGCATAGCATCTTAACTTACCTTTTTGAATGAACATAAAGTTTGCATTATTTCCAAGCAGCGAGACACTGATATCATTGTTTCTCCACCTGACGATGTTTGTCTTTTCGTAAAATTTCTCATATACCACAGGAATATCATCAAAATCAAAATCCATGTCTTTTAGCCCATCTTCAATCAGATAGAGCCATAAAACATTTGGAACACCCCTGCCATCCGCGATGGCTTCCTGTACTATATGATCTGCAAACTTAGCATACTGATTACTACCGAAAACCAAGGCACCCTTTATATAAACATGGTAGTAATTAGTAGGGAAAAACGCCCGCCCGGCGGCTCCTTCTCCTTTATCCTGACGTGTAGAATTCTGTGTAAATATTGACCCATCGGGCTCAAGGTAACTGTACAAATGCTGCATGTTTCTGTCGATATGTTCATATAATTCAGGCATATCGATTTCTTCTGCAACAATAAAGAGTGCATTATCATTCACTGCGTTATATATACCCGGCGAACGTTCCGCAAAGTCTCCATATTCATCAATATCTATGCCTTCTGCCAGATACTTAAGTGCTTTTTCTTTTAAGTACTCTTCACCTGTAATGTTATATGCAAGAGACAGTCCGGCAGTATCTACCCATCTGTGATTAGGTGTATGAAATCCACCATTATACAAACCCCTGGCTAGCTTTTTCAAAATATCATAATGTGCTTGCTTAAGTGCAATCTCATCTTTAGATACAGCAAACTTATCCATTATTTTATACACTCTTCCCAGCACATGCATCTCAAATCCCGGTGCAGCAAAGAAATTAGACCGTAGAAAATCCATTGTCCCATCAGGTCGCTGAACCCTGGCAATATATCCGTAAGAATACATCATTGCTTTATACAGCAAAGGATTTTTATAGTATTTACTATCTTCACAATAATATGCTGAAGAAAAATTGATCAAATTACCAATGACATGATTAGGCTCTATTATCCCATCAACATCATACACACCCCCGCAAAACGGGCTGCTAGGATCCAAATCCATATTATTAAGTTCTTTTCTGACTACTTCTTCATTTTTTTTTACAAATTGCATATAGTACTTTTTCATGTTATTCTCCTCATCACTAAATCATAAAAGCTGCATATAGGGGTACTTCTTTTTACAATTTTAGCTTAAAGTCAATTTAATGTCATAAAACACATTTTTATGCGCATCTTTATGTGTTTTGTACCACTTTTCAGCTATTATCCCTGATAATTAATTTATCAGCATTCATGGTCTTCTAAATCTATTTCATACATAAAATCCCTGATTGGTCTGCCAAACTCAGCATCCAAAATTTGCTCTGTTTTAATGAATCCACATTTTTCATAAAACCTCTGTGCCCTTGTATTCTCTTCAAGCACCCATAAAATCGTTCTCTTGTATCCAATCTTCTTAATCTCTGAAAAAGCCCAGTTCATTGCTTCCGATGCAGCCCCTGTTCCCCAGAATTCAGGTAAAATATACATTCTCCACAACTCAATTGTATCTTCTGCAATTTCTATATGTCTGCTTGGTCCAAAAGAGACAACACCTACAGGATTTTCATCAACATATACCAACGCATTGAAAGGCTCACCCTTTTCAATCTCTTTTGTAAAGCCACTAAAACGCCTTTCATAACTGAAGCGCTCATTGACTATCTCAATGGGAAAAAGCTCACCAAAGGCAGCCTGAAGTGACCTAGAATGTACCTGGGCAAGGGTACTAATGTCAGATTCTACTGTATATCTAATTTTTATATTCATATCTATATTCACCAACTTCTATAAAGCTTTAGCCCTTAGCTCCCTCATATCAAACTGCGTTTCTTAATGGTCATTCCACCTCTTTTAAAACTTATATATGAGTATTTAACAAGAATTCTTGTAAATGCATATGCTTTATTCCTTCAATATTATCTTTAAAATTTTCATCCAACGAAATTACATATTTAGGATAGTGATCCTTCAATTCCAAAAGTGGTCCGAACTCCCTGTTTATTGTATCTATAGAGTCCATTCTGTATGTTACTTGAATATAAATTTTATCGTTCTTTTTTTCTGCGACGAAATCAATTTCTTTATCTTTTAATTTTCCAATGTATACACTGTACTCTCTCCGTTTCAACTCGTTATACACTATATTTTCAAGAATACCCGGTATGTTTCTGTCACGGAATCCGAATACTGCATGCTGAATTCCCTGGTCCGCCAGATAATATTTTTCTTGGGTTTTCAATATTTCTTTTCCCATAACATCATATCTGTTAACCCTACTGATAATATATGAACTCTCTAATGCGTCAATATAATTATAAACAGTATTTAAGTCCACTTTCCTGTATTGACTTTTAAAATAATCAGCAACATTTTTGGCCGAAAAAGTATTCCCAACATTATCCATAATATATTTCATAATTCTATTAAGTAAATCAACATTTCTGATTCTATACCTTTGGACAACGTCCCGCAGCACAATCGAATCATATACATCGTTTATTATCATATATGCTGTTGATTCATCATAATAGGAAGTATGTATTGCAGGGAATCCCCCAAGCCTGATATACCGCCATAACAAATCAGAGGAAGTACTGTTTTTCACTAGTTCAGAACTAAATTTTCTCATTTCTGTATAGGATAGTGGATAAACATTAATGCGTATATACCGACCTGTCAGCAAGGTTGCCAGTTCTGAAGAAAGAAGGTTTGAATTTGACCCAGTTATATACATATCTGAATTAAAATCGACTAGGAATGAATTTACTGCTCTTTCCCATTCATACACTAATTGAATTTCATCAAATAATATGTAATAACGTTCATCGTCTTTGATTATGTCATTAATATATGAGTATAACTTTTCCGATGTGCGTAATCCATCATATTTCATACTTTCAAAGTTTATATATATAATGCGATTTTCAACGATGCCCTTATTAAGAAGCCTCTGTTTAAGCAATTTTAATAGTGTTGATTTACCTGCTCTTCTTACTCCTGTTAATACTTTTATCAATGGTTTATCTATGAGTGCTTCGATTTTCTTAATATATAGTGGTCTTTCAATCATAATAATCACCTCTTACATAAGATTATAAACTCTTAACCCTTGAATTTCAACAAGTTTTTAGGGTTATACCCATAATAACTTTCTTTTTACGATAACTTTTTAGGGTTATACACAAACTTTTATGTATTGAATAATAAAATTTATTAATCATATTATTTGCACACAACAGTTATAGCTGTAAAATGTCGTTTACAATTGATTTACATTAACTATCTTTGAATTTAATTCTTCTTTTGTCATCAAATTACTTTTCAATCAATTGAAACTTCAGCCTTAACCAAAGCAATTACTTTTTTTAAAATATCAGTAGGTAACTTTTCAATCACCTTAATCTTTCTTGCTGTACTATCAATAGATTTTAAATGTTCACATAAGATGAATCCTTTGATTGAACACCTGTCATCAAGTGGTACATGCAGTGGAAACCCGTTGTCATTGTTTGTTATTGGAATCACAATCAATAGATTGGTATGGCTGGTGAAGGTTTCATTGCTGATAACTACTGCCGGGCGATAACCAGACTGTTCGCTGCCAATGGTCGGATTGAAACTGGTCTTAATGATACTCCCTTGCTTAATCACCATATTTCTTTACCTTCAGGTTTGCCCCAGTCAATCTCTTTGGTCTCTTCCCTACCTTCGTATTCAGCAAAAACGTCACTTAACTTAAGCGCATCATCCTCAATTTTATAAATAACTATCTTTTTATCTATAATATCAATATTTACCTTGTCATCAATGCCAAGCCCAAGTCCTGATAGAAGCTCTTTTGAAAGCCTCAGTCCCTGGCTATTTCCCCATTTTTTGATTGTGGAAATCATAAAATCACCTCCAATGTATATCCTAAGTATATACACGAGGTGGTTTTATGTCAATTTTATTTTATCAATTATCTATACTTAACTGACCATTTTCATTAATAATATACTTTGCATTTTGCAATTCTCCATTTTCATATATAGTTACTATAAATGTAATCGAATCTCCTTCAATAGCGAATCCTACTTCTTCAGAGGCTTTTATAACAACATTAGGAATTTTATATTCTAAATCTGTCCAACTTCCACTTACATAGTGCATCAAAAGCGAGCCCATAAAAGCTTCGGGAGATGCAAGTGTTTCTTTATCTTTGTAAAAGACTATACCACCATCGTCAATATGAACCCATAGTCTTGCATCATCTTTTAAAAATTCTCTAGCATAACCTGAATTAACTATCGGATATGGACCAGTCAGATCTTCATTATTTAAAACCTCTTCAATAAAAGTATCACTCATAGAATCACTAGCCATTGGTAATTGATAATCCTCATGTATTACTAACTTCTCTGTTCCTTGCATACCCGGATAGGTAGCTAATGTAATACCTCTGTAATATGAACCCACATACATCCCAATTTTTAAATCATCAAATGTAAGTATTGCCCCTTTTTTATTTAAGATAGGATCATTTTCATACACACTTATACTATTAGCATCATAATATGCTTCGCCATTCCCCGAAAAAGAATCACTTGTTTGGCTTACTACAACTATTGTTCCAATATAACCTTCGCCTTTATTGCGATCCTCATATTCAATAGCTCGAATAACACCAGATGAAGTTGGAACGCTAGGAAAAGGAGTTAGTTCAAAAATTATATTAAACTTAGCGCCGACATTTTCCCAAATCTTCTCTTTATATGCTTCATAGTCAACACCATCTTCTTCATTTGCCTCTAAATACATAGAAAATTGTCCACTTAACTCATCAAATGCTATATAACCACTATGTATTCGAAAAACCCCGTCATTGTTTATATATTCAAAAACCGGCATCTGTAAAGAAACAAGTTGCTCCTCTGTCATATTTTCAACTACATTGTTTTGACTGCAACCGATAAGCACTACTGCTAAAAGTATTGATATTAAAATTTGAACTGTGTTCTTTTTATTCATTTTGTACTCCAAAACATGTATTCACAGATACCCAACTTTAATTTTCCCATGCACTCCACATGGGTAGAGTAATTTCTTTTTTCACAAAACCTACCTTTTCATAAACTCGAACAGCCACCGGGTTAGATGCAAAAGATAAACTTCCTAAAACCACAAGTTTTAATCTGCAGTTAGTCTTTGTTACTTTTGATATGAGCCTACTATTTCTTTATTTTAATTCGAAGTGAATTTCTTTCCCTAACCCTTTGGCAATTTTATTTAAAAAGTCTACGGAAGGATTATAATTCCCACTTTCCAATCTACTAATGTTTGATTTTTGAGTGCCTGTTCTCTTTGCAAGTTCTTCCTGAGATATATTTAATTCTGTTCTTGCATTAATTACAGCTGAAATTATCTCATATCTTGGTTTTAGGTTTTCATATTCAATTTTAAATTCTTCATCTTTCATTAAGTCATCTCTAACCTTTGAAAAAGAAACACCTGCTTTACTCATCATTACACCTCTTTTCATAATCACTTCTATAGCTAATTGCTTTTTCCAACTCACCCTTTGGTGTTTTATTGGTTTTCTTTAAAAACCCATTTAATAACACAAACATATTCCTGTTATGTGTGAAATAAAATATTCTTGATGCATCAGAACCTAGTTTTATTCTTAACTCATACAGTCCTTTATATTTTGCACCTTTTATAGGCTTCACATAAGGCTCTCTTAAATATATTCCATGTTCCTGCAAAAGCTCAATTTCATTAAACGCTTTTGCCCTCATCTTGGGAGAAAGACTTTTTAAGAACTCCACAACCGGAACATCACCATTTTCTTTTATATAGTATTCTATTTCCCATTTTGTTTTTCTCTTCATAGTATAGTATTCTCTCTACCTCTAACAGGTTATCATATATGATAACCTATAGTCAATATGTTTTATGCAGTGATATATTACTGTATAGCAAATTTCAATTTGTAAGACATGTAAGATATCAAATAACGTTCTCGCTGTTCACGACGTCAACTCGGCTTGTCGAAGATACGCAAATAAAAGGTTGTCTTTGAATTTTAGAAATTGTAGTTTTATATTTTAGTAATAAGGTTTTTTCTTTAATTTTTTTCAAATAACGTTTCACTACCGGTGTTACAATAATATTATACATTTCAATCCTCTGGAAAAACATCATCTAATGTATAATATTCACCTTTGCCATTTGCTATACTATCTGCTTCACTAAGCATTTTATCCCATGCATCTTTTATTTCAGAATTCTTTTTACTGAACATTTTCACAAGTTCATCACCGGAATATCCTTCAGAAACTAAATCCGCCAGAACCTGCTCTTTAAAATCAATACCAACATTCTCTCTGACAGGTCTTATAACAATTGCACTATCATTTAAAATACACTCAGCTTGATCTTCAAAACCTAAAGCATCATAATATTTTTGCGGTATGGTAATCTGACGTTTACTGGATATTCTTATATACTTTTTTTCAAAAGGCTTTTGCCCATTTTTCATTCTCATACTGAACACTTCCATTTCTTTGTTATTAGTATAACCAAGTTTCTTGGTTTTTGCAATGTAATTTACAGTATACTGCGTAATTTAAATCCAATATACTGATATCCTCGCCTCTCCAACTATATTTTGATAGAACCACAAAAGGTTATTGTGATAAGATTGTTTTAACAAAAATTCAGGGAGATCCATTATGAAAATTGCAACAATCACACCAATGACATATACAAAAGGCGAGTTAAATTATTTCCAATTTATACGAGGTAGCGTCGGAGCTGACTGCCATCAGGGACCAAGTTTTTATGAATTCAAGGATGGCAAGGTTCTTTTAAGTTGGGGAGCTTATGACATCCAAGAATGTTCAGGTGATACAGCTTCCTTATATTGCACTACAACCGATATGGGCATCACATGGACCGACCCGCAGATTATTAACTTTCTAAGCGGTGTGCCTGAAAGAGAGATTATTCAACTTAAAAATAGTAATGACGCATTATCATTTGGTGTTGTAACACGCCATAATCTTGTGGTCGATATAAAAACCAAGAAGGTCACTAGCTCCAGCAACTATTTTAAAGCCAGTACAAGAGCATATTTACGACGTTCAAATGACGGCGGAAATACATTTGGTCTGCCTGAGGACATACCCTATCAGCTTATATCAGGCGGCAAAGAGCTTAAAAATGTTGGCTTCTATGCCGGTATCGATAACTCACTTCAGCTAAAAAGCGGTCGGATAATGGTTGCTTATACATTTATGGATCCAGAGCGTATCGGAAAAGCCAATGACTGGCAGGCTCAACATTATACAGGTGCCTGTATTCTTTCCGACGATGGTGGTAAAACGTGGAGACGTAGTCAGGAAATCGTATCTAATACACAACGTGGTGTTATGGAGATTCAAATGGTAGAAACTACTCCTGATAACATCTTAGCTATCTTTCGTTCTAAATCAGGATATGTTCGCCAAACAATTTCTAAAGATGGCGGACAAACGTGGAGCGAGTCAGTCGACTCGCCACTTGCAGCTCCTGAATCAATGACCCGAATGATAAAATTAAAAAGCGGAAACATCCTATTGACTCGTAACAATGCCTGCTCTAAAACTCAACACCCCAGATATCCAATCGTTGCCACTATTTCAAAGGATGGCGGCAAGACATGGTCAAAAGATAAGATAATTGCCACAGAAATAGGAAGTAATCAATTAAGCAATCACAGCATGATACAACTCGATGATGGTCGCATTTTACATGCCATCTCTCATTATAGGTCAGTTTTCCCTGTTACCAGTGATTTAGATATGGCTATTTATGATGAAGATTGGGTTTTAAAAGAGTAATCAGAAGTATCTAAAATGATTATGGTTGATTTCTATATATTATAGGAAATCTTAATATAATTTCATGCTTAAACAAAGAAAAAAAGACTCTCTCCAAATAAGAAAAAGTCTTTAATAAAATGTTTTTCTGTTTCTATTCTACTTTAAACGTAACAGTTTCTTTATATTCATCATCAATATAGAGTTTGACTTCATACTCACCTAACGGCCAACCTGCATTTGGTTTAGATAGGCTAAAATCAAAAGAGTTTGTTGTATCAACACTTTCATAAGAGGCTCTATCAATAAATGTGTCCGGATCACTTTCTAGATAATACCACTCGGAGGTAATCACAGTCCCTTCCGGTGCATTTTTCAGCAATCCTGTCACATAAACCATCGGGGAATCAACCGCAAAGGTATTTGTAACCCCTATTGGTCCATTGTTTTCGTCTACATCCGCTGCCACTGCCAGATCTGTATAATTTGCTGTTGTGATGCTAAATGAACATGCTGCCAAAACAACGATCAGACATAAGCATAGTATTGAAATATAAGTTTTCTTTCCCATATTCGCTTCCTTTCATGAATAACCAAATTCCACATCTACTAAAATTCATTGTCAATCGTAGATCGATTCACAATGAATTTAGCAAACACATTAGAATTATACAGTATTTTTTGTGTGACTAACATGTTTTCTTGAAAATCTCTTCTCTTGGTATCCATTTTTGCTTCCTGATTTTTTCATATTAAGCATTATTCTTATACTACTTTATGCGTATAGTTTTCCGATGAATTCATAATTACGTATCTGGCGGTCTTAATTATTTTATCGTCAAGAAAAACATACTTTAAACGGAAGGTCTTTATTTGATATCAGTATTCGGTAATACTTAAGCAAGCATGTCCGTATTCCCTTCAAAACGGAAACAGCATATCTATTGTAGATAGGCATTTTTTTACTTACAAAGTTCTTACCACCTACTCTCCCAATAAGTGGACCTCCGGTAATAATACCCTAGCCTCTTCTTCCACCTCTTCTTTTTTCCAATAAATAACTAAATGAACTTTGGCACTCTGTAAGACAAAGCCTTTAGATCTATGCCGCTTTAGCTCATCTTTAAACTTCTGCGAAAACCTAAGAATATATTTCCCACTATTAATTTTGCAACCCAATTCATTAATTTGCAACTCATCGCCACATCGCAATCTACTGATATTCTTACCAACCATAGGTTCATAAAAGTAATCTAGCACAACATCTTTATGCCATAGTTGAAGAACTAGTTTTGAACGTGTTATATACTGATTCCTATTTTCTGAAAACATAAGATTTTTCACATTATTATCACCAGTGCTATATACTGCACTTTCACTTGCCACTCTACTAGATGAAATTATACTTTGATTATAGA
>Ga0307989_1001771_pt1 | contig 11023 bp, 5 predicted proteins | sample EllFjometagen185_FD_203164 | JGI IMG/M metagenome (GOLD analysis project Ga0307989, IMG submission 203164) | Marine microbial communities from Ellis Fjord, Antarctic Ocean - #185 | ecosystem: Environmental > Aquatic > Marine > Unclassified | place: Southern Ocean | collected 2014-10-08 | reverse complement strand
AAGCAATAACTACTGCAGGTACATATGTGATTTCTAATACAATAAAATCAATTAAAGCTGGTAAATAATATAGATTTCTAAATAAAGCTACAATGTAGTTATCCATTCCAACAAACGTTGTAACCCAACCTAATCCTGTTGATTCAACTTCATAAAAGCTTAGATAAACTGTGTAGAAGAATGGTCCAATGGTGAAAATGAAGAAACCAATTAGCCAAGGAAGCAAGAATAAATAAGCCTGCTTATTTTGATGTGTACTTCTTTTGATTACTTTTAATATCGCTTTATCGCTCATCTTTTTAGCCATTGTTATCACCTACTACTGTATAAGACACTGGACTTATGAAGAGTCCATTGTATTCAACTACATCTTCTGTGTAATTGATAACTATTTCTATTCCATTTTCATAAGAATTAACAATAACTCCATTTTGAACAACTGTTCTATTTTCCCAGTTTGATCCAATAACACCACTAAGTGCTCCATTAACCTTGAAGTAAATGTCTTTTATTAATGATTCATACAAATCATATTCTGTTGAATAGAAGTTTCTTGAATTAGTATCAGTTAATAAGTATGCTGGCTGATCTGTTAAAACAAAGCTTGGATAAATATTATAATCAATCATTCTAAGTATGTCGCTTTCAGTATAGAAACTGAAGTTTGAATATGGACCATATAGCTCCATAGTATTATTCAATACAAGTTGTAAGAACGGTACTGTGTCAGTTTCTATTAAGAATTGAGTACCATATACAGGAGTATGAATATATCTATCTGTATATTGCCATAAATACATATTCGGTTCATATGCATTAACTAGTTTAGTTTGATCTAAATCTTCAAATCCAGTCATTATCATTTCTTTTGATTCTTCTCTTGTTAAATCAGTCGTTTTATCACTTGTTAAGTTATTTGTAATACCACCTATTGTATATGATAAAACGTTTAGAGAATTAAAGTCTCTTGCTTGATCTAACATCCATTCAATACTCCTAATTGGTCTTGCGTAATGGAAGGCTGATACTGGATAATTATATGTTTCAATCACACTATACCATGTACTTTCATGCTGAGATGCATTACGGTATAAGGACATTGTTTCTTCATTAATAAAGTAATAATCCTGGCTAAACGAAATATCAATTCCTTGTTCTTCAAACTCTTTAATCAAATCTTCGAATTGACTTTCTTTACCGATTTCTCTAGTGAAATCAGTTTTCCTAGCGTCACCTAAAGTTACTCCTCCATCATTCCAACCTAGAAGTCCAGAGTTTACATTAGTGATGCCTAAATCAATAATATCATTCAAGATACTTCTAACACCACTATAGTTTGTCGTTACTTGATTGTTGTATCCCGTGATAGCTTTTTCAACATCACTCATAAACATATCTAATCTAATAGGAATATCTGTATCTGAGCTATCTACTTCATGTAAAATCGAGTTCTCTAAAAGGTAATCACGATATGACATGGCCATACCAACATAATCTGCACTTGGAGAATTAGTTCCGTCTCCTTGTAAGAAATTATATCTTATGTCAACATCAAAATGATTTCTTTCTTCATAAGTTGTTAAATATCCCCAACCAATTTTATTATAGACTTGGAAATATTGTTTGTTATATTCAAAACGAGGATAAGTGAAATTATAATAAGTTAAATTATCCTCAGGCATTGAAATAATTTGCATATGTTCTTCTCCGTTTGTCGCAAAAGCAACAAAGGCATTTTGTAAATTACCATGTGCCATTCCAAATACTGGCATACTAGCAGTTTTAAAAGGAACATATGATTCTGATTCACTATTATACTTAATATCTTTTGATGGATCTGCTCCATAGATTGTTGCTTCATAAGGATTAAGTTTTACATCATTATCATTAAATCTAATTAAACTTCCAGAACCATCAGGTACAAGACTGTACCCTGGAATTTTGTATTTAAATATTTCATCATCTGTGTAATCCATTTCTTCGATGGTAAATTCTTCATAAGCTCCACCACTTGCTCCAAGGAAAGGAGAAATAATAATGGCAGCAAGAACGTCAATTCCGTCCCCTGTGATTTCATCATCTCTAATTTCATATCTTATTCCTTCATCATCAAAATAGATATGAACACTAATTTCAATATCTAAAGCAATAAATTCGATATCAAGTCTACGGTGACTGTCGTCTCCGTTAACTGTATATAAATCACTAAATACACTAGAGTAGCTTGCACTTGATACACGTTTAATACTTTTTGATCTATCAAAGTATTCAACAGTAATTAACGAGTTAGCAAAACCGGTGTATGTTGTATTTAATTTTATTTCTTTATTACGGCATGCATCAAGTAACATGGAATCAGTAACGACATTTAGTGGGTCCTCATCTTCTCTAAGATCAACCATTTCATCACATTCATCATCAATATCTTTAGCATATTCAAGATCAGTACCTGTCATCCATGTATAATCATTTCGTTTATCATAAATAGCAATTGTATCTCGATCTTCTCTAAAATAGTATTTCAAATTATCTGTTTCATAAAGTAGTTCTAATTCTGTTGGATCCTTAATATCGTAAACCACAGTTTCTGGAGGTAGTTTTGTTTCTCTACTTGTTGGAACATAAATTGCTCTAACAACTAGAAAAGAAGAAAATAGTAATACAACAAGAAAAATTCTAACCAATAATTTTTTAGTTAAAAACATTTCTGAACACCTCCTTAATTAGACCAACCACGAATTGGATCAATTGATCCCCCATGATTTGAATAAATGCGAACAATACCATTATTATCAACATAAACAAAAGTGTCAATAAGATACTCTTTATTGAATTCCTGATTGAATAATTATGCAGTTCTTGTATAGCTAAAAAGATTAATAACAGTGTCCAAATAAGACCCGTATTAAGCAATGTGCTCAAAATAAACACTTCATTATAAGTAAAATAGTATGACAAGAAAGTAGTTAATAATAAAGCTACTATCGCAGGTAGCAATGAATACATTACTCCTTTATAAATCTCACCTAAACTACCTTCACCATCATTAATAGAACTTACAAGATGATTACTAAATATAAACAATAATGATATAGCAAAGAATCCAAGTACTATAGCATTTAAATCCATGTCAGAGGCTTCAACATTTTGATAAATAAATCCTTTACTAGTCACAAATATTAAATATGAAACGAATAATAATCCATAGATTATTGTTGCTCCTTTGTAAGATCCTTTTTGCTTTTTCTTTATGTAGTAAAAACTATCTAAAGGATGTTTTATTAGATTAAACATATATAAAACATCATTTACATTCCTAATCTGTCCTACTTTCTTAATCTTATTGGCAGGTTCAGTTAAATAGTGATACTTCTTGTTTGTCAATTTAATACTGTAGTAACCAATCATTATTACAATAAAACTAAGTAGTATAGCTGGCAAATTACTCTGCAAACTAACATTTCTTACTTCCCAGAATGATTGGCTATAAAGATATCTATTACCAGATAATATGAAGTGTCCCATACTCTCTTCATACTCACCTTGAGAGTATAAATTACGTCCAATTTCATTATGCGCAAGAACACTAAGCTGATTTAACTTCAAAACATTATCCCATTCATATACTGCTTCTTCATATTTTCCTTCTTTATATAAAGTAAGAGCATCATAAATACCATTTGAGTATTCAGTTGGTGTATAACTTTGGATAAACGATTTGTTCGCATCTAATGTCCAAATGCCACCTTTGCTATCAACTGCGATACTTGAAAGGTCTGAATAAAGACCTGCTACATCTTCATTATCATTACTTGATCCGAAAGCAAAAATGAAGCTACCATCACTAGTAAATACAGTAATTAATCCAGAATCACTGGCTGTATATATAATTCCTCTTGAATCAGTATATACATCAACTAACCCTAAATCAAATCCAAAATTACTATCGATATTACTAGAACCATCTGTATTATGTTTTTTAAGATTATCAATATTTGATCCTAAACTTGTTGAATATTTGATACCTTTATCATCAACAAAAACATTACTAAAGTTAACTGGATTTCTATCTCCAAGTTGATCTCTTTGAACCTCAGTTAGGAAGAAATTTTCCCATATTTGTTTAGCTGTTAGATTTACTTTATTTGTAGTAAAATATCCTAAAAATTCTCCACTATCAGATAGCTGAATAATTCCGTTAAATACTCCCTCAGCAATAACAAACATATTATTCTGATTATCTACTGCAATTCTTTTAGGATTAAATGATGTTGCTTCAAAACTAGCACTTGTAGGTTTCGTAAATTTTTCAATGAAAGTTCCATCAACATTAAATCTAAATACTGCCTCAGCACTACTGTCAGCTACATATAATTCATTATCTTCAGTAATAAAAACTCCTCTAGGACTACTAAAATCAGGATGAGTTATTACATATAATATTTCATCCACTTCAGGACTGTAAACAACAATTCTTCTATTCCCAGTATCGGCTATAAATAAATTATCGTTTTCATCTATAAAGACGTCCTCAGGACTATCTAAATCTAAATCTAATATTGTTCTGTGTGGTAAATAGGCATCTTGAGTAACAACAAAGAAACCTTTACGATCAATCGCGTAGGTGTAAGTTGTTGTACTTGATGCATCTACTTCTTTAAATGATATAGTTGATATGGCAAGAATTAATATTGATAAAAATAATATTAATTGCTTCTTCATTACTTAATACCTGAATGGCTCATAGTGTCCATTACTTGTCCTTGCAATATAATGAAAATTACCAAGTTTGGAAGAAACATAATCAATGCTGCTGCGGCTGCCATACCCGCTCCAGCAATCGATACTACTTGGTTTGATGTTAATGTTGTTAAGTAAAATGAAAATGTTTTTTTCGTTTCAGTAATAATGTAAATATTACTACTTTCTGTACTATTCCAAATAAACTGGAAAGTAAGAATTGCTACAGTTGCAAGTGCTGGTTTGATTAATGGAATAATAATCTTAAATAGTATATGAAAATCGTTTGCACCATCAATCTTTGCTGCTTCTATCAGTTCATCAGGAACTTGATCGATAAACTGTTTTACTAAGAACAATCCAACAGGCATCGCAAGATAAGGAATAACATGAACAAAGAAGCTGTCATTTAATCCAAGAGCATCAATTACTAAATAACGAGGAATAATTACAGCAATTGCTACAAACATTAGTGCCGTTTGGTTAATTTTGAACATAAAATTTTTCCCTTTAAATTTCTTTTTAGATAATGCATACCCTGTACTCGTAGTAATAATTATTGTAGCTACAATTGCTACAACGGTAATAACTATTGAGTTAAACAGATATCTAGTCATTGGTACACCTGTACCAGAAGCCGCTCTAAACAAATCAGTAAAGTTTTTCAATGTCGGCTTTTGAACTAAAAATCTTGGAGGGAACAAGAATAATTCATCTAAAGGTTTTAAAGCTTGTGAAAAAATGAATACAACTGGCAACAACATAAAGATTGCCACAGGAATTAAAATAACATAAAATTTTATCTGCGATTTATTAAAATATTTAGGACTAACTTCCATACTTCGTAAACTCATGATATTCCCCCTAGTCCTTTTCGCCAAATAGCGTATAAGCTATTTTAGAGAAAAACATAATCATTATTAACAAGACAACACTGATCGCAGCAGCGTATCCCATTTCATATCGAAGGAACCCATAATCTTCAATATGGTTAATTATTAACTGTCCTGAATATTGTGGAGTAGGGTTTGCCCCAGATAATGCAACTCCAATATATCCGGTATTAAATGCTCCAACTATCGCCATAACTGCCCCAAATAACATTTGAGGTTTCATTTGAGGGATAGTAATATAAATTATTTCTTGGAATCTATTTTTGATTCCATCAACGTATGCTGCTTCGTATAATGTTTTATCAACATTTAGAAGCCCCGCAAGCATTGCCAGAAATCCAATTCCCATTGAACCCCAAAGGGCAACAAAAATCATAATGTTTAGTAAGTATTCGGGACTTTGTAAGAATTGAATAGCTTCATCAATAAATTCCCACTTTAGTAATAATGCATTAATATATCCATCGTCATTACCACTAAATAATTTTGTCCATACTACTGTCATAAATACAGCACCTGCCATTGATGGAATATACAAAGCCAGTGAAATTATTTTTCTTGGAGTTGCTTGAATCTGTGATAACATCCAAGCCATTAAAAACGCTAAAATGTATCCTCCAGGTCCAACCAAAACTGCATATTTTATAGTATTAGGTATTACGTATTTAAGGAAGTTTTCATCTTGAGTAAATAACATTACATAATTGAACATACCATACAAATCGGCTAATCTTGGTGCTTGAATTAAGTCAAAGTATGTAAAAGATAATCCAATAGCTACAAGTACAGGCAAGATAATGAATGTTGCAAACAACAAGAGATAAGGAAGTATGAGAAGTAATGTTGAATATTTGTCAATATTTAGTTCTCTCTTAAAACTACGAATATTTTCAGCCATTAACTACCACCTACTTTCGCATTGTCCATCTGTTCTTCAATCCAGTCAACATCTCTAATAGTATATGGTTTTAAAATGTTTCCTTCGTTATCTAAATAGCCAAACTCAACCATTTTTCTTTCTATTTCACGGTTAATTATGATTAATTCTCTATCAATAGCTACACGTACCGGAGTCCCGTCAAAAGTAACAGTATTCCAGATATTACTTAACCCACGTTCAAGCATATATTGCCCAGGAGTTCTAGGAACATCTCGTAACCATCCTACTTGTTCTAATATTATTTGCTTATCAGCGTTATCTAATGGACTACTTTCTACGGCATTTAAGTTACCACTTAACCATAAGAATTCAGGTCCATAAGTTGCTTGAAGAGTATATGCGAATTCAGTTTGAATTTCAGTGCTCATCCACCATTTCATGAATTCCCAGCTACCATCAACATCATCGCTGTTTTTAAACATAATTCCACCAGTACCATTTCCAATGTACCAACGATCAACTGAATCAGTTTCTTCGTTGTATACACCAGGATAAGGTGCTATTTTCCATTGCCCTACAAGTTCTGGGGCAGCATTTTTAAGTTGCATATATGTATTAAAATCAATAATACCTATTGGCAATTTGTTATATCTAAATGAATTATAAAAGTTTTCTACTTGTTGAGGCAAACTATATGTTGTATATAAATCGCCAAGAAGTTGTAATCCTTTATAAGAATCTTCGCTATTAATTGTTGTAGTTAAACCATCTTCACTATACAAAGTACCACCATTTTGGAAAATCAATGGAGATGTTTGGTAAAACCATTTTAAAGCAGTTCCACCAGAAGTTGGATAGTAGAAGTTCATATCATATCTTTGTAATGTAGGAAGTAATCCAACTACATCCTCCCAAGTATCAGGAACATAAAGTCCAGGAATAGAATCAAACACATCTGTTCTATAAACAAGTGCATTAAATTCAAGTGTCTCAGGCATTGCATATACTCCATCATCAAAGATGTATGGAACTAAAGCTCCAGGTGCAAAGTTATTTGCAAATTCCCAATAATCATCAAATTGTGACAAATCATAAAGAGCTCCACGGATTGCTAAATCAAAAGGCATGTAACTTAAAAGCCCAAGTGCCACATCGGGAGTATTTCCAGCAGAATTTGCCAATATTAATTTGTTAGGATCGGGCATAACACTAATTTTTACTTGTTTTCCTGAATCGCCAGTAAAAGAAGAGTCTGCCATTTTTTGCATTATATCAACATATGTTAATGGTCTATTAACCCATACGTTTATTACATCATCTCTATTTTCTATTTTATATTTATCAGAAGTAAAACTAGTAAAAAATGTTTCTACTCCAGAAAATGCTCTTTTAAAGATTCCAGCATTTGCTTTTTCATAGTGATCATCATTTGAAACATAAAATCCATCTAATGATAATTGCTGATCAGCCAATGTTTCTAAACTATTACCAAACATCAATGTAACACTACTGCTACCACTATATAAATTATTTAAGTAAAGTGGTAATTCATCTGGATCTTCTAGCATTTTATCTAATTCTACTGTAGCTTTCTTTAAAAATGAAAGGCTTGCTGATAAATCATCTTCATCGCTAAATTCAGACAATTGAACAACCATATATTTAACTATTTTTTCATATGCTTCTAAGTAATATTGTGTGTTTTCGATATATCTTGTAATTTCCCAAGTTCTGTCTTGATCAATATCTTTACCAGTTATCTTAATGATTTCAAGAGCAAATTGATTAATATGATCAATCATGGCTTGTAAATTTCTTAAGTATTCAGATACATCACTTTTTTCAGCTCTAAAAGTAATTGTGTGAACTCCTGCTTCTAAATATACTTGATAAGGATTTCCTTCTTCATCATTTAACGTCTCATTTTCCCACTTTGTAGGAGTGTATTCAAACCCATAAGACATGAATTCACTATAAGGAATCTTTCCATCAATTTTGATTGATCTAAATACATTAAAGTCAGTTTTATAATTTGCATAATGAAGAGTTAAGTCATAAAGCCCATCTTCAAGTACTTCTATTTCGTACGTTACTTCTTGCCCAGCTTTATACCAAGCACTACCATCAATAACATTAAGCTTTTTATCCACACTGTCATATGGGGAAACAGAGGGGCTTCTATTTGCGATTAATCTTACATAAGAAGAATTCTTTTCAGAATACTCTGTTGCATTTGTAAATAAGTTAAATTCGCTAGCTACTTTGCTATAATTTTGAATATATTCATCATAACTTGGAATATATTCTGGAGGATTTACTTCAAGATCACCAAATTTTAGTTCTCCAGAAGATACATTTTGAATTGTTATAGTATTTATTCCTTCAACAAAATAGAACAATAAAGGTTCATTAGATGTATACGTATTATTGTACAAATCTAAATGTCTCCATTCTTCAAGTTTATTTTGAGGTGGCAATGTCTCATCACCATAAGTATCCACTACGAAATTTTTAGTAGCATCTTCCCAATAAAGAACAACATCTACAGTTTTAGCATCGTCAAACTGAAATTCGTTATTAATTTTAATACTTATAGTTATATTGTTAAGGATATTTCCTGTAACAATATAATCAGTATTAATGACGTAATAACCTGCTTCAGAGATATCAACTCCATAACTTGCAATCTCATTGGTATCTAAATCAGCAACACTACTACCACTATAATCAAGTTTCTCAGTAGCTTCATCTGAAAGTAATACAGCGTCTTGTGATGGCAAAGAATAATCGACATTAATATCTTCTAAATAATCAAAGTAAGTAAATCTTGGATTATCAGTCGTTTCTTCTAAGAAATCAAGAGCATCCAAATAATCTTGGGTGCTAACTTCCTCTCTCCACGCAACTAGATCGCTAGTTCGGAATGGTTTTATAATTACTAATGCAACTATTACAACTAAAATAACAATCAATCCAATATTGATTAGTCTTTTTCTAGTCATATAATCTCCTCCTTATATGCACAAATATAACATAAATATATAAACTCAAAAATGCCGATAATACGGCATTTTCAAGCCTAAGTAAAATTATTAGTTATTATTCAAAGTTTTCGTCTGTATATCCGTAATAAGTTCTAAGTCCTCTTTCTAAATCCGCGAAAGATTCTGCAAATCTTGCATTAGCATCTTCGCTCCAAGTTGGAAGTGATCCAAGTATTGCATCTTCAAATCCTGCATCACCTTTTTCAAATCCTCCATTGAAATTTGGATCCCAATAATTTTTCCATTCTTCAAGGTTAGGTCTTCTACTTCCTTCTACTGTATAGAAGAAAGGATATGATTTATCTGATACATCCCAGAATTGTCCAGCTTCATAAATTCTAACTACTTCATGGAACCCTGGCATTACTGTAGGATCACTAAATCTTTGATGTTTAACTGGTGTATACCAAATTTGTAATTGATCATTAAATAGATCTCCCGTTGTTACTGGGAATGAATCATTTAATGAACTTGATGTTTTATTGTTTGCTTCATCAGTAAAATTACCTTCTGCTCTAGCAGTCCAACTTGCAGTATCTGCAATCCAGAAAGACGCGAAAGTATAATTTAATTTAATTTTTGCTTCCTCTTCTTCAGTACATGCAATGTTTTCATCATCTAAACAAGAATTATAAATTGCCATCGGATCTAATACTATTCCGATTGTATTGTCTGTAAAATCAGTTGAAGGTCTTGGGTAAATATCCCAATCTTCGATTAATGCAGCTGCCCACCAAGTTTCATCAGGAATTGCAGCGTCACCCATCATCCAAGGGTCACCCTCAAATGTTAATAATTTACCTTTTCTGAACCAATCATATGCCCAGCCACCAACATCAGCCCACATAGCATCAGATACTTCATTACCATATACTGAATTGTCATTCCATTCTTCAAAGTAAGGAATTAAAGATTTAACTTCATTACTGTCTAAAGTAACATAATTTCCACCTTGGTAATCAAATAAACTTTTAACGATGTCATTCGTTCCTGTTTCAATAATTCTAATAGGCGTGTCCATAGAACCATACCATTCATCAGCTTCACTGTTTCCTTGGAAATCAGTATAATCTTCAATAGTCCAATTTGGTTCAGGTACGTCTAAGTTTTGTGCTTCAGCTAGTTCTTTATTTACATAAATACCCCATGGTAAAATGTATTGAGGAAGCCCAGCTTGGAACCCATGATAATTCATCATTTGCATGATTGATGGATTCATTGCTTTATAAAGAGGATCATCAGCAAATCTTGTAAGGTCTGCCACATTTCCATCTGCTACATCTCCTGCTAAGTCTGTACTAGCCCATATTGTTGGGTAATTTCCATTGTCAGTTTTATAGTTCTCAATTTCTTGAGCCCAAATTCTACCGTCATTTGGTCCACCTTTTACGGCTAACACATTAATTACAACGTTTGGATAGATTTTATTGAACTCTTTAGCAACATAGTATGTAGCAGCATCGTTT
>Ga0307989_1001770_pt1 | contig 11034 bp, 9 predicted proteins | sample EllFjometagen185_FD_203164 | JGI IMG/M metagenome (GOLD analysis project Ga0307989, IMG submission 203164) | Marine microbial communities from Ellis Fjord, Antarctic Ocean - #185 | ecosystem: Environmental > Aquatic > Marine > Unclassified | place: Southern Ocean | collected 2014-10-08 | reverse complement strand
AACAAACCGTTGTCTTTTAGATTACCGATTGTGCCATTTTAAGAGATCCAGCGCCTTCATTTTGCTATGATGGATGAAATCCCTTTAACCCAAAAGATTAAAGCTGACTGATGCCAGTTTAATCACTCTCAATCTTTGAGATCGGCGGTATTCATTTTTAAAAAGATAAAACCATAGTTTAGTGGAATATCTTTTTAAAGGAGAAGTACCCTTTTTTTAGATGACTCAAAGTGTCGAAAGAGGGCTTTTAAATAATAACAGGTTCTCTGTCATTCGATTACTGCGTTTCGAGCTTCGCTAACTCGGAAAATAAGAATTCTATACCGATTGATTGGGGAAAACAAGATTTAAATCTTAAATTGTCCGGTTAAGCATCTACCCTATGATAAACGTCAAAGTATCAAGGGCAAATCACTTTAGCGGGATTAACTGGTGCCTGAACGAAAAGTCTCTATTTTTAAATATAATCTGGTTTTTTAAAATAATATTGAGTATGAAAGCTAAGAAGCTGTCAGTTGTCAGTCTTCAGTAAAAAACAAACATGCTTTTAGTCATTTAAAAACTAATAACTGATGGCTGATTACTGAAAGCTTGAATTTTTAATTATCTGTCAACTGTTTTTTGTCTGACTACCCGGAGAATTTAAGGGCAGATCTGTTCAGGTGGTATGATCGGATACCTGAATATTCCGATCATACCATTTTTTCAGCTTCTTTTTTCCGTTCTTCTTCCAATTCGGTTACTCGCTTTTGCTCTTTTTGCTTACGTTTCATATCTTCTTCGTACTTATTTAACTTCTCCCAACGTTCCATGAGGGACTGAAGTTCCTCGGTTCGTTTCAAACCTTTATACATATATGCAAGGGCAACAAAAACATCTTTGTCAACCTTCATCCGAAAGGCTTTCTCATAGCTTGAGATCGCCATATCAAACGCCTTTCTTTTCATGTACATCTTGCCTTTGGAGATATATTCCTGCCGCAATTTCTCCTGTGCGGCTTCCTTTTCTTTTTCATTAATCTCAGCGATTTCCCCGGATAGTTCCAGAATTTTAATATTCTTTTTTAGTTGCCGGTACACGGCCAAAGCTCTTTCCAATGTTTCGGGAAGTCGCACAGCAACCAGCGCTTTTTCATAAAAAGCGGCAGCCAGGCTGAATTTTCTATTCTGAAATACCTCTTCCGCCTTTTCGCAATACGCATCATGAATCTCTCTGAGTTTCTCATTTGCCGGTTTTGAATCGGGATTAAACTTGAGTATTTCATGATAGGCTTTGATGCCTTCAGAAGGTTTCTCCGCTTCAATGTGAATGGCTCCGATTTTCATCCAGCACACTTCGCTATCCACTTCAGAGGTGACGATATGGTAAAGAATCAAGGCTTTGTTATACTTGCCCTCAGCCTGTTTTTTGTCCGCGTATTCAATAATATCTGGGATTCGATACAGCCCTTCTGATCTTTCTAAAAGCGAGGCCCCAATCACCAAAAACTTACACGCCAACAAGCGATTTCCTGCTCTCTTATAAAGCAATCCCATATTGACATTCAGATATCGATTATACCGGTCCTTACTGATTAAATCGAAAATATCATCCATCGCCTTTTTAGTATTGCCGCTAATATGTTCGAGAAGTGCTAACAGCATATTTGTATAATCCAGCTTGAATTTTTGAGCTTTGGTATCGGTAAAGCAGGATAAAGCGGTTTTAGTATCCCTGTTTTTATAGGCAAACAATCCCAAATTATATATATTCCCGGAGTAAGTCTCTCTATCTTCGGGGGTTAACTGTTGTCTTGAACTTTCCTGGATCATTTTTTTTAACGTATCGCAGATTTCTTCATACGTCGGTTCAACGGGTAGTTTTTCCAGTTTTATCAAGGTATTGTTCAGCCTTTCAATTTCTGCTTTTTCACCGGCTATTTGCTTCTCTTCTAACGTTTTTTGGATTCTCTCAATTTGTTGATCCTTTTCCTGCTGTTTTCTGTTTTCAATTTCTTTGGCGATCTCTTTACAAACTTTAGGGTTGTTTTGGTATTCAGGCAGAATAAATTCATCGGCTCGGATATATTTATCGATAACGGCCTTTACATCATGATCATATTTTTCTACTTTTCCCAGGCTGGCGGCCAGATTATAAAAGGCTAGACCAAAACTTTTTCTGATTCTCAGCGCTTTACGGTAGAGGTTGTTGGCTTGTTTGTAGTCCTGCATTTTTCTGGCCGCATTCCCTAACGCATTAGCCAGTTTATAGTCTTTATTTCTTTTCTGGAGAATCACTAATCCCATGGAAAGCGTTGCCTCAGCATCACTTTGCAGGATAAGTCCTCTGAATTCATTTTCCAATCGATCCAGAGTATAGTCTTCACTGAGTTCCATCGCATTCTGGAATTCTACCATTGCCCGTTTGTAGAGCTTTCCTTTCAACATCAAGAAGCCATTGGAGGTGGTTATTTTGGCTTTTCGGGTATTTAAAATATTTTGAAAGGTGTTCCTTATGCGGTAGAATGTTTTCTCATAAACAAGCGTCTGAATCTCTTTAAATTTGGAAATAGTCTCTTCAGATTCTTCAATTTCAGGAACACTGGTGTTGTTGACAGCTTGATTATTCGAAGCGGGTTTTTCCATGATTAGTGACCTGATATTACTATTCAATGTTTCTGTATTGGATAAGCAGATCAACTCAAATGCGGTGACAATATCAATTTTCTGCTAAATATAAAATTTAAATATATGAAAATTAAAGGGATTACAAAAAAATAAACGTAACTATTCAGCAAAATTTGAGTAGTTATAAAAAATATTAAAGTATCAACTTTTCCGTGAGTGGCTCAAAAGGCAGAAGTGGACGAGGCAGAAGGCAGAAAGAAGTGCTGAGACATTTAGAGTCTTTTATCGATCCTGCACTTTCTTCTGCCTTCTGCCTATACCCCTTCTGCCTTTTATTCTTATTTCTAAATGGCTGGTTTTTCGATTTTTCAATTGGAATTTCATGCTTTACTGAATGGTTACAAATAACCTTACTTTAAAAAAGATCATGGCATACATATCACCATTTCGGCAAGAATACTATCAACCCTAAATCCACCATCAAATTTTCTGGATAGTGGCTCATGTCTTGTGGGTGCTCAGGTCAATGGGTATCAATTATTCAAAGGGTAATGAGTGGCAGTAGATGCATTGATTCAATCGATTCAAAAAGTACTGAAAACTATTGAAATTTAAAGCCGTTAAAGAAGAAGAGGTGAAAATGGGGGAGCGGAATTTGAAGAGGGGGAACTCCTGCATTTTAACATGCAGGAACTTTTTTTGATGAATCAGCTTAGATCTTTCCGTAAAGCATGAACGCAATCAAAAGAGCGTAAATAACGAGTGATTCAATCAGAGCCAGACCAATAATCATTGGAGTAAAAATCTTGTCTGCAGAACCTGGGTTTCTGCCAATTCCTTCAAGAGCGGCTGTTACTGCTTTTCCCTGTCCGGAGGCACCACCAATTACTGCCAAACCAATAGCTAAACCAGCACCCAGTGCCAAACCGATTGATTTGTAAGCGTCTGTTAATCCACCAGCTGCAGCTTCATTAGCGAAAGCAGCCATCGGAGCGATAAGTCCAATCATAATCAAACTGATTCTTGCGATAAGTTTTTTCATTTTAAATCCTATTTAATGAGTTTTAATTGTAACTATTTAGCAAAATTTGAGTAGTTATAAAAAATACAAAAGTATCAACTTTTCCATAATTGGCTCAAAAGGCAGAAGTGGACGAGGCAGAAGGCAGAAAGAAGTGCTGAGATGTTCAGAGCCTTTTATCGATCTTGCACTTTCTTCTGCCTTCTGCCTGAACCCCTTTTGCCTTTACTCTTATTTCTAAATGGCTGATTTTTCGATTTTTCAACTAAAATTTCATGTTTTACTGAATAGTTACTTTTAATTTTTGTAAAGTAAATACTAATGATCGTGAGACATCGCCATTTGCATATAAACGAGTGTTAATAGTAAAAATACAAACGTTTGCATTCCAGCGACGAACAGTCCGAGTCCCAGGAAAGGCAATGGTACAATCAACGGAACAAGACCGAAAAACACAGCGCCTACTTTGTGGTCACCGGTAATGTTTCCAAATAGACGTAAAGCCAGTGAAAGCGGCCTTACAAGATGACTGATGATTTCGATAGGAAGCATCAGCCAGGCAAGATACCAGGCCGGTCCTAAAAATTGCTTAATGTAAGCGAATCCGTGTGCTTGAATTCCGAGTACATTGTAAGCGATAAAAGCAATCAGTCCTAAAACGATCGTAACGTTAAACTGATCGGTTGGCGGGTTAAACCCGGGGATTGTTCCAATCATATTATTAAGAAGAATGAACAGGGCAAAACTACCGGTCAGAAAAAAGACAGATTTGGCTTTGTCGCCCAGACTCTTTTTAGTAAAATTAAACAGTCCACCGATCGTTATTTCGAAAAAAGTGGAGAAATCCAATTTTCCACTCGGTTCGACCATCGCGGATTTTCTAAATTTACTCCCGCCGACAATGGCAAGAATAATCAAAATTCCGGATGTCACTAATACATCAAAACCAACATGAGAATCGACGCCATACTGAGCCATTAAGTCGGTCAATGGAGTGGCGAGTGATCCCCAAGTAAATGATTGAGCAGCTGACATGCTTTCTCTTGAAAATTGGGTTATTTATTTAGTAACTTATTAGTACCTTATAAATCATTTTCTGCGTTTTTTTGGCAGAAAATGATTTGTTAAGGTACTTATCCAGTTTATTTGGGCTAGGTACTTACCCTGTTTTAAGGGCTGGGTAAACCAAAGAGAGATCAAATTTCTTAATCGTCTGTGATTTCGGGGGTTTTTCTCACAATAGTGGAAATCACCGTTGAAACCAAAATAGACGAAAGACCCAGCGCCAGTCCGACGACATCTACCTGCAGTTTTGTTACTGCAACAAATAGAATGGCACCCGAAACGCCAAGTTTAAAAACATAAGCAATTAGCAGGCTGGCTTGGAGTTTTTTTTCGAAAATTAACTTTCCAATCAAGCGCTGCGAAATAAAAAAATTGATCGCTACAACTACGCATCCTATCAATGTCGCTTTCGCAAAGTCAAGACCTATGAGCCAGTAGCTTCCAAGGGTCAATATGGCAAAAACAGACAAGAGAGTGGCATTAATAACAAAGACTTTATTACGTTCCGTTGGATCCTTGATGTTCATCTTCTTTTATATCCTTCATATATTTTTTGGCCAATTTGAATAGAGACCGAAAGCCAGCGGCAACACCACATAGAAGCCAGAAAATGAAAAACCAGGGTGTGGTTCCCAATTTTCCATCTAACCACCAGCCAAAGAAACCACCGACGGCAACAGACACCGCCATTTCAATGCCGATAGTGCTGTAATGCATGTATTTAAAGACACCGCGGTTATCATCTTTCATCTCTTCCTTAGTTCAATTTCTTATAAGGTACTAAACAGTAACGCTTTACGGCAAACTTGTCGTGGACTTTATTTATAGTAAACTTTGACAGGTATCAACTGAAACCTGGAGTTAGATCTGGGATCTCAACGGAAACTTTCAGCTTTAAATCGACCGGCATGGAGTTCTGCGACCAGTTGTTTTTCATCTTGAATATCGTTTTCAAATATGGTGACGAACGTTCCGATATTATCTAGGTTATGGGCATCACTGCCTCCAGTACCGGGGAGGTTTAATTTTTCTGCAACTTTTTGAGCCATATCATTGTCATTTTTAGTCACTTTCCCATTTTTAATTTCAACTGCATGAACAAAATTCAATGCCTTTTTTTGACTTGCCTGCTCAACGCTCATACTTAGATCTGACATGCCGAATGTTTTAAATCCTCTAAATGGATGGGCGAGGATGGCAAATGCACCTGCGGCTTCCACTTCTTTAAATAACATCTGAATAGGGATAATGCCCTGAATGTCTTTTTCCAGACCAAAGACTAAAACATCTCCCTGAGCCGTTGTAATCTCGTTTCCTCTAAATATTTTTATACCGGAATCTTTAGCCAGTTCCTGGACCTCTTCCGGATCCCAGATCACCTGATGTTCAGTCAGGCAAAAAGCCTCCAGACCTATTTTCTGAGCTTCCTGAATGAGATCAGCGGGTTGTATGTCACTACATGGAGAACGGGGACTGGTATGAATATGAAGATCAATTTTCATTATTTTCAACCTGTTTTGTCATTGAATATGGAAAAATTCGCTCTGTGAAATGAATTGGCCGGGTAGTTGTTTAATCACCCTTAAAATGGGGTTTTCGCTTTTCAAAAAATGAGGTTTGTCCTTCTTTGAAGTCATTACTTAAAAATGCGGATCTAACCAGTTGACCGGCTTCATCTATTTCCGGCTTACTAATATCTGTTGATTGATTGATAATGTTGATATTTCGCTTAATTCCTTTGAGTGAGAGGGGCGCATTGCTGGAAATTTCTTCCGCCATCGCATAGGTGAATGATTCCAGTTCTGGTTTCGGAACCAGGTAGTTTAAAAGTCCAATTTGTTTTAAATATTCTGCATGATAGGTTCGAGCGGTAAAGAACAGTTCTTTGGCTTTTGCTGACCCAATAACTCGCATAAAACGTTTTAAGCCGTTCAGAGAATATACAACGCCGAGTTTAGCCGGCACCATTCCCATCCGGACATCATCGGCCGCAATTCGAATATCACAGGAAGCGGCCAGATCACAACCCCCACCAAAGGCATATCCGTTGACCATGGCGATCACGGGATAAGGATAGTTAACGATTGCTTCCATGGCTGTTTCAAATGGATTTGAGTGCTCTGTCATTTCACTGGATTCTGATGTTTCATCAAAATTCAGGGCGCCAATATCGTAACCGGCGCAAAAAGCCTTTTCTCCTGCACCACGAATGATAATGGTTCGGATATCGTCGTTTTGAGAAAGGTCGTCTAATGTCTCGGCCAGCTTAACCAGCATTTCGACAGAAAGGGAATTTCTCTTTTCAGGTCTGTTCAAAATTAGGGTGCAAATATGTTCTTTCTTTTGCACCAGTAAAACACTGTTTTCCATTTTTTATTCCTTGGATAAAAACTACTTCTGATTTTTACTGGGTGTACCACATTGGCCACAGGCAAAACGAGCGGCACCGATTAATCCACTGCATCGCGCTTTTATGGAAGGATGCAGTGAGATATCAAAATCACCGGAAAAACGCTTGCTGTATATGCGGTATTTTGTTCCTCCCAATTCTTTAACTTGTACCAGCCCACCTCTTCCATCAGCGCCGCAGGAAAACCTTTCAAAGCCCCTTACGTCTCGACTCCTGTACTCAACAGCGTTAATTGGTAAAGCGGTGAAAAAAAAGATTGATGTCAGACAGAAAAAGATGCATTTTTTCATTATTTATTTACTGGAACGAGGTTTAATTTTATTGTGAAGTAAGGAAATTCGTTCTAGATTTTATCGCATCTTATATTGGTAAGCCGCTTTCCGCAATAACTTTTTTGTCATTTATGCTATGTGAATATATGAATAACAGTAGGTTAACAAGAAAGTTAGGCGTATTGCTATTTAAGAATGTGCTCTTTGAGAATCTGTTTTGAATAAGAAATAAGGAAAGAGTAAGCGGGAAAGCATCTAAAATAACTTTCCTGCTTTTATGAGTAGCGGGCTAATAGTTTTGAATGACTCTGTTTATCAATGATTTTGACTTTGTGATCATTGTTATGGCAAAATTTACTTTGGGTAAATCTCAAACTGAAAACCGGACATTTGCTGGATCATGCGAACCACTTGAGCACTGTATCCATATTCATTGTCATACCACAAATAAAGGACACAATGGTTATCTTTGACGATGGTAACTGCTGAATCAACCACACAGGTATGACGTGCTCCGACCACATCTGTAGATACGAGCTCAGTTGATGTTGTGTAATCAATCTGGTCACGAAGATCTGAGTATAATGCCATATTTCTCAGGTGAGTGTTCAGTTCTTCTTTGGTTGTTTGAGTTCCCAAGTTCAAACTGAGAATCGCCATGGATACGTTAGGGGTAGGGACTCGAATCGCATTTCCTGTCAATTTACCTTCCAGTTCCGGCAGTGCTTTCGCGACCGCTTTTGCGGCACCTGTGTTTGTCAACACCAGATTTAATGGGCCGCTTCGACCCCGGCGATCTCCTTTATGATAATTATCCAGCAGGTTCTGGTCATTGGTATAAGCATGAATCGTTTCCAGGTGGCCGTTTTCAATACCGAATTTATCGTTGACTGCTTTTAAAACCGGTACGATTGCATTGGTCGTACAGCTTGCTGCGGACAAAATATTATCATCGGAGGAGATCGTATTGTTGTTAATTCCGTACACAATATTCTTAATGTCCCCTTTACCCGGAGCGGTTAACAGCACCTTAGCGGCACCTTTGGATTTCAGATGTAATCCCAGACCTTCTTCATCTCTCCATTTACCGGTATTATCAACGATTAAGGCATCATTAATATTGTATTGGGTATAATCAATACTATCTGGCGATTGTGAGTAAATCACATTGATGAAATTTCCATTGGCAATAAAAGCATTATTTTCCTCATCAACCAGTACCGTTCCTTTAAAATCTCCATGAACAGAATCGTTACGGAACAAAGAAGCTCTTTTTTGAAGATCGTTTCCCTGTCCTTTCCGAATAACAATGGCTCGTAATCGGAGTTTATTTCCCCGTCCGGTTTGTTCAACCAGTAAACGGGCCAGCAGTCGTCCTACGCGGCCAAAACCATATAATACCACGTCCTGGGGTCTCTCCTCAACAACAGGTCGTGTGTCAATAATTTCTGATAACTGTTTTTTTACAAAATCATCTGGAGATATTTCCTGATCTGAATAGGTATACTGGGTAGTCAGCAAGCCGAGATCAATTCTGATGGGCGGTAGATTAAGTTCACTGACTGCTTGCAAGATTGGAAAACTATCGTGCAGGGTTAGCTCTTTTGTTTCAATTTGTCTGGCAAACCGATGCGCCTTAATAATTTCAATAGTTGAACAATTAATGACGGGTCGACCGTATATTAACGTCACAATGCCTTGATTTCGGTACAACTTCCCGATTAAATGGAGGGCTGATTCAGCCAATGCCTCTCGAGCTTGCCAATCATGCAGATAATTGTCCTGCTTGTTTTCTTGCATTGTTCATCCTGTATTTAGTATCTGAATGAAAAGTCCCTGCTTTCGGTTATAATCCGGTTTTGGAAATAGCATTCAGTAAGAAAGTCAAGAAGCTATCAGTTGTCAGCGATCAGTAAAATAAATATATTTTCAGTCTTATGTTAAACTGACAACTGATGGCTGATTACTGAAGGCTTGAATCTTCAATATGGATCCAAGGTAGCTAAATGAATAATAGCTGAATTTCACAGGGTTTTCGTTAAGATACTATTTAAGAAAAAAATTTATCTAAAAATGATGAATATAATATGTATAGTTTTAAGATTTTCAGTCAAGTGATTTACCGGTGAATCTTGATTAAAATGAACAAAGTCGATACAGAGTGAGTTTTAAAATTATCTTTTTTTGTTTTCTGAACTCTCTTTGAGTAGTGTCATGAGATCATCCTGATTCAGATGATATTGGCTGTTGCAGAACTCACATGTCATATTGACTTGACCTTGTTCTTTGATAATTTTATTGATTTCACTTTCACCCAAACTGATAATAGAGCCTTTACACCGTTCCAGTGAGCATGAACACTGGAATTGAATCGATTGCGGTGTGAATAGTCGTACCTCTTCAGCATGAAAAAGTCGATAGAGAAAATCTTCATTCGACAAATCAAGCAGTTCCTCGTTGGTGGTTGTTTTGGCAATGATGGTAATATGTTCCCAGGATTTTGATTCATCGGTATTATCACTTTCCGGGAGTTTTTGCAGCAGAAACCCCGCTGATTTTTCCAGGTTCGCCGCCAGCCATATTTTTGTGGGCAGTTGTTCAGATTGTTCAAAGTAGTGTTCCAGACATTCGCTGAGTTGCTCCCCGACAAGTGGTACAATTCCCTGATACCGTTTTCCTTCATCCGGTTCTATGGTAATGACAAGTTTCGCATCTCCAACCAGTTGCTGAAAAGTCAATTCATCAGCAATCGTTTGATGTTTGATGATACCCCGGATATTACGATTGTTATCAGCCTCAACAACAATCAGGGTGATCGGTCCATTGCCTTGCAGTTGAAGAATGAGTTTACCGGAAAATTTAATGGTAGAAGAGAGAAGCACAGCAGCGCTCAGTGCTTCGCCCAATAATTTCTGCACGCAATCGGGATAAGTAGTGTTAAGTATGGCAGATTGATAACTGGACTCAAGATGTACCCGTTCTCCCCTGATATCCGTTTTTTCAAAAATGAAACGTTGAGAATTATCGGAAGTTGTCATAAGTTAAATATATGTTTTTAAAAGCTTTAGATCTTAATATTGAAATAATAAGTAGTGCCTGAACGAAAAGCCCCTTTTTTAAGTATAACCTGGTTTTTAAAATAACATTCAGTATGCAAGTTAAGAAGCTGTCAGTTGTCAGCTATCAGTCTTTAGTAAAAACAAATATTTTTTCATCACTTAAAAACTGATGGCTGATTACTGAAAACTTGAATTTCCATTATGGCTCAAAGTCAGCCAAGTGAATAGTAGCCCACTTTTACAGGGTTTTCGTTCAGGCACTAAGTATGGTTTTTATTTGCCTATTTGTTATTCTGAAAACTTTGACAGATATAAGCAATGTCATAAAACAGGTTTTTATTTTATTTCATTTTCAGTCCCTATCTCTTACATAGCCTTGAATAGAAACGGTTGAGCGCTTTCTGCCTGCCGCTTGAAATGGTAGGAATTGAAATGTATCATATCACTTCAGTAATGTCCGGTTAGGTTTTTGCGGAACATTCACTGAAATGGAATCCCTGATTCTTAGCATAAGAATTAAAAGAGTTTCTATGTTCGCTTCGCGAAAAAACGCCAAACTCGTTCGTACCGAACTCAAACAAGGCTTATTTTCGCTGCGCTT
>Ga0307989_1001769_pt1 | contig 11034 bp, 10 predicted proteins | sample EllFjometagen185_FD_203164 | JGI IMG/M metagenome (GOLD analysis project Ga0307989, IMG submission 203164) | Marine microbial communities from Ellis Fjord, Antarctic Ocean - #185 | ecosystem: Environmental > Aquatic > Marine > Unclassified | place: Southern Ocean | collected 2014-10-08 | reverse complement strand
CATTTCAGATGTATCATCTGATCTCAACGAAGCAAGCACAAACACTTTTTCTTTGTTATTAAAAGAGAAGTAAAAATGAGAGGGTAAAAATATATCTGAATTTGATAAATGTTCGATGTTTTCCTGCCCAGCTGAAACAAATACATAATGGTTTTGAAGAAGTTGCTTTAGTCCTAATATTTCATCTTCCAGGCTAATTGTTTCGAAAGGAGCTTCGCTATTGGCTTTTACAACATCTGTTTCCTGATGTTGAGACTCTTTTTCAATTCTATCTTCACTATTTTTATTTTGATTAATCTCTGATTCTTTTACAATATTGAAGATCTCTGTTGTCTGGGATGTTTTGCTATCTTGGATTGTTTCGCTGGTTACAGGCGAATCAGTTAAGGGACTTAATGTTGATTCTTTTGCGGATAATTCCTCAGCAAAACACTCTGTGGAAAAAAACAGGGCGGATCCGATAAGAACCATGAAGATGATAAATTGATTTCTCATATTGCAGCGTGTTTGGTTTTTAAAACGTTAACTTCTATTATTACACCCATTGTTTTGTGATCTCAACTCTTGATAGGTAATCTATAGGTACTATACGGTTAAGAGTATTTTGGCTATGGGAGTTGCATATTTTTTAGGTTTTTTAATCGTGTTTTAAATACTAATATTAAAGAAATTCATAATCATAGCATTCCAAAAGACTATTGATGATTGGCACTATTCATTCCAATGTCAGACTTCTTGCGGATTCCCAAACTTTTATACAAATAACATCATGTTTCTTGTTTCTGTTATTATTCCAGCATTCAACAGAAAGGAAAAAGTCTGTTGTGCTATTGAATCAGTTCTTAACCAGACGAACCGATCTTTTGAGTTGATTATGGTACCCTATTTTTGTCTATAAAAAGGTCTTTGATATCTCTATTTTTTGTTCTCATTGTACATTACTCCCTTTAATAAAGAGATCTAGCGCCGGACCAAGAACTGATTAGGCTGAAGCTCTGATGGGTTAAAAATCTCAATGGGTGTGCATTGTTCCAGTGCATATCCTGTCTTTTTCTGCAGTTTTTCAAAGGCCTGCTGTACATTTTGCAGCGTAGGAAAAAAGCCTATTCTAACCGAAAATAGGGTTGCATCCAATGCGATATTGTATTTTTTTATATAAGCGAAATCCACAAAGCCTTTTACTGTATTCAGGGTCATTAGAGCTGCGTCCAGATTTTTAGTTCGATTAATTTGTATAACCCATGGGTTAATTCTCTGAATACCATATTCAGTTAAATCCCCTCTTGCTTCTTAACCGCAGGACATCGCCAACATTTACCGGGTGCTTGACATCCAGAATCAAACATTTGTGCTATAATTATTAGTGTTATAATTAAATTCAGACCATATTGACTAAATTTCTTGATATATTCCAAATGATGGACTGAGTATTAACAAACCATGAGGTAAAAGGTGATGCAATCAGATAATCAAAGAAGGGGAAGAAAAGCGATCACAGATGAAGAAATTAAAGTGGGCATTGTAAACACTATGCATTGGGACAGCCGCCTGGACGCATCCGAGATCAAGGTTGAAGTAGATAACGGGAATGTTACACTTTCGGGGTGTGTTTCTACCTATCGCTTAAAAATCGCTGCTCTTGAAAATGCCCGAAGTTTCAATGATGTAAAACATGTTGAAAACAACATCCACGTTAAATACTTATTGACGGAACAACCCTGCTGACAGTGAGGTTACCAATAACGCGAAGCAGATGTTGTTTTGGATGTCAGCAATATCGGCATCATCTGTGAAGATGAAGTTCTGACGATTCAAGGAACTGTTCAATACCGGTATTCGTTACCTCCGGTGTCGCATCAAATGCGACGAAATTGATGCACTTCTCACCCAAATTGACTTCAACCTGATCCCACATCACCGGCTGAAAATCGATCTCAAGGTTATAAGTATGACCAGATGCTTTCAGTGGTAACACAGTCCTCCTGACCGGTTTTTTTCGGTAAAAAAAGTCACTCGTGCGCCTTCAGTAAATCGACTGGAACAAGTACCAATAGGTGAGATTGAGAGACGTCCGTCGATGATTTTTTCATCTAAATCTTTCTTGCTATTGATTTTAAGGGTTTGCTGTTTGGAAATAATAGATCAATAAATCGAGCCGCTGTCGGATGCGGTTCATGATTAGCAAGCCCGGGACGCTCGTTTGCCTCAATAATGCTATATTGCGGTTGGCTGACGTCCCCAACAATAAAGTCAAGTCCCGTAACCGGTATTTTCAGTACTTCAGATGCTTTGACAGCCGCAGTCACTATCTCCGGGTGTAATTTTTTGGTTACGTCGATAAGTTTGCCACCGGTATGCAGATTTGCCGTTTTTCGTACCTGAAGGATTCGATCTGTAGGAAGAATATCATCCATTTGATATCCGGCTATGACAACACACTTCTCTGTCTCTTGATCCATCGGTATCTGACTTTCACCGTCAGTCTGGGCTGACCGACGCATACTCTGTTTTTTAATTAAAGCCCTGATTGAATGAACTCCGTCGCCAACGACAATCGGTGGTTCCCTGACGGCAGCAGCTACAACCTTATGATCAATGACCAAGATACGCAGGTCTTTGCCAGGCAGCATTTCTTCCAACAATACCAGATCACAAAATCTACCCGCCTCCTGAATAGCATGTTCCATCTCATTTTCATCACGGATATCAACGAAAATCCCCTTTCCTTGCTCCCCGCGCGCCGGCTTAACAACAATTCGATTATGCTTCCGCAGAAAAAACCGGTTTTGCTCTTCCGATTTGGCTAGCTGCTGATCAGGTACACTTAGACCTGCTCTCTTCAACAATCTTAGTGCAAGGTGCTTGTTATCGCAGTTATTCATGGAAACAGCACTGGTAAGATCGCTCAGCGATTCTCTGCAGGATATCTGATACCCACCAAAGCTGAGCGTAAAAACTCCATACTCTGCATCAATAACATCGACTTGAATCCCCCTTCGTTTTGCCTCCTTGCAAATAATCATGGCATAAGAATTCAACCCGGACTCATCTGATTCAGCAGTATAGGGGGGTTCATTAATCGAGTTTTTCTTTTTCATTGAAAACACAGGAATACGGTCAAACCCGAGCTTCAGATATAGATTGGTCGCCGGAATATTGTCATGCATCACCGATAAATCAAGATAAGCCCGCTTACAAGAGATGTAGTGCTCGATTAATGATCTGACAAGAAACTCGCCAATACCAGGCTGAACACTTAAAGGATCCACTGCCAATGCCCAGAGGCTGGAGCCGTTTTCTGGGTCGTTAAATGCAACAGGATGATCGACTCCCATTACTGATCCAACAACCTGCCCCGATTCGGTCTCTTCTGCCAACAAAATGGTTAAAGCTGAAGAGTTTCTCATTTTCCAGATAACATCCTCTTTGATCGGCACCATGTTCAACTGCTGCATGATTCGGTTGATGGATTCAATATCCTTCTTATGCTTTAATTTCCTGACAATAATCTTGTGGGCAGGGGACGGGCTGACTTTGTAATCATCTAACCAGCAGCGAAAAGTATGAGAAGGGTCCAAAAATATATCCTGTGGTGCCTGTGATAAAAGGACATGTGGATCCGGAACATAAAATGCGATATTGCGTTCACCCGGTTTCTCATCAAGTAGTTCCAGAGCAATTTTCTGCTGATTGTCAAATGTATGTGCAAAAATCAACTTTCCCCATCCAAAATTCAGGCTTACCCGGTTTTCAAACTGACTAAACTGTTCAGATGTATAAGACTTCCAGTTACTTAAGGTTGCACTTTTCGCTTCAATGGATCGGATTGCCAGTTGGTTTGATTCCATCACTTTCCATTATTTTTAAAATTGATGATGCTGCAGCCAGATCTCCAATAAACCCAACTGCCATAATTTTGAGCCCCCCAGGTTTGTAATCCCTTTTTCCGGAGAGTCCAGAAGGTTGTTAACATACGCTCGGTTATATAACCCCCGATATCGGGCTTGTTGATTTGTTAGACTATCCCGAACAAATTCGAGAAAAGGCCCTGAAAGATACTTCAACGCAGGAACTGGGAAATACCCCTTGGGCTGATCGATTACTTGGTCAGGCAGATACCGTCTAGCCAGTTTCTTGAGAATGCCTTTTCCGTTTTCCGCCAACTTGAACCCAACAGGGATCTGAGCGGCCAGCTCGACAAGCTCATGATCAAGAAAGGGTACACGGGCTTCCAAGCCCCATGCCATCGTCTGATTGTCTACTCTTTTTACCGGATCATCAACCAACATTACCGTCGTATCAAGTCGAAGCGCCCTTTCAACATCGGATTCAACCCCCGGGGTTGAAAAATGTTTCTTCACATAGCTTCTGGCGTAGTCGTTCTTATGCCAGCCATTTTGGACAGTTTTCAGGTATTCATTGTAATCCCTGTCAAAAAAGACACCCGCATATGTTGCCACACTGTCACTGCTATTCTGCATCGGTGGGTACCAATGATATCCGGCAAAAACCTCATCGGCTCCCTGGCCGCTTTGTACAACTTTGACATGTCGGGCAACCTCTTGGGAGATCAGGTAAAAGCCTATATTATCATGACTATCCATAGGCTCGCTCATGGCATTGACAGACTGTTGAACCGTGTCCAGAGTTTTCTTTCCGGAAATCTGTAATTGATGGTGATCTGTCTGAAAAACTTCAGCGATCAAGTCCGAATATACAAATTCATCACCGGATTCACCACCTGCCGCATCAAATCCAATTGAAAACGTTTGTAAGCTACCATCCATTTCTTCTGCAAAATATGCGGTGATTAGACTGGAGTCCAACCCCCCGGATAAAAGGACCCCTACGGGCACATCGGCAACCAGCTGCCTTTGAACAGCCTTTCGTAATGCTGTGTCCAATTCCTCAATCCAGTCCTCTTCCCCATAGTTACGTTTTTCTGGTTTTGCCTGAAAATCGAGGTGCCACCAGTCTTTCTCCTCTTCTATCTGACCTTCCGCATTCACAATTATCAGAGAACCGGGACCCAGTTTTTTTACCTCGTTAAAAATCGTCAGAGGAGGTGGAACCACCGAATGAAAAGTCAGATATGACTGTAAAGCAAGTGGATTAATTGTTGTGTCAAGCCCAAATCCTTTGACCAGTGCCGGCAAACTAGACGCAAAAGCAAACTCCTCTCCTTTCGTTGCGTAATACAAAGGTTTAATACCCAGTCTGTCTCTTACCAAAATTGCCCTGCCCGTGTCATTCTCCACTAGGCAAATTGCAAACATACCATTGAGTTGCTTTACAAATTCAGGGCCCCAAAAATGATATGCCTTGACTATAACTTCAGTATCGCTGTTAGAAACAAAATGGTATCCCTTGGCAAGTAGATCATTCCTCAGTTCCTGGTAATTGTAAATAGCACCGTTGAATACCAGCGTAAGCCCAAGCTCCTTATCAGTCATAGGCTGCCTGGCTGCATCGCTTAAATCGATAATCATACGTCGACGATGGCCAAGGACAAAACTATCCCCCAGATGCTTACCAGAAGCGTCCGGACCTCTATCCTTCATCAACTCCGACATCTTTTCGATGCGTTCCAGATTGCGAGGTAAATTTCCCTTATGATTTGTGTTCAATATTCCAGCAATACCACACATAGTTCCTCTGTCTCCAAATTTCGATTGGCAGCATCAATCAGAGCCCAAACCAGACTCATAGATTTAATCCAACTATTTATACATAGAACAGTAATTATTTCAGTTCAAACTATTATTGTCAAATAGTACTTTGTTCTGTTCAACTTTTTCTCATCAAACTAAAATAAATAGATCCTGATAATACGGGGAATAGTCAGTAGGATCAGGGGATGCCCAAAAGGCCAAAATTAATATTTTTAGCTGTTATTTCAGACCATTTACCATCCAATATTTATTCGAGTCCTCTTAATTTATCGATAACTACACCCGGTTCATCAGGATTCAATATATTTAACTTTTTTCTGTTTAAACCCGGTGAATTTTATTCTCCAGAATCGGAGATATATATTTTCTCATTTCTTCTTTTGGTGATACCTCCTAATCCTTATTGGTCGGCTGATACCGAATTGAAGGTTCTTCTATTTTTTTGATGACTTTTTTAGTTCATTTTTTAATTTTCCTCCCAATTTTTATTTTTTCTTTAATATTATTCAGTTATGATTTCAATTCCTCAATTGATTTATGTTTAGTTTTTATTTTCTCTCCTCTACACTCAATTAACAATATTTGACATTATTTTAATAGGTTATATATAGTACAACAATTGAAATTGTTAATATGTTGAAATGTTTCGTTCGCTTTAAAGAATGATTTTCAGGTAAAATGTCATTTTTAGAATTTAATTTGTGCAGATATTATCATAGCTCAAACAATAAATCAAATAGTAATTAAACCCACTGGATCAAACAATTTTGCAATTATAAGCGGATCTTCTTCATGTTCTTTTGAGTAGAGCAGATAATCTTTGAATAGCTATTTTTATCAAGGCAGGGATTTTAGCTTAAACCTGTAATAAAATGTTTTGCATAAAAATACTGATATAAATGACTGTTAATATAGATTTAATTAATAAATAACAATAAGACCTTTGAAGACCAGAATTTATGTTACATATTGGAAGCGTAGAAATTCGTCTCACTAGTGAGAACTCATGTCAGAAATCTTCTGAAACTTAAAACGGCTCGAAGTCACACCATGGCAACAGATTCAAGTAGAAAAGGCTATTAGAGGTGATCCAAATCTTTGTGTACTCAAACGGGATTGACTAACCAATAGCTAGAAAAGCTGGATCAGAACATAAAATGCGACACTATCTTTCACACCAGATTCGGTTGTGTGTCAAGAATACAGCTAAGTCTGATAAATACCGTCAAACAATCTTAGGATGCTGGCCATCATTTTTATCTGTTTTTTTTTACGATACCATCTGTCCATGTCAGGCGGAAATGGGACCATCCAGTGATTTGATAATACGGGTTATTTCAAATACGCTTCCTTTGCATAATTATACTAAATCGTGATACTTCTTGGTCATTTTAGGGCAAATTTTACGGACCTCAAATAATAAAATAATTTATGATTTTCACTGCAATAGATTTTGAAACAGCAACACGACACCACATTTGTGCAGTTGGAATTGTTACTGTAGAAAACGGAATAATATCTGACGAATATCACTCATTGATACAACCCCCAAACAATGAATACAACTGGCATACTACTCAGGTGCACGGTATTGAGCCTGACGACACTGCTGATGCTCCCTTTTTTGATGAAGTCTATCCTGAAATAAAAAAGCGGCTTTGTGGCAGGACTATTGTTGCTCATAATGAATCATTCGACCGGAGTGTTCTGCAAAAAACATTGGCAGATTGTGGAATAGATTATTCTGATCTTGAAATAAGCGATAGTTGGGAATGTACTTTAAAAATATACCGGGAAAAAGGATATAAACCAGCAAATTTGGCTGCATGTTGTAAAATACAAAAAATAAAACTAAAACATCATGAAGCTCTTTCTGATGCAAGAGCTTGTGCACAATTGTATCTAAAAAGATGACCACATATTTATTTGGCATTGATACTGTTCCTTCAAAGATGGCAGAATTCACATCTGCCAATTTCTCATTTCTTCACCTCGCTCAATCTTTTCTGCTGAAAATAGAGGTCTTGTTCAATCCCGATTCCCAACGGGCCTTTAATTGATTCCATTTCTTCCAAGCTAATGTACCCATATTCGTCTTCCTACAAGCCCTGAACATATGAGAATGCAATTTTATCCACCGGGTCAAATTCTAAAAGAAACCATGAAGCGCTCTGTCCATGTCATGTGGAAATGGAACCGTCTGTCCCTGTCAGGCAATAATGGGACCATCCAATAATTTGATAATACGGATCATTTGAAGAATGCTCCCTTTGCTATAGCACACTGGATCTTTCCGTTACCATTTCTGATCAGTCAGCCTATGTCGCCTCTAAAGATGGGGAGTGCGATGTGCCCTGGGTGCCACTGCAGGTAATACCATAAAAACGGGGTCAGGTCCTTCACTAACCAGATCTCTCTTCATTCCTCACGAGTATTTCCTGCTCAACCTTTCCACTTACAAGTGCCAACGCTTCCATAGCTTCCATTATCAACCTCTCCAAATATTATAGTCATCTAAATTTACAGGGGAATACATTGTGTTCTGGAAGCTTAGCAAGAGAGTTAAAGAAGCACAATTGTTGATCATGAAACGACAGATTTGATAATAAAATTATTGTACAAAAAAGTATGCAGAATACCTTTAGTGGAACAACTGCTTAAAAATGGAGATCTGGATGGCTGTGATTGGATATATTCGAGTGAGCACTGAAAAACAGGATTATGATACCCAGAAATTAGCAATCTTGGATTATTGCCAAAAGAGCAAGTTGGTTGTTGATGAGTGGAAGGAAATAAAAGTGAGCAGCCGGAAATCAAGGATTTATCTGAAAGAAAGAATACACGGGGTTACAATGGCACTCTTTTTCTAAAAGCATTTAATTGGGCTAAGGATTACCCAGAGTTATTCCGATTTCTCAAATTAAAAAATTAGTCATCCAATTTTCAGAAGAAAATCCAAGTTGGGACTATGGCAAAATTGTTGGAGCACTATCCAATCTTGGTTTCAAGATTTGTAAGCAATCGATTGGAAATATTTTTATCCGAAATGGGATATCTTCCGGCTCCAAATCGTGATAGTGATACCAGAAAGAAAAACTGTTTACTATTCTCATTAAATGATTATAGTCCTGAAATATGTCAATTTCTCTCCCGATAGCATTTTGAGGATACACAAGTCAGGATATCATTCAACAATTTGCATATCCGGGCCCTCTTTGATCGAGATATCTTCCAATAGTTTTAGAATAGACTCAGAGTGTTTATTGCGCTTTTGAAGCCTTAATATTTCGCGACTTTTTGAAACAAACTGGTCTATTTTCAACCGATTATCAACCTGTGATTGATCCACACTTTTGATTGCCGCCTTAATGACTACCTCCTCATTTTCTCGCAAATTAAGGTCGTCCATACTGATTTTTAACTGCTGCAATGCGCTCTGAAAGGATTTATACCCTTCTAGAGAAAGAGTTGTTTCAGAGTCTTCAGGGAGTAGGGTCATGTCCAGTTTCTCAGATTCCCTTTTCATGTCCTTTAGGATAACGTCGCGATGGCCAAACTCTTCGTCTCCAATTTTATCTATGGCTTCGCTTAGCATCAGATACTTTTCAGCGTTTTTTTTATAGTGAACAGCAATACTCTTGTATATATTCCCAAGCTGCTCTTCGGCTTCGGCTAGTTTCTGCAGAATATATAGGATGTTACTTTCGTTCTTGATTTCTTCCAGCAGATTTTGTTTAACGTGATTATGAAGGACGATCAAAGGAGCAATATCGATATCATGGATACGAAAGGAATTGTAGTCTTTCATGATACGTTTAGCATGATGTGAAGACTGCTGTTCCATTTTTTCATAAGTCTTGGCGATTTCTCTAATCGAAGAGATATTTTTCAGTTTTTTGTAGAACGCAGCAAGATCCTTTTCCAGCTTAACAAAGACCTTCAACACATTGATCGGATCCATAAGTTTCTCACAAATCAGTGGACTATTTTTTAATGTTTTTCACGACATTCTATCGCCATAATGATTGTAACCGAATGATTAGTTTTCAATGGCGCTATACCAAATATCGCGTTACCTTTTGTAATAATCGAACAACTCTCCTTCATTGTCAACATTTGTAATCAAACAAAACCATACAAGATAAGACGATAAGAAAAAATGCAGAGCTGTTTTACATGTATACCATTCGCGAAAAGAAGCTCCGCGATTACTCAAATGTTTAAGACCTTATTCATCAGACGCTCAGGCTATTTAACTTGATTTAAATAAACAATAAATGTTAGTATCTCTAATAATTATTTGTACTTAGTGGTATGTTTTTTATGTGTTATTTTTTCAGAACAGTAAAATTCACAAATTAACCTGAAAGTTTTACATATAATGAAAATCGAAGATCACTTTATAGAAGATGGCAAGATTATTCATGCTGAATATTTTGGAGAGTTTCCCAAAGAGCCAGCAGAAATTGACAAGGTATTTAAATGGATCGCTAATTTTAAAAAGAAGTATAACTCAAACAGATTTTTAATCGACTATCGACACGTCGAATACAAACAAGATCCACTAAGCATGGCAGAATATGTCGACAGGCTCAAAAAGTTCGATTTGATTAACGGATATGTAGCATATTTATTTGAAAAAGATTCAGAGTCAAGTAGGTGTTTCAAACTGGTTTTGGCAGACGTTCAGGTAAAAAAGTTTTTGGGAAAGATTAATGTGGTTGGAGAACAGTTTTATAAAATGGATGCTGCAATTGAGTGGTTAAAAAAAAGCAATAAAATTTAGAAAAATGAGGTGTCTTCAATAAAAAACCACGATTTTCACAATGCCTAAAGACCGCAGTACCAAAAATTCACCATTTATACTAAGCACACCAAAATTCTGGTTGATTTTAAAAAATCAATTTCTTATCATCTTATGACGCTCCTTGTGTGACAATCTTTTTCAAGAATCCTAGAAAAATTATCATTCCTATCAAAAGAAGCAGGGAGGTCGTGATAAATATCATTTTAAACCCGAACCATTCACCAATATACCCCATGAGTAATGAACCAATCAGGTTTCCGCCATCAATGGAGCCGGTAAAAATACCACTGATTTTTCCCCGGATCTGGGCCGGTTCATTTCTAATGGCCAGGGCATTCAGGCACGGGAACAAAAATCCATGTCCGGCACCGGTAATGAAACCAGCGAACATGAGCATGGGGCTCCCATCGACTGCAAGCATGGTCAGATAACCGATACTGTTAACTGCGAAGGCCCAGGGAACTATGGATTCCTCTCCGACCCTGTCCGCTATCTTTGCACCAAATATCCGGGTCATAATGGCACCGGCGGAATAGGTCAGAAAGAAAAAAGAGA
>Ga0307989_1001767_pt1 | contig 11036 bp, 8 predicted proteins | sample EllFjometagen185_FD_203164 | JGI IMG/M metagenome (GOLD analysis project Ga0307989, IMG submission 203164) | Marine microbial communities from Ellis Fjord, Antarctic Ocean - #185 | ecosystem: Environmental > Aquatic > Marine > Unclassified | place: Southern Ocean | collected 2014-10-08 | reverse complement strand
ATATCGATTTTGCTTGATTTTCCATTGGCATCAAATTCAAAGGCTTTGCCTGAAATAACATCTACAAAGCCTTTAAAGTTATTTTCACTACCAATTGGGTAACAAATGGGAAGCACCTTTTTTTTAAGCGCTGTTTTGCAGGCCTTAATACAGGTTGAAAAATCTGATCTTTCCCGGTCAAGTTTGTTGACAATAACAAACCCGGGCAAATTATATTCCAAAGCGCTGGCAGCAGCTTCTTCCGTCATGGCAGAAGGCCCTCCGACTCCATCAATAACAAAGGCCATGCAGTCTGCAACAGGAAAGCATGTTTTAGCAGCAGAAAAAAAGTTCTGATCACCAGGAGTATCCAACAAAGTAATTGTATGTTTATTATGTGTATACTTAATAAAAGATGTATTAATACTCTGCTGTTTCCTGGTTTCTTCAGGTTGAAAGTCCATGACTGTATTTCCTTCTTCAACCTTTCCAAGACGGTTGGTAACTCCGGCTTTAAATAGCATAGCCTCAGCAAGAGTTGTCTTGCCTGCACCTCCATGGCCAGCCAGAGCCACATTTCTCATGATTTTAATTTCTTCGCTCATTACTGCTCCTTATAAACAATTAATAAAAAGTTATATTTAAATAATCAAATTTAAATAAAATTAATAGTGTTAATTTATATTTTCTCTATAATTTAAGGATATAATATACTCTTTATTTCCTTTAGGGCCCAAAATAGGGGAGGGGACGATTTGATTTACCAGATATCCACGCTCTTTAAAAAACACTTTCAAGTCTTTGATAACTAATTTTCTAATTTCAGGATCCTTTACGACACCTCCCTTGCCAACATTTTTTTTTCCTGCTTCAAATTGAGGTTTAATCAATGCCAGAACCAGGGTATGATCTCTCATAAATTTTTCAGCAGACGGTATAACGACCTTTAGCGATATAAAAGAGGTATCTGCGACAACAATATCCATCTTTTCATTAATGACTTCATAGGGCAATTGTCTAATATTGGTCCGTTCAATAACCTTTACCTGCAAGTTTTGCCTTAAAGTCCAGTCAAACTGTCCATATCCTACATCCACTGCATATACTTTAGCTGCCCCATATTGAAGAAGACAATCAGTAAACCCACCTGTTGAAGCACCAATATCAAGGCATGTCAACCCCCTTACCGATACTGGAATACTTTTTAATGCGGCTTCAAGCTTTAGACCACCCCGGCTGACAAATGGATTGTCATCCTGTTTTACAATAATATTTGCATCATCAGCAATCAGAGTTCCTGGTTTATCCACAGGGCAATCATTCACAAGCACTTTGCCTGCCATGATGAGAGCTTTTGCCCGATGACGCGATTTTACCAAACCCTTATCAACTACAAAGGCATCCAGCCGGGTTTTATTCTTTAAACCTTTATTTAATTTTTTTGCCATGTAATTTAATAGCCGCCCTTACAATTGCAGCGCTGTCTATTTCATAATCTTTTCTTAAAACATCCTGGGGACCATGCTCGACAAACCTGTTATTAATGCCTATTCTATTGACTAAAAATTTCGTTAAACCTTTATCTGCAAACATCTCCAGGACTGCAGATCCAAATCCGCCATCAAGAACATGTTCTTCAACAATAATAATTTTTTGAATTTTTGTTGATAATTCAATAATCAGATCCGAATCCAGGGGCTTTACAAATCTTGCATTAATGATCGTTGCAAAAATACCTTGTTCCTTAAGCTCAATGTTTGCCTTTACAGCCTGGGAAACGGATTGTCCTATGGCAATTATTAATAGATCATCACCTTGTACAATCACTTGACCTTTTCCAATCTCCAAAGGTTTAGGTTTCTCTTCGATTTGAACACCAACTCCAATGCCCCTTGGATACCTTAAAGCAATAGGTCCATCATGATGAATGGCTGTAACCAGCATTCTTGCCAATTCATTTTCATCCTTTGGTGCCATAATTGTCATGTTTGGCATACAACGAAGATATGAAAAATCAAAAAGACCATGATGGGTGGGCCCGTCCTCTCCGACAATACCTCCCCGGTCAATTGCAAATACAACGGGATGAGCGTCAATACAGACATCGTGAAGTATCTGATCAAAAGCTCTTTGCAAAAAAGTGGAATAAATTGCAATAACCGGTTTTAATCCTTTGGATGCAAGTCCTGCAGAAAAGGTGACAGCATGCTGTTCTGCAATTCCAACATCAAAAAACCTGTCTGGATATTGTTTGGAAAATTCTATTAATCCTGTACCTTCCGGCATAGCAGCTGTCACTGCAACAATTTTCTCATTGCTTTTACCAAGTTTGACCATTTGAGAGCCAAACACCTGAGTATAGGTTGGGATCTCATTTGGTATCTTAATACTTTTTCCTGTATCAACGGCAAATGATCCCACTCCATGAAAATAGATTGGATTTTTTTCTGCAGGTTTATATCCTTTGCCCTTTACAGTGGTAACATGCAAAAGAATGGGGTCTTTTGGATTTTTAATATTTTTCAAAATATCGATCAAATGATCTAGGTTATGTCCGTCAATGGGTCCAAAGTAGTCAAAATTAAAGGCTTCAAATAACATACCCGGTGTAATAAATGTTTTAAATGACTCTTCAGAGCGTTTTGCAATATTATAAATATCATCCCCAATTTTTGGCAAAGATTTTAGAAATGCACCAAATCGATTTCTCATGGACTGAAGATATTTAGCTGAAAAAGTCCGGCTTAGTAAAGAAGACAAGGCTCCCACATTGGCTGAGATTGACATGTCGTTATCATTTAAAATAACAATAAGGTTTTGTTTTGAATCTCCTGTCTGGTTCAATCCTTCATAGGCCAGTCCAGCAGTTAGAGAACCATCCCCAATAACCGAAATAACGTCAGACTCATCTTTGTTTAAATATTTGGCATAACAGACCCCAAGCCCTGCAGAAATAGAGGTGGACGAATGCCCCACAGTAAAACCATCATAGGAGCTCTCTTTGATTTTTGAGAACCCTGATATCCCTTTATACTGACGAAGACTGTCAAATGTATCATTTCTTCCGGTAATCAATTTATGGGCATAAGACTGATGTCCTACATCCCATATCAAAGTATCCTTTGGCAGATCAAAAACATAGTGAATAGCAAGTGTCAACTCAACTGCACCCAAACTTGAGGCTAGATGGCCTCCATTTTTAGATACAACATCAATGATTCTTTCCCGGATTTGACCGGCTAAAAGTTTAAGCTCTGCTCTTGAAAGATCTTTTATGTTTTTTGAGGTGTTTATTTGTTCAAGAAGGTTCAAAATTTATCAACCTTTATTATTTAATGATCTCTGTTAATAATATAATTGGCAATCGCCCTTAAAGGGATTGCTTTTTCATCAAATTCCCAAATCGCTTCAAGGGCGGAATCAATAAGTTTTTTCGCATATTTTTTTGATGCTTCAAGGCCAATAATTGCCGGAAACGTCATTTTATCATTTAAAGTATCAGATCCTGCTGCCTTACCCATTATTTTTGGATCGCCTTCAATATTCAAAATATCATCAATGACCTGAAATGCCAGGCCAATTTTATCTGCATAAACGATCAGTTTTTCAATGGTTTTTGAATCAGATCCAACGCTTAAGGCACCGGCTTCAACACTGACAGTGATCATTTTACCTGTTTTAAGTTCGTGTATCTTATGAAGATGTTCCAAGTCTTTATTTTGTTTTGAATCAAAAGACTTCATATCCAGCATTTGGCCTTGGACCATACCCTTAATACCGGCTGCCTGTGAAATTTTCGAAATCAATTTAATCCTTGTTTCATAGTCAGGATATATTTTAAAAATTTGTTCCGGGTTGGAAATAACATTAAATGCTTGTGTTAATAATGCGTCACCTGCCAAAATGGCAGTGGCTTCACAAAATTTTTTGTGGCAGGTAGGTAACCCGCGTCTTAAATCATCATTATCCATTGCCGGTAAATCATCATGAATCAAGGAATATGTATGTATCATTTCAATAGCGCAGCAAGCGGGCAGGGCAATCAAAAAATCATTGCCTGAAACCTGGGCAGAAGCAATTGACAGAATGGGCCGCAATCTTTTCCCTCCAGCCATAAGAGAATGATCCATTGCCATAATCAATTCATGGCTTTTATCATATTGATGAAGAATCAATTTCAGATATTGGTTAATTATGGCTTGTTTTTCTGATAAATATTGTGGCAAATTAAAATTCATATTATTCATCTTTAAATGGTACTATTTTTACGCTCCCATCATTGTCTTTTGCAATGATTGATATTTTTTTCTCAGTTTTATCCAAAAGGTCGAGGCAATATTTAGATTGTTTCATCCCTGATTCATAGCTTTTGACAGCATCTTCAAGACAGAGATCTCCAGACTCCATTAGCCTGACAATCTCTTCAAGGCCTTTTAAAGCAGCTTCAAACGTTTTTTTTTTAACCATTTATTTTCTCCACCCTTGTAATCAATCGTCCTTTTGAAAGAACAACTTCGATTTGATCATTTATTTTTACATCGCTGGAATTAATAATAATATTTTTATCTAATACAAATCTTGAAATACTGTATCCTCTTTTTAAAACAGCTTCTGGGTTAAATGCCTGCAGTTTAGATTGAAGTTCTAAATAAATTGTTTTTTTTTCTTGAAAATTTTTTTGAAAATGAAGTGTTAAAGATTCAGAAAGTATTTTTACGTATTGTCGGTGTTCTATAATTTTTTTTACAGGATTTCTTGTATAAAGAATTTCGGTCAACCACCGGGCTTTTTCTTTATTATAATGAACATAATGATTTATCATGTTCATTAGTCTTAATTCATATTCTTCAAGCTTAAACCTAAAATCATAAACAATTATTTCAGGACTTTTTAATCTTGCAATTAAATTACCAATAGTCTGATTAAGTGCACCAATTTTCTTTTTTAAAGATCTATTCAGACTTTCCTGTAAAGATGTAATTCTTTGTAAAAGACTGTTTTTACCAGGTAGGGCAAGCTCTGCGGCTGCCGAAGGTGTTGAAGCTCTTAAATCTGCAACAAAATCAGCAATAGTAAAGTCGGTCTCATGACCAACACCGGTTATAATGGGTACGAAAGATTTAAAAATAGCCTTTGCTACAGTTTCCGAATTAAATGCACTGAGATCTTCTAAAGAACCGCCACCCCGTGCAAGGATGATTAAATCGGATTTTAAACGTTGATTAACTAATTTTATAGCTTCACAAATTTCATTATCAGAGCCAGCACCTTGAACTTTGACTGGGAAGATTTCAAGACAGCAATTTGGAAATCGTCTTTGAGCTACATTAATAATATCTTTAACAGCAGCTCCGGTTCCCGAAGAAATAACACTTATTACAGAAGGTAAAAATGGAATTGATTTTTTGCAGTCTTTATTAAAAAATCCTTTATCAGCTAATTTAGTTTTAAGTTGTTCAAAAGCTATTTGAATCGAACCTGCACCTTCCGGTTCTAAATGTTCGAAAATAAGTTGGTAAGATCCTCTGGGTTCATATAAGGAAAGTCTTGCCATTCCAATGATTTTCATCCCGGTTTCAGGATTAAACTTTAAGTTACGTTTTTGATTTTTAAACATAACCGCGCTGATAACTGCCTGTTGATCCTTTAATGTAAAATAAGAATGGCCTGAGGCAGGAACCGCATAGTTTGAAATTTCACCTGTAACCCAGATAAAGGGATAACTTTCTTCTAAAAGAAATTTAATTTCCTTTGTTAATTTAGAAACAGTATAAATATGTCCGGGTTTTTTTTCTGTCATTATTTTCCATTACATAAACAAGGCCCATAAAGTTAACAAATATAAAACAAAGGTGATATTTTAACAATCAAATTTTTTTAAAGTTTCTGGTCAAGATATTATTCTTTGATTAAAACTTTTGATTGAAATCTACAGATTTTCCTAAGGTCTGATAATATATATTATGTAAACTTTTTATAATATAAGCTAAAACAGCTAATAATCAACGCCTAACCAAATCGTAATCTTGTAATTTCCCCCTTTCGTGTTATATTAAGCATTATAAAATCAACTTTTTTAGGAGGAAAGAAAAATGGAATCGGCTTCATCTTTTTCACAAAACGCAATACTTGTAAAAACAAATTCATTTATTAGAAGTGTTTATAACTGGATGGCAATTGCGCTATTGTTAACCGGAGTTACCGCATACTATGTATCTCACAATCAAACTTTAACTCAACTTATATACGGCACTCCAGGTTTAATAATGATTTTGATTTTTGCTGAACTTGGATTTGTATTTTATCTTAGCTCAAGGATTCAAAAACTTAACGCTACCACTGCGACTGCGTTATTTACGATCTACTCGATCTTAAACGGTATCACACTCTCATTTATTTTCTTTCGATATACTGCCACATCTATTGTATCTACATTTATTATTTGTTCTGTTACATTTCTTTGCTGCAGTATCTATGGAATGATGACCAAAAAAGACTTAACTTCTCTTGGCGGGTTTATGTTTATGGGCCTTATTGGAATCGTTATCGCTTCTGTTGTTAATATATTCTTACAAAGCTCAGGCATGCAGATGATTATTTCATATATTGGGGTTGTTGTATTCATCGGCCTTACTGCCTACGATACCCAAAAACTGAAAACCATGGCAGTTACCCTCCCCAGCAATGCAACCGGCGCTATGATCCGAAAAGGTGCTTTAATGGGTGCACTTTCTTTATACCTTGATTTTATAAATCTTTTTATTATGATGCTGCATATTTTTGGCGGGAGCAAAGATTAATTGAAGAGTAACCAGATTTAATGATACTCGTTGATCTAAACAAACTATATACAAAAAGGGTAATTTCCAATCGTACAAAATTTATTTGTAAGGGGTAATGATAAACATAAACATTACCTCTTACAAATCATCTCTTAAAACAGCCTTAATACTTTCACAAATTAAAACACAATACTCATCGATCAAGCCCTGGTCCGGACCTTCAACCATAACCCTAAGCAAGGGCTGTGTCCCTGAATAACGAATCAATACCCTGCCTTTGTCCTCAAGCTTATCTCTAATTGTTTGGATTGTATCTACAACTATCTTGTTCTGCATCAAATCAGGACAAGATGCTGGCAAATTAACATTTTTCAGCACCTGGGGATAGACCTGCATGACAGCAGCAAGACTGGATAAAGATTCATCTGTTTCTATCATTACCTCAAGTAGTTTTAATGCTGAAAGCATGCCATCCCCTGTTGTATGTGAATCCAAAAAGATAATATGTCCTGAATCCTCACCACCTATAACAGCACCGGATTTCTTCATTTGTTCAAGTACTTTTCGATCCCCAACATCAGACTTAATATGCTGAATTCCTTCATTATATAGCATTTTATTTAAACCAATATTGCTCATAATTGTGCTTACAACTATATTTTGATTTAAATTTCCCTTTGTATTTGCAAACTTTGCACAGATAGCTATTATCCTGTCTCCTGAAATTTCATTTCCTTTTTCATCAACAGCAATCAGCCTGTCTGCATCCCCGTCAAACGCAAGGCCTATGTCTGCTTTTTCCTTCAATACCCGGATTTTCAGTTTTTTTGTATGTTGTGATCCGCAATCTTTATTAATGTTTTTTCCATCTGGGAAATCAAATAAAAACGTTGTGTCAAACAATGAATTATTAAACACCCTGTGACTGATCTTTGAAGCTGCCCCATTTGAGCAGTCAATTATTAATTTTAATTTTTTATCAAGTTTCTTAAAAGGAAACTTTGCAAGCAGGAAATCTGAGTACTGCTTTAAACTATCTGAAATAATAGATATTTTTCCTACTTTTCCCTGTGAAACATTTTTTGAATTAAGGATATATTCTTCAATTTTATCTTCTTGTTTGTCTGATAATTTTTCGCCCCCATACTTGAAAACCTTGATTCCATTATCTTGATATGGATTATGGGAGGCAGATATGACAATGCCGGCACCAGCATTTTTAATAGCTAAACATAAATACGCCACACCTGGTGTTGGTATGACTCCGGCAAGAAGTACATCAACACCCGTGGAAGCAACACCAGCAGCTATGGCAGACTCCAGCATATCTCCAGAAATCCTTGTGTCCTTCCCTATTATAACCGCAGTATGTCCTTTCTCTTTTGTAAATAATCCAATTGCTTGTCCTGTTTTAAGTGCTATTTCACAAGTTATGGGGTATGTGTTTGCAAGACCTCTGATACCATCCGTCCCAAAAAGTAATCCCATTTATCATTCCCATTATATTAATAATTTATTAATAATTTCTTGTTCAATATTAAACAACCATTGAACACCTTTTTCACATTCATCTTTTTTAAGGCTTTGTATAAGAGGTATATATTTTTTTTCTGCCCTGTCTATTTTTTTTTCAACCACATGAATAAATTTTTCACCATTGCTATTTAAATTATTTTTTTCAAAAAAAGTTTTAAAAATTTTTTCAGATAATTTAATTTTATTAATTGCTTTTTCGTGACTCAAAATTGATGCTGATTTTTTATCATTAGTTTTTGAAAGAAAAATTTCTTTTGATAAATTTAATTTTTCACAAAAACTTTTTAAACGATAAATCCTTTCTTTAATGCAAAGTTCTAAATTATTTTGCATGCCTTTGATCAAAGCTTCAGAAAAATCATCATAAACAAAAAGGGGTCGTATATTTTTATACCAGGCTTGCAAACAAAAAAGACCGGCAATATAATAAATATTGTTATTGAAAATGTGACGCACATTTTTATAAACATGAAATTGTCTTGGAAAGGATACATCCTTAAAACCACCGCTAAGTAGAATCCGGTCATTTTCCAATTCATTTTTCCGGATGATGGATCCTGCTGCTGTAATGCAGCCATAGCTTATTCTGACAGGTCCGACAATACCGCCCTGCCCTCCTAAAAAAATCGGTTTAGACTTTAGCATAACACCCTGATAAACATTGCCCATCATCGAGGGCGTGGCTTTATCCTGGTTTGGTGTATAATTAAAATGAATAAAAGAAGAGCCGATTTCAGAATGATTTTTACGGCTTGTGCCTCCAGCCATGAAACAATCGCAAAAATTAATTAGGCTGCCCAGTGTAACAAAAGGAAATAGAATTGTCTGCTTGAGCCCCACTGTATGTGCTGCATTTGATTCTTCTTCAAATATTGTACCTTCTCTTACATGGGCCCCGGAACCAAATGAATTACTACCTGCAAAAACAGCTTTTTTAAAAAAACCACCGTTTAATTTTGTATTTTCACCAACCAAGGTATTCTCAAGTGTAACCGGTGCTTCATATCCGATTTGAGAACCCCTCATAATCAGAGAGTTCTCTCCCATGATTTTGGATCCTGTATAAATCGTAACATTGTCACCTGAAATCCTGTCAGGATTTACATCTTGAGAAATATATACAGATTCAGGGTTATCAATTTTTACCCCTTTTTCTAAAAGGACTTTAACTATATTGTTTTCCATAAAAGTATAAATAATTGTCTAGGGGTTCAATTGTCAAGGTATTTTCTTAATCCATTTCCCAATCAAGCCTTGACCGGAATAATGGGTTTACGTATGATAGCCTGAGCTTTTCGGCAATTCTTATTTCAATGGGAGATGACAATGGGTTCCAAAACATTCAGCATTCGTAATCATCAAGCCTATACAAATTTAAAATGCCTTTCAAAATCCTTTATAGAAAAAAATGTTCATTTAAAAAATCTGATTCAAACTAAAAACAGATTTGAAAAATTTTCACTTCACATAGATGGATTTTCCTATGATTTTTCAAAACAGCGAATCGATGAAGCTATTTTAAAAGAATTACTTGACCTTGCCAGGCAAACTAAAGCCAAAGAAACTTTTTCTCAAATGGTTTCCGGCAAAATTGTTAATACAACGGAGAAAAGACCGGCTCTACACACCGCTGCAAGAGATTTTACTCAGGATCAGATTTTATTAAATGATAAAGATGTAATAATTGAAATTAACAAGGTAAACAAACAAATTAAAAATTTTACGGAAAAGATCCATAATAAAAAGATAAAAGGAACTACAGGAAAATCTTTTACAGATGCGGTTGTTATAGGCATCGGCGGATCTTATCTTGGGTGTAAATTTGTTTATAGTGCTTTGCAACATGGTATTGAACCCCTTATTGATCTCCATTTTTTGCCCAACGTTGATATTGACAATTTTGGACAGATAATAAAAAAAATAAATCCCGAAACCTGCCTGTGGATAATCATTTCAAAATCCTATACCACAATAGAAACCATGGCCAACCTTAACCAGGCTCTCTTGTTTTTAAAAAATAACCATCTTGATCCTGCAAACCACCTTGTTACAGTGACGGCTAAAGACAGTCCCGGCGATGATACTTCAAATCCAAGCTTAGGGTCTTTTCATATGTTTGATTTTATCGGTGGAAGATACTCTGTAACCTCTGCTGTTGGAGGACTTCCTTTAAGCCTTGCCTTTGGCTTTGATAATTTCCGTCGATTTTTAAAAGGTTGTCATACAATGGATTTGCATGCCATAAATGCCCCTGAAGAAAACAACATTCCCTTGATAACAGCTTTGATAAACATTTGGAATTCCAATTTCCTAGATTATCCCGCTTTGGCTATTATTCCCTATTGCACTGCCCTTTCCAGTCTTTGTCCCCATGTGCAACAATTATATATGGAAAGTCTTGGCAAAGAGGTAACCCATGACGGAAAAATCACAGACCATAGAACCGGAACAATCATTTTTGGAGAACCAGGAACAAATGCCCAGCATTCGTTTTTTCAGTTCGCCCACCAGGGCAGTCCTTTTCCAATTGAGTTTATTGGTGTAGTAAACCCTGTTTACAATAAAACCCAGGCAACATCAAAAGGTGTTTCCAATCACCAGGAATTGTGGGCTAATATGATTGCCCAGGCCACAGGCCTTGCAAAAGGTAACAAAACCGATAACAATGCAAAATACTTCCCAGGCAACAGGCCGTCATCCACCATTCTCATAAATGACCTGACACCTGAAAGTATTGGG
>Ga0307989_1001766_pt1 | contig 11037 bp, 5 predicted proteins | sample EllFjometagen185_FD_203164 | JGI IMG/M metagenome (GOLD analysis project Ga0307989, IMG submission 203164) | Marine microbial communities from Ellis Fjord, Antarctic Ocean - #185 | ecosystem: Environmental > Aquatic > Marine > Unclassified | place: Southern Ocean | collected 2014-10-08 | reverse complement strand
TGTCTTTCTCATGTTGGACAATAACAGCACAATCGGAGCTCCAGGGAAATTCTGAGAAGGACATGCTTAATGACGAATTGTACCTATAATCCACGTGTAAACTTGAATCAGCCAGCGATATGACCTGGGGTTCAAACTCGATATCAGGATTTGAGTGGGTAACAATCATGTCATAGGTCAGCGGTGGCAGATTGTCAATTTCCATATAACCATCACCCGTGGTAACAGCGATACCATCCTGCTCGTAGCAAAAGCCTTCACCCTGTCCTGATACCCGCAGGCCCACAGTGGCTGGACCGATGGGATACATACAGGCTCCACCACCAATATTCAGGAAGATAGATTCTTTGTGCACATCGACAAAGTCTGCATCAGCAATATCTGTCTCGATATTTTCAACGATATAGTTCTGCTCTACCCCATCAAGATGAAACAAATGGGCATCCAGATAACTCGTATCAATTTCGATATAATCTGTATTCTCAAATGTGGTCGTATCATATACGAAGTAACCACCGAAACGTACAGATAATGCAGCTCCTGCATTCGGCTCAAAATCCAACGTAAAATTACCATAACTATCCGTGAATGTCTCAGGACGGGTACTGGCTGAATCCGCTAGAATCTCGGCATGTACCACGGCACAGTCAGTGCCACCATAAACCAGATAGCCACTCACTGTAAATAGCGACTCATCCAGAAATTTGACTGAATTGGCTTCAGGTTCATTTCTACTGATGGTGGACTGATCATCATTGGGTGTAAAAAAATCATGATTCAGTTTGTATGGCATGACTGTATAAGTCGTTCCATTATCGTCACTGGCATCATACCAGACGTTTTTGATCTCGTAATACCCAGTTGCATCGGTATACGCGGATAATTTCACAGCTGGAATCTCAGCGCTCCATTCAGCACCCTCCAGGGTAGCCAATTCGCGTGGAGATGTAGCATCGTAGGAGATATTATTGACACCTTCATCGAATTTCCAATAGCCTACAAGGCCCGACTCATCTCCAAATAAAGCACGATCTTTGTTTTTCTGAATTTCATCTTCCGTACGAGCAGTATTCCAGATACGAATATCATCCAGCCACCCATCAAAGAACTGACCGAGAGAACGGTGTTTACCAAAACGAAGATCATCGGCACCATTCAGGATGGTAATACTGGTGGATTTGACAGAGTCACCATCCAGGTACAATGTGAACTGAGAACTATCCAGCACACAGGCAATATGATGCCAGTTTTGTACACTGGGCAGGGCAATTGCCAATTCAGTACCAGCAACAGCAGCTTTTAGCTCTGTGGCGCTGTGATAGATGAGCAGTTTTTCACCCCAGTCTAGAACTGTACTCAATTCAGGTGTGGCATCAATTCTCAGCCAGAGTTCAGCAGTAAAGGTGTCATCGACCTCATCTTCATACCATGAATCGACGCTAATGAAATCATTGTCACCATCCAGACGAGCAGATTTACCACGAATGGGAGACAATGATACCTCAACATCTGCTACAGGGTTACCAGTGGGATTCCAGGGAGCTCCTGGAGTTGGACCCGGAGTGAACACCCGGCCAGCAATCTTTCCGTTTGGTAGCGTGAAACCGGCATCAAAGCCTTCCAGGCTTTCTCCATACTTGTTACTACTGGTTACACCATAATTATAGAGTTGACCAGGATAAATACTTTGAGCATCATTGAATGATGGATCTTCAATGGGAATATTAGCTTTCCAGACTCCGTCGCGTGTCAAAACCCAGTTACCTTCGGGAAAATCTGACAAATCTGATATCTCCCCTGTAGCTGGTGGGCTCAGAACATCCTGGATTGCACTAATGGTAATATAGGCTGGATGGGCACTCTCTCCATCTGAGGCATCTACTCTCGGTGCATCAGGTTCTTTGAGATAGAATGACCATAGTCCAAGATCTGTGGAAAAATGGCTACTCTCTGATCTTCCAACAACCAACTGACCCGCCGTAACATGTACGGTTGCAGGTCCAGCAGGATTTGGAATTGTGTTGGTCAATACGGCTTGACCCCCGTGTACATCACTATGTTGAGTGATTTGATATTCTGAGGAACTGGTTTGCCCCCAGGCAAAGCTTAAAATAAAAGGCAGCAGTAGTGTCAATCTAAGTATAAGATGGGTATGCCTGCTGGCTTTCATTGGATTTTTTCTAGCTCGCATATTGCGTCTCCTGTCATAAAACTAAGTCGTTCAAATTGATTCAATGTTGACACTTAATTCTATGGTCAGTGTGACTTATAGTTTGAGGTTGCGTAACCAAATTTGGTGCTGACGAACATGACATAAATTTGCCAATCAGGAAGATTACCATGAGTCGGAGCATCACAAAAGATTTCCCAGTTACCATTTGCAGCCACGGCACAGTTTATCTGCCAGAGATCATTGTTTCCACCTTCATCAAGGTCACCATAGCCAGCATCAAAACCAACCACAGCCGCAATCCACTCTGAACTACTATAGGAAGTAGAAATGGTTAAGTCTTCACCAGACCCTGAGTACCGCTCAAACTGAAATGGTTTTTCATAAGTAGATCCATTCAGCACACGTACTTCCTCTTTAATCTCAAGATCGCCACCCATCTGGATGTCTCCTCCCTCAGCGTTTAGGTACATTTGTGCAGGAACTCCATTGTTGCGCGCCATAATCTCGTTGTTATCAATTGCCAGATTTGTTCCTGTACTTGAACCGGCCTGAATGAAGCCACCTGTGGCAGGCCCTACATCACTTCCGCCATTCACCTGCAACTTGACTTCAGGAGCTGCTGTACCTGTGCTAATCCCCATACTACCGTTTTCAGTAATAGTGACGACTTGACCATTTCCTCCCGTGCCACCGGCATAGATGCGATAGTTGTCAGAATCAAAACGAAGCGTTACCATACCGGCATCGCCAGTTTCCATTTGCTGACCAGAGTTTGTGCCCTTATTGCCGATATAGCCATTGGCGTAGATACCACCTTCCACATGGAGCTTCTGTTGGGGTTCAGTGGTTCCGATACCAACCTTGCCATCGCCACGCCAGAACATGATTTTGTCTATCCACTGGGATCTCACCTTCAAACCGTTTCCAGTTCCACCTGATCCCGAAAACATACCCTGGAATGAAAACTCTTTTTCACTGTCGCTATTCTCATCGAATTGGAGGAGGTCAACATTGTCTCCTGGAGCAACGATTGCTAATTTTGCCTGAGGGTTTGTTGTTCCGATACCCACATTCCCACTACCGGGGAGTGCATTGCTCGAACCCATTAAATTTGCAAGTTCATAGGGTGTCACATTGAGATGGAGACGAGGAGTCATCAACTCCTGTTCTACGGAAAGTTCCAGATAATTACTACCATCAGAATCGAATGAAGTAATCGCATTGTCTGCTCCCAACACGACATGGTAGATACCATTCTCAACTGTGACAGTTTGGCTGTGGGGTCCCCATAAAGCAGAACCTCCCTCCATATCACCAAAAATCGAGAAGGACATGGTGTATTCACCATCCTCCACCGAATGTCCGTCACTATCCCTGAGGACTCCCTGTGTACTGATGGTCTGACTGCTGACCATGGCCACCAGTAAAATGGCTAAAATGCTAATACTCAAAACGCTTCGTTTCATGACGAGAACCTCCATTTGATTACAATTTTTGCTGTGATTTAGTTGAATTGGAATAATGAACTCGTACCTGAATTGATATCCAGGTATGAGGATAGTGCTTATAGATTATGTTTAATTTACCTGACCTGATACGCAATCCCCCGACTGCAGTCATTCATTATTAATATAGTTATATGCGCTAAGACAATATTTTTCTAAGTGAAACTAAGTTAACCCGATCAGATTCAGTGACAAGCAGGCAACCTGAAAATTATTCAATATCGCCTTGAAATTGATATAGATCATCTCTCTCATGACATGCTTCCTCGTAGCCCTAGGATAATTGGAGGATATCTATCCCTATCCATTTATCCCCTCTACTAGAATTGCAGAATGTGTTGAGGGTTCCATGCAGGTAGGGTTCTTTTTAATTTCAGTATAATAAAAATCCCCCCACCACTTGCATGATGAGGGGATTGTGCAGGGTTCTTTCTATTCGAGTCTTATTCGTATCGTAAAGACTTGACTGGATTTGCCACGGCAACACGATAGGATTGCCAGGCAACTGTAATCACAGCCACCAGCAGAGCAATCAGCGATGCTCCTATAAATACGAGGACACTGATATCAATGCGGTAGGCGTAGTTTTTTAACCATTCGCTCATTGCAAAATAGGCTACAGGAATGGCAATAACCACGGCGATGAGCATCAGTTTAAGCGTATCCCTCGTAAGTAGCATCAAGACACTGCTTACAGAAGCTCCCAAGACTTTGCGGATGCCTATTTCCTTGGTGCGTCGTTCGGCATTGAAGGAAGCCAGACCCAAGAGCCCGAGGCAGGCAATAAATATGGCCAGTCCGGCAAACATGAGCACGATATCTGCTGACTGTTTTTCAGATCGATACATGCGACCATAGAATTCATCGAAGTGATCGTATTCCAGCGCTTGTTCACCAGCAAACTGTTTCCAGGATGACTCGATATGAGCGAGAACTCCATCTAAACGATTCGGATCATATTTTACGGCCATAAATTTCCCCCAGTTTGGTCTCATCTGGGCAGTACCATCCCCCATCAGAAACATAGCCATGGGACGAATTTCCTGCTGAGGAGATTCAAAGTGATAGTCTTCAACCACGCCAATAATCTTTATGGGTGAGGGATTTTGGCGGAAGAAAGTCATGAGGTCCTTTCCAAGAGGATCCTCAACACCAAAGGCCTTCACCGCAGCCTGATTTAGAATCACCGCATTGGTATCGGTTCCCCGCTCTCGGGAAAAGAATCTTCCTTCTGCCATGGTTAACTCATAAACAGCAGCATAATCATGGTCTACCATAAAGCTGGCCAGGAGCCTAGTTTCCTCCACATCATTCACCAACATGCTATTGGCATTACCATTTACGCCATCATCATCCCCTGGTATGGCTGTGCTATTGCTCACCATAAGTATACCTGGATCATCTAGAAGACTGGCTTTAAATCCCTGAATGCTTCGTCCTATATCATCTGTCTTTTTTACCATGAGGACGTTTTCCGGATTTAAACCTAAATCTTTGGTTTGCAGATAGTTCAATTGCCCATGAATTATTATGGTAGAAATGAGCAAGGTTACTGAGACTGAAAACTGGAATATTACCAGACCATTTCGCAACCAAGCGCCTCCCTTGCCAGCAATCCTATTGCCTTTGAGAACTTTCAAGGGATTAAATGAAGACAGGAGAAAGGCTGGATAGCTTCCGGCTATCAAGCCTACCGGTATAACCCAGAGTAAGATGAATGGAATGTCAGATATTTTGAGTGACAATGGCGTATCAATCAATTGTGAAAACCAGGGAAGCAGAGTTTGCACCAGAAAGAGCGCCAGAGCAAAGGCAATAAAGGTCACAAAGATAGATTCTGCCAAAAACTGGACAATGATCTGTCCTCGCTTGCCTCCTAAAGTCTTTCTAATCCCGATCTCACGAGCACGGCTCATGGATCTGGCTGTAGATAGATTCATATAATTGATACAGGCGAGTAAGAGGATGAAGATGGCAATATACATGAAAATGGTCACCGTCTTGCCATCTCCATTGACTTCAATTTCCCCGTTGAGGTGGGAATAAAGATGGATATCCAACATAGGGGTCAGGTTAAGTGCATAGGCATCTCCCCTTTCCAGAAGTTGATCAAACGAAACCCCCAGAAATTGTTCAACTTCAGGACCTACGTACTTGCGAATTAGATCTGGGAACTTGGCTTCAAACTCTGCTGCATCTGCCCCTTCTTCAAGTTGAAGGTAGGTTTGAAAGTTATTGTTCAGCCACATTGTGCTGCGTGAATCACCATATGTCACCATGGATCCTAGAAAATCAAAATGCCAATGTGAATTGGGGGCCAATTCCTTAACAACACCAGTCACGGTAAAATCAGAACTATTGTCAGAGTTGAGTGTCTTACCCATGGGATCTTCATCACCAAAATATTTGTCAGCCATCTGCTCAGTGATGACTACTGAAAATGGCTGAGTCAGTGCAGTCCTTGGATCACCCATGACCATGGGGATGTTGAATACATCAAAGATGGTTGAATCAGCCTGCCACCATTGTTCTTCTGAAAAGACTTTATCCTCATAACGTAAGACAGGATAACCTGTATTCCTGATGCGCACATAATTAACAACCTCGGGAAATTCTTCCAGCATGGTAGGACCAGCTGGAGCAGTTGAGAAGGTCATCTTGAACTCATTGTCACCTAGTTTACCATCCAGGTTAATTCGATAGATCTGTTCGGCATTGGGATGAAAAGTATCATAGCTCTGCTCGTAATTGACGAACATGAGAATAAGGATGCAGGTTGTAACCCCAATAGCCAGCCCAATAATATTTATAAAGGCATAGAGGCGCTGTTTGATCAAAGATCTAAACGCCACTTTGATATAACTTAACCACATAAGAAAACTCCTATTCGGTTGAAACCAGTAGGTTTAGACATGAAAATTTCCATTCAGAGTTTCATCAGCGATTTTTCCATCGAAAAGATTCACGGTCCGATTGCCATAGGCTGCATAAGCTGGTGAGTGCGTCACCATGACAATGGTGGTACCTTGCTCATTCAAATCCTTCATTAGGTTCATAACTTCATCTCCATGATGAGAATCTAGATTTCCGGTGGGTTCATCAGCCAAAACAATTTTTGGGTTGGTTACCAATGCCCGGGACACAGCCACACGTTGTTGCTGACCACCTGAGAGCTGTTGGGGATAATGCTTGGACCGATGACCAACACCCATCTTTTCCAGTATGGAGTGGACACGTTCCTTGCGTTCTACAGCCGGCATACCCAGATAAAGGAGGGGTAATTCAACATTCTCGTATACGCTGAGCTCATCAATTAGATTGAAACTCTGAAATACAAAACCGATGTTGGCCTTACGAAAATCAGCCCTTTGACGTTCATTATATCCGCTGACTTCTTCACCGAGAAAATGATACTTGCCTGAGCTGGCGTTGTCTAAAAGCCCCAGGACATTCATCAGGGTTGATTTTCCGCAACCGGAAGGGCCCATGATGGAGACAAATTCACCTTCTTTAATCTCGAGATCGATTTCATTTAAGGCAGTGGTTTCAACCTCTTCAGATCGAAATATCTTATTTAGTTTTTCTGTTTTTATCATGTTGAGCTCCTTTGGTTCTTGCTTTTAGGATTCATTTTTAAAAAATAATTGTTCGTAGTCACCAAACTGCTTATAGCTGGAGGTGATGACCCTGTCCCCTGGTTCCAGTCCTTCCAGGACTTCATAATAGTCTTGATTCTGACGACCAAGCTTGACTTGGCGTTTACTGGCACTCTCGCCACCCTCATCCAGTACGTAGACCCATTGTCCTCCGGTCTCCTGGTAGAAGCCACCACGAGTTAAAAGAATTGCCTGTTCAGAGTTTCCCAACTCAAGACGCATGTGCAGGGTTTGTCCGCGACGGATATCCTCAGGTTCGGCCTCATCAAATTCCAGTTCTATGCGAAATTGTCCGTTGACAACTTCAGGATAAATTTTGGTCAGGCGAACCGTGTATTTATTTGAGCCGATGCTAAAATGGGCGTATTGATTGAGCTGGACGCGGGTAATAAAATGTTCATCTACAGGCGTGCTTACCTTAAAGCCATCCAGGATGTCAATCTGACCCAGACGCTCCCCCCTGACTTTTGCTTCACCGATTTCAGCATTGAGGGATGTGAGTTGACCAGAAACTGGTGCAGTGATAACAAGGTTATCCAGATTCTGCTTCACAATTTCCATATTATCCTGCATACGCTGCAAGCCAGTTTCTAATTGCTCTAACTGAACCTCGCGATAGATGGAATCCTGTTCGAATGACTGTAGGGTTAGAATTCTCTTCTTGACCATAAACTCGTAATCATCTTTACTGGACTCGTATTCATCACTTGAGATCATAGATTTTTCTGAAAGTTTTGTATTCCGACGGAAGGCCCGTTTGGATTGAAGTATTTGATAATCCAAATCCAACAGTTGGGACTGGATGTTCAAGCGATTCTGTTGCATGGCCAATTTGGTATTCCGAAGATTGTTACTTTGCTGGAACAATTCTGCTTCACGGTACATGATATCGAGTAGGAGATTGGTGTTGGCTAGACTGATTATTTTATCACCCTTCTTAACAAAGGTCCCCGCTTCGATATACTTGGATTCAACCCGTCCACCTTCAATAGCATCGAGGAAGTAGGTTTTAATAGGCACCACAGCACCACTCAGGGGAATAAATTCTTGAAAATCCCCTTTTTCGACGGTACTGATTCCAATACGACGGTTGTCAATTTTTAAGGTATCTCTACCCTGTGCGGTGATGACCAACGATATGATGATAAACAGGGCTGCCAGGGCCGCAAAAGCGAATGGCCTATATGTTTTCCATTTAGATTTCTCAATTATACGATCCATGGTTTCCCCAATAATTGGTGAGCACTCCAACGAATTGATCTATTTTTAGCCATATCAGTTCGATTCGAATGCAGGGTTCGAGTAGATGTCATGCCTGCTGTCATCACAAGTCGTGTGCCAACGACGGGTCGTTTACATCTATCCTATTGTTTATTATGTGTATACATGAGTTTTTATGGATGATAATAGCTTTTGAGAAGGGGCGATCTTACTCATATCGATATGGAATGCATATCAAATATACATAGGGTGAGATGTTTAGATCAGGTTACACGTGATAATTTAGGTACTGTTATGAGTGAGATTTCGACTCAAAACAAAAGTCCCAGGATCAACCGGGACTTTGATATAATATTTTAATTAAAGCAATGATTACCGGAGTTATGTGTTTCTCTTAACCCCTTGATACACTGCACATTACAGAATCGTTCTAAAGTTTATCCTTCAGCATCAAGGGCGATGGCAACATATACAAATACCCCATTCCAGTTGATGGCGATCTCATTGGTGGCATAACTACATAATGCATCAACATAGGCTTTGGCAGGAAAGGCTGACGTATATGCAGCTGCTCCGCAATCTGCCTTGTTCTCCGGGTTTGGCCCACCCACAACCCAGCCTGGTTGGGGTCCAATATTATCATCTGCTTCTGAAGGTCGATGATGAATATGCATGGAGGTTTTCTCACCATAACCAGTGACATATGAGTACCCGTTTGGATTCTTACCCAGCACCCAATCGAAGGTTGATTGTGCTGCATCTTTATAAGCCTTCTCACCACTGACTTTATAGGCATACAGTAAGACCATCGCTTGATTTAAGAAATCACTGGTACTCCCCCAGCGGAAAGCATCATTAGAAACATCATAGGCACTGTTCACCTGTGCGTCTAGAAGGGAATCAGCCAGCACGAAGAAAGCCTCTTGTACTGTAGAATCAGATTGATAATTCAACAGATCCATTGCTGCCAGAGTTGCACCATCGCGCCATTCGGGGACAAACATGATTGCAGGAATCTCTGCTTCATACTTCTCACCCGTGGTAATACTTAACTCAGTTGCTGCCCAGAATTTTTCGTCATTAAATGGTTTACCTGGCTGGTCATAAGCGCCAGTATGAATATCTTTGGGTTGTGCGTAGTAAACTTCCATGTTCGCTCGTGCCCAATTCCAGGCTTTAAGGGCTGCAGCCAGACATTGATCAGAAAATTCGACATCATACGGTTTGTACACACGACTGGCTTGTGCCATTGAAGCTGCAAAATCCAATGCAGCAGGTGTCGTCTTCATCATAATCCAACGAGACTCGGTATCCATTTCTGGCATGATCATATCTGGAAAACTTTTTGTTGTCAACTTATGGTATATACCACCGTCTTCAGGATCCTGCATGGTCAACATCCAATCAAGATCCCAGCGAATCTCATCCAACAGATCCGGAGTTTCATTACCACTCTCAGGAATATTTGAATCCATGCTCCCAGCTTTTTCAGGATAGTGCTCGAAAACACTCATCATGGTGGAAACAGTGATTGCAGCGTTAACTATATATTTGCCATAATCACCAGCATCATACCATCCCTTTGGTGATGAAATCATGGTACCCTCAGGTCGTGATATAGAGGCTGCACTGACATGAATCCCTACTGCAGTATCAGGATGTCCAGCAGGACGTGCATATATGCCTGCATATTTTTCTTCCAGTGCTACACTAGCCCTATGAAAATAGAAAGCCTTTACACTTGCAGTCGCCACGTCTGCATAAACATCTCGGGCAATCTCAAATTCGTATGAATTGCTGCCACCCACAACCAGCACATAAGTGCCGGGCTGGGTCAAATTTGAAAATTCAGCAATGCGAACCGTTTCACCAGATGCTTCCCAATATTGTGGGGTACTTAATTCACCCCTGTGAGCAATAGTTTTTGTCTGAATATCAATAATTGTGAAGTGTTCGGAGGGACCAATAACAACGGCTGATTTATATCCATCAGGCAAATAGCCCAACTGGTTTAAGTGAATGATATTTTCAGGCTTTGACTCCGCCTGACTGGCCGGATTGCATGACAGAAGCAACCCGAAGACCGGGGATAGTATTAAGGCATAAATTAATTTCGTCTTCATTTGGATTCATTCCCCTTACCAAGTGTGGCTTTGATGTTATAAGTTTTGCCTGCTTCCATCACCGGGATTGTATTCCCTGGAATTGCTTTACCATCCATGATCAGGGTGATCTCACCCTTTTCAAGATGTGCAGGATTATTTATCTCAATTATGTAGGTGGCTCCACGGAACTTTCGCTCAATGGTGTAGCCATCCCACTCCCCAGGGATACATGGATCAATAACCAATCCAGTATAGTCTGGCTGAATGCCCAGGATGTAGCGAGAGATAGCATAATAATTCCAGGAAGCAGTTCCCGTTAACCAGGAGTTCTTGGCCTCACCCGGTCTGGCAGCATCTTTCCCTGCAATCATCTGTGA
>Ga0307989_1001765_pt1 | contig 11043 bp, 12 predicted proteins | sample EllFjometagen185_FD_203164 | JGI IMG/M metagenome (GOLD analysis project Ga0307989, IMG submission 203164) | Marine microbial communities from Ellis Fjord, Antarctic Ocean - #185 | ecosystem: Environmental > Aquatic > Marine > Unclassified | place: Southern Ocean | collected 2014-10-08 | reverse complement strand
TGTAACAGAGAAGAAGCTTAATGTCACTATGGCTACAAATAAAATATCTGAAATTTCTACCTCTTGAGCAATTCACTGATAAGGGGTCCCATAAATGGAATTTCAGATGTCCTGTTTGTGGGGATAGTCAAAAATCTGAAATTAAAAAACGAGGTTGGGCAACAGAATACAAAAACAACCTTAGTATCAAATGCTTTAATTGTGATTACTCTGGCTCATTTCATAGCTTTCTAAAGAATTACTTCCCTCAGTACTATACAGATTACATAAAAGAAAAATATAGTACAAAATTATTATCTCCTAAAGATTTACTACCAGTATCAAAAATAGATATATTCGCAGATGAAAAAAACGAACTCTCGTTGCAAAAAATCAAGGAACTTCCAGAGAATCATAAAGCTGTTTTGTACTTAAAGAATAGGCAATTACCAGAGAAGTACTACAATGAATTTTATTACTCTGATAATTTTACTCAATGGATCAATACTGAAGTAGAAAAGGAGTACTATTCCTTCGATTCAGAATTGGACAGACGAATAGTTATTCCTTTTTATGATAAGTACAAGAAGATATTTGCTCTTCAAGCAAGAACAATAGATTATGCTAAACCTAAGTACTTAATTTACAAGTACGACAAAGAATGCGATCTGATATATGGTTTGGAACGAATAGACTTTACAAAGAAAGTACATGTACTGGAAGGTATGTTGGATTCGTTATTTTTAGATAATTGTTTGGCTGTTTCTGGTTCATTAGCTAATATTGATAAGCTTTTGAAATATACTTCAAAAAGCAATATAGTAGTAATTCCAGATAATGATTTCAGAAATAAGTACACAGATGTATTCATTGAAAGGATAATACGAAAAGATTATTCTGTTGTGCTATGGCCAAAAGGCACAGTTTTCAAAGATATAAATGATGCAATAAAACTCTTGACAAAACAAGAAATATTTGATATAATAGAACTATATACAAATAAAGGATTATCAGCACTAATAAAATTTAAATTAAGGAGATTATGATGGAAGTTAAGTGCCCATACACCAAAACTGAATTGATTGACTCGATGAATTCATTAGAAGAAACTGGCAAATTAACAGAGGAAAATTCTAAAATCATTGGCAACGATTTAGAGGACTACATTAAGGAGATTATAGGAATACACAAGGATGACGAAAATACTACTGCTGCTGTTAATAAAGCTTGTGCTAAAAGTTTAGGGATTAGCTTAATTGAATTTATTAATTCGCCTAATTATGATGCTATCCTTTTTAGTTATAAATCAGAGTGGAGTTTAAAATTGATACAAAGACTTGAGGAAAAATACAAAATGACCAATCTTGAAGCATGGAGTTTGTATATTGCTGCAAATTCACCAGAAGCTTTAACGTAATGCAAGAAACTTATCAATGTCAAGAATGTGGAAGAGAGTGGATAGTCGGTCCAGATGATTTTGATACAGAATGCCCACATTGTGGTAGTAATGACACAAAATCAATAGATATAGCTTATTAAGGAATACATGAAATTTTATACAAATGTAGATGTACACAGGGGCAGAATTTGCGAAACATATTATGAAAACGGCACAAGGCATTTTGAGAAAAAAGACTTCTGCCCCTCCCTCTTTGTTCGGACAAATAAAAGATCAGACTACAAAGATTTGTTTGGTAAAGCTATGGAACAGATCAATTTTGGCTCAATATCTGAGTTCCATCAGTACAAGCATAGTTATAAAAAAACCTTCGATTTCTATGGAGACATCGAATCGAAGTACCAATTTATCTCTGAGGATTATCCAGATTTAATTGAATATAACTCAAAGGATATCAGAGTTTTTCTTTATGATATTGAGGTTATTAATATTGAAAATGATCCTAAATTGGATGGATTTCCGAAACCAGAAGAAGCTAAAGTTCCTATAGTAAGCATTAGTATAAAAGATTTGAAATCTAAAATTATGTGGGTTCTTACTACAGTAGAGTATAATTCAATGAAAACTGAACTTAATCTTGATTGTAAAATAATTCACAAGAGATTCAGATCAGAAGAGGATTTGCTTAAGGCTTTTGTTACATTATTTGAACGAAAAAGACCAGATGTACTGATAGGTTGGTACAATAAAGGGTTCGATGATTCATATGTACTTAATAGAATGTCAAAAGTACTATCTAATACTGAAATGAAAAAACTCTCTCCATCTGGTGTAGTAAAGTACTCATTCAGAGAAAACAAATTTGGCAAGATTGAACCAAGTGTTACAATACAAGGCATTCAAATATTAGATTATATGGAATTATACAAGAAATTTATTCCTGGAGGTCGTGAATCGTTTTCATTGGATTTTATTTGTAAGCATGAATTAGGCGAAGAAAAAGTTAAATATGCAGATTTTGATAGTCTCAAAGAATTTTATATAAGTGATTCTCAGAAAGCAACAGATTATAATATCTATGATGTTGAGTTAATCCATCTACTTGATAAAAAACTTCAGTTAATTGAACTTGTTTTTACTATGGCTTACATGGCAAAAATAAATTACGAAGATGTACTTTCACCAATAAAAACATGGGAGTGCATGATTTACAATCACTTAAAACCTGATATGATTGTAATCCCACCAAAAAAACACCATGAACGAGAATCCTATCCTGGAGCATATGTACATAATCCAAAACCAGGAATATACGATTGGGTAATTACGGAAGATTTAGACAGTTTGTATCCTCACTTAATTATGCAGTTTAACATTTCAACTGAAACACTTGTAGATTTATGCGAAGATGTTGATCAAGTTGAAGTTGATGAACGAATTCTGCATGAGAAACTTAAAGGAAATCCCAAATATATTATGGCGGGTTCTGGTCAGTACTTTAGAAAAGATATAAAAGGTCTGTTTCCTGTTCTTATGGAAGATCTGTATGGAAAACGAAAAGCTGTAAAAAAGGAAATGATCCAGAGAAAAATCGAAAAAGAAAATACTACTGATCAACAAGAAATTGACCGATTGACGAATGAAATTTCAAGATTGCATAACATACAGTTAACATTTAAATTATTTTTGAATTCCTTATATGGGGCATTAGGGTCTCCTTATTGTAGATATTTTGAGATCAGAATGGCGAAAGCTATTACAATGTCTGGTCAATTAGCAATTCGATATATCTACGAAAAATTAGATGTATACTTAAAAGAAAAATTCAATGTAACTGATAAATTTCTTTATGCTGATACTGATAGTTGTGAGGGATCAACTATTGTAAAGACAGGAAGTGAGGACATAACAATAGAGGATTTATATGAACAGATACATGGAAAGATGATAGTTGATGATAAAGTAAATGATAATTTCGTAAAAGAGTGTGATACACACAAAGCTTACGGTGTCAATAGAGAAAAAGAAATTGTTTTACAGGACATCAAATACATCAAAAAACACAAAGTCAAAAAGAAATTTTATAAAATAACAGTTAAGGGGAAATCTGTAACAATTACTGAAGATCATTCAATTGTTATTTTACGAAACAATGAATTGATAGGTGTAAAACCCGGAGATGTTAAGAAAGGGGATAAAATAATTCATGTATAAGTTTTACATTTCTTTTGATGTTTTTTATGTTTGGGAAAAAGATTTCTTGACAAATGAAGAAAAATATGTTAGTATAGTATATAATCAAATTATGGAAATAAACAAAGGAAAATATGAATAAACTAAATTTTTCAGCAGACTTTGAAATTGAATGTCTTGGGGAACAAGAGGAGTGGGTATACGATATAGAAGTTGAAGACTGTCACAACTTCTTTGGAAATGATATCCTAATTCACAACTCTATTTTCTATACTTTAGACTTTGTTGCTGATAAGTTAAAAGAAAAAAATCCAGAAAAGATTGTTGATTACATTGATGCATTCACTGAGAAATATATAGATCCAGAAATTATGCGTATCTATGAGGATTTAGCAAAATATACTAATGCCAATGAAAACAAGATGCGAATGACAAGGGAAAAAATTATAGAGAAGTTCCTTATCACTGGAAAGAAGCATTATGCTTATATGCTATGGGATAATGAGGGCGTACGATACCATGAACCTAAGATGAAAGTAACTGGTATTGAAATTGTTCGTTCGAGTACACCAAACATTGTTAAACCGTTTCTGAAAGAAGCAATTAAGAAATTGATGTACGATGCGCATGAAGTTCAAGAATATTGCCAAGAAGTTAAAGTGAAATTTATGAAATTAGAACCAGAGGATATTGCTTTTCCAAGAGGAGTTTCAAATGTAGAAAAGTACATAGATAAAGCAAAGATGTTCAAGAAAGGAACTCCAATAGCAGTAAGAGCAGCGATTATCTATAACAATTACATACAGAAGCACGGATTAGATTATTATCCTATCAGTGATGGCGAAAAAATTAAGTTCATTTATACAGTTGTTCCTAATAATTTCTTTCACTCCAATGTATTTGGGTTTATCAAGAAAATTCCTAATAGAGAGGAAGTTATTAAGTACATAAATTATCCTTTACAGTACGAAAAAACTTTCTTTACTGTAATCAGAACTCTTGCAGAACGAGCAGGGATAAATATAGATATTAAACAACAATCAAATTTAGATGATTTATTTTAAGGATAATATGACAAAATTAAAAGAAGAAACATCAACAGCTGATATTCCAGATGTGCCTGGCCCAACAGGCACTATGCCCTGCGGTCGTCCGTACTTCAATTGTGATAATAATGAAGGAATGTTTTGGAATCTACATAAGCAAGCAAGAGGCAAAGGCCAATGGTACAAAACACACTACAAAGATGAACCAGTTGCAAATTGGGCTAGAAGTAATAAAGGTAAGAGTTTTTATTTGCAGTACAAAAATATGTTTAGGAAGGTTAAATGAAGACTTACAAAGAAATAATTGAAGATTTAGGCGATCCAGAAAAAGTAACTATTGAAAAGGGCTTAGAAGGTGATGCTCTCAAATCTGCACTTGGAAAAATCAACTGGAAAAAAGATCATAGAGGCATTTCATATGACAAAAAAACAGGAGTAGTTACAGCACTATGAAATCCTTTAAGCAAGCATTAGAAGAAGCTATTAGTAAAAAACAGTTGGATGATCTTGAAAAATTCGCTGACAGGTTACTTGCTAAATTTGATATTGATATTGAATTCACTCGACATTTCTTGGATAGATTGAACAACAAACGAAATGATCCAGAAATAACAATAGCAGAATTGCAGAAAATTTTTAAGAAAATCAAGAAAGCTAAAGGCGAAAATTTAAAATCTGTCCAAGGGCAAGAAGCTGTATTGAAAGATATACAATCGGACTTGAATCTACCAGTAGTAGTTGATTTCAAAAAGGGTGAATTCGTAGTAACTCACAAAACAATAATGAGAAAATCTAATTTCAAAACATCAAATAAAGTCATAAAGTACTAAATAACTCTTGACATACTAAGTTAGTTATGATATATTAGTACTATAAAATAATTTTTTGGAGGAGAAATGAAAGAACGTTTAGTTATTACTAAGTTTTTTACGCAAGAGGATTTTGATGGATTCCTTTCAAATTGTGGTATTGATTCTAATTTATCTTTTGGTATAATAAAGTCATTGTACTTTACCTGCAAAGATGATGTACTTACTCTTAGTAAAGTAAAAAATTTCAAGCAAGAACGAGAACTCGGCAAACAATCTCCTGATACAGAATACAAAGAACACTGGACTGGGATATATGATTTTCGTTCCCATGGTGCAGAGTACTGTTTAATAAATTGCTATTTCAATTCTGATATCAGCAATGAAGTACTGCAGAAAATATTTGTTCAGCCATTCACAAGTAAAACAAAATCCATATACTATCCCAAGCAAGACAAAAATGAATTTCGTTTGGAGAGGTACGTCTCTGACAGAAATCAGCCAAGATATCCCATCTACATAGTAAGTAAAGGAAGAGCAGGAAATTGCTTTACTGCTGATTATTTGGTTAAAATGGATGTTCCTTTCTACCTTGTTGTAGAAGAGTGCGACAGAGAAGAGTACACAAAGTACTTTGGAGCAGAACGAATTTTGATTTTAGATCCTCAGTACCAAGAGGATTACGATTCATATGACAATTTAGGATTGACCAAATCAAAAGGTCCTGGCCCTGCAAGAAATTTTGCATGGGATCATGCTATTTCTCTTGGAGCAAAATGGCATTGGGTTCTGGATGATAATATGAAAGGCTTTTATCTGTATAATGATAATGAACGAGTACTATCAGCGGACGGTGGTGTTATAGCAGCACTTGAGGATTTCATTGATAGGTACGAGAATGTTGCAATTTCTGGTATGGATTATCATAACTTCGTAATTCCAAATACAAAGTTAAAACCATATATAGAAAATACAAAAATATATTCTTGTTTATTCATTCGCAACGATATTCCATTTAGGTGGGCAGGCAGATATAATGAAGATACAGATATTTGCTTGAGAGTTATGAAAGAAGGTTATAGTACATTATTATTTGAAGCTTTCTGTGTAAACAAAATGGCAACTCAGACTGTTGCAGGCGGAAATACTGCTGTCTTTTATGCAAACGAAGGAACATTACCAAAATCAAAAATGTTGTATCTGACTCATCCAGATGTTTCAAAAATATCTTGGAAATTTTCAAGATGGCATCACGAAGTAAATTATTCTCAATTCAAACGAAATAAGAATTATACTATTCAAAAAGTACTTTTTGAAATGTCAAAACCTTCTGCATTATCAATAAAAGATAAAGCTATAATTAAGGAAATATATAACATAGATTTCTCTAAAGAAATTAACTACGATGAACTGTTAAACGATTTGAAGCTTAGTGTAATTAAGAGGAAGACTGTAGTTGAATCCTTTAAGTACTTAACATATTTACGAGATCCCAAAGAAATACTGAAACGAATGCTGAAACCACCAGTTTTAGTAATAAACGATTTGATGTTTCTTGATGATGGTACTGAAGATGAACGAATTGCTAAAGTACTTCTTGACTTATTTCCTGGTAAGATTAATAGAATGCATGATTTGCATAAAGAACTTGATTTTGTGCAAGATCCTAAAAAAATTAACAGGATTCAGAAAGAACTTATAGTTAATAAGTACATTAGAAAAGATAATTTCAAAAGCTTTAAGTATAATTTCAGACGAGTTAAGCTAACAGAAGATGAGCATAAATTTAAGCACGATAGCTTAAAGTACATACAAAAAACATATCTTGGTATGGATATACAAGATTGTGATATTCCTATAACAAGTACTGATAAAAAAATCAGAGGAATAGGAGTACAAAAAAAGAGACAAGAAAAGTTCAAATCAAATATTACTCTTCGCGGCGATACTTCCTTAGATGAAAAAGGAAATATGATTTGCATAACAGGCGATGAAGGTTTTTCTGACAAAGATTTGTGCTTTGCAGAGATTGATAGGATACTCAAAGAAAGCAATACAGATTATGATGGTATTATTAACGGTGTTACAAATGAAGCTGATCAATTTGTAGCAGATTATGCATTAGTAAACAAAATTCGGTACTATGAGTTTGTACCAAATTTCAACCTTTATGGAGATTCTGCTATTGATGAAAATCTGAAACTAATGAGTAAAAACTGTATTGCTGGTATAATATTTGTTAAGGATTGCACATCGTACTATAGCAGATTAGCAGAGTACATTGATAATTGTCATGTAATTGAGTACGGCAAGAAAAGTACCGATTTAGATGAAATTTTTTCGTGATAAATATAAAATAACTCTTGACAATCACTGTTAGTTATGATATTATAGTACTATAAACTGATAAAGGAAGGACAAAATGACACGTGTAATTGTGCTAAATAATGATTTTTCGATACTTGGAACCACATCATACAAGAAAGCAATACGACTTCTTGTTAAAGAGAAAGCGGTGTCTGTTGCAGATACGGGTATCAAAATTCATAAAAATTTGTTTGCTCCATTAGTTATCAGATTAGTATATGCAATTAGAAATCTCTGGCGTATAAAAGTCCCCTGGAACAAAAATAATGTTTTTGTTAGGGATAATTATAAATGCCAGTACTGTGATGCTCATTTACCTAAACAGAAGTGTACAATAGATCATGTTATCCCTAAAGCTCAGGGTGGTAAAAATAAATGGGAAAATACAGTAACTGCTTGTTTTGGTTGTAATAATCATAAAGGTGATAGAACACCACTTGAAGCAAAAATGGTACTGATAAATAATCCTATAACACCGAGTATTATGAGTTTTCTATTGATGAAAATCAAAGCAGAAGGCTTAGAAGGAATACTTAAAGAACTTAGAATTTATTAAATTTGCTGTGCGGGCACGACTGAGGTGTAAGTCGGCGAGGCTGTGATCCTCGTGCCGGAGTTCGATTCTCCCCTGCACCCCAAAAATTGAAAATATTCTAAATAACTCTTGACAAGTACGATATTTTATGATATAATATATAATATAAAGAAAAATGAGAAATTGTTGGGGTATGGTGAAAGGGTATCACATCTGGTTTTGATCCAGACGTTAGCAGTTCGAATCTGCTTATCCCTTCCAACGAAAATAGGATAATAACAGCAAACAAAAAACCAAATTCCGCCTAAACAGCAGACCAAAAATATTATCCTGAATATAAAAGAGGTTAGTGACAGCAAAATAAAACAAATAATATTAAGATCACTTTCAGTACCCAACCAAGCCTAACCAGATTGTACTAAAATTTTGGTGGGACTGATAACGATCGCTGAACCTTTAAATAGAAACTCTTAATTGAGCAGATAAAAAGGAAACAAAAAATATTTTATTAACTTGATAGGATTTTAACAGCAACATAAAACTTAAACTCTAAAAATAAAAATAAAATCCTGATAATACAAAATAGACTTTTGGTTAGTAACAGCAAACAAAAAAACCTTATTGGAAAAGATTATGCTAACCAGTGAATAAACTTAGAATACTTTCTGCAAAACTGATAATCCTAATTGGATTGCCACGTCATGAGAGACATAAAATCTTAGTATTCTGTAATAAAACATGAAGGAGTACAGAATGAACACATTTAAAAGTGCAATCGACGACCAATCTGCAAGAACACTAAATGGTATGAAAGCAAGAAAATCAACAGCTAACTCAAATGTTGATCTATTTTTTAAAATTGGAGCAATGAGAGGACAGAATATCATTCCTTCTTTTCTTGCTGCTTTTCTTGAAAATCCTGATTATGCTTTAAGAATCACTCAATGGGCACGAGACATTCGTGGTGGTGCTGGCGAAAGACAAACTTTCAAAAATATCTTACTTTATTTAGCAACTACAGATGTAGATGCATGTATGGCGCTAATGTTTAAAATTCCTGAAATTGGCAGATGGGATGATCTCCTAATAAAAGAATTTCCTGAAGAAGTAAAAACTTTTGCTTTTACAATGATCAGAAATGCTCTTGAAATGGATAATGGACTTTGTGCAAAATGGATGCCAAGAAAAGGCCCTATTGCAATTGAACTTAGAAAGTTCTTGAATTTAAGTCCAAAAATATATAGAAAATTATTAGTTAATCTTTCAAGTACAGTTGAACAACAGATGTGTGCAAAAGAATGGAAAGAAATTGATTTTTCTAAAGTTCCTTCTGTAGCACATGCAAGACTTAAAACTGCTTTTTACAGAAATGATGAACTAAGATATACAAAGTATGTTGAAAAAGTTACTTCCGGCGATAAATCTGTAAAAGTTAATGCAGGGGCTATTTTCCCACATGATGTTCTTAATGGATGTTTTAGAAGTCAATGGGGAACTTCAGATCCTTTTTCAAAAACTGAACAAGATTTAATTATTGCTCAATGGGCAGCTTTAGAGAATTTTGTTGGTGATGCAAGTATATTTCCAATGGTTGATGTTTCAGGTTCTATGTTTACACTAGTAAGTGGAAATTCAGAATTAACTTGCATGCAAGTTGCAATTTCATTAGGCCTTTACTTAGCTGATAAAAATGAAGGGGATTTCTCTGACTGTTTCCTAACATTCTCTGGTAATCCTGAGGTTGTTAATTTAAAAGGAAATATCCTTCAAAAAATAAATCAAATGGAAACTTCAAGATGGGCTATGAATACTGATCTTGTAAAAGCTTTCAGTAAATTACTTGATATTGGCATCGAAGGAAAAGTCTCACAAGCAGAAATGCCAAAAGTGCTATTGATTCTTTCAGATATGCAGTTTGATCGTTGTGTTAGGACTGATAATACTGCTATGGAAATGATCAGAGAGCAGTACACAAATGCAGGATATGAAGTTCCAAGAGTAGTTTTCTGGAACTTAAATTCATATGATAATGTACCAGTGAAATATAATGAAAAGGGTGCTGCACTTGTAAGTGGATTTAGCCCAGCTATTTTAAAATCAATTCTAAGTGCAAATTTAGAAGATTTTACACCTGAGTCAATTATGTTGAAAACTATTATGGACGAAAGATATAGAATTTGATGCGGGGTATTGCAGCGGTTAGCAGCCGAGGCTCATAACCTCCGGTGTCGGCGGTTCGAATCCGCCTCCCGCTACCAAAATGCCAAGGGTCAGAGGAGTACGACTGAATTTCATAAGTTTAGTTAGGTGATTTCGAACATCATACTTGGCACCACTAAAAAAACGATAATAACTCTTGACAAACTAGGTTAGTTATGATATATTAGTACTATAATAAAGATTAACTACAGGAGATTCAATATGAGTACTGCAACGAGAGAAAATTTAGAAAAAAATTTGTAGAAGAAGTTAATCGTGTTTTCAAAAATGGTACTTTACCAAAATTGATATTATAACAGGAGGCAGTATGAAAGGATATATAAATTACGACACTCTTTAAGTGAATTTTAACTTAAAGAGGTGACAAAATGAAATACAAAGAATATCTTTATACTTATAGATGGAAACACGAGTGTAAAAACCCAATAAGATTCAGATTTGATCTAGTTCCTCATACAGGTGGGTTTAACAGACCATGTATAAGAGGTGGAATCA
>Ga0307989_1001764_pt1 | contig 11045 bp, 6 predicted proteins | sample EllFjometagen185_FD_203164 | JGI IMG/M metagenome (GOLD analysis project Ga0307989, IMG submission 203164) | Marine microbial communities from Ellis Fjord, Antarctic Ocean - #185 | ecosystem: Environmental > Aquatic > Marine > Unclassified | place: Southern Ocean | collected 2014-10-08 | reverse complement strand
GTAATCGTAATATCTCGAATTTGCTCGATATTCTGATGCTGATCGAAAGTTTGATCGTCCTCGGACGTAATCGTGGGAGCAGCAAAAACGGGAACTGCCATGAGTAAAAAAGCGACCGTGGCGACAAAAATTTTAGTTTGCATTTTCGGTTTGCATTTTAGCATTTCGAATTTTTTCAAACTGGTCAGAGATAAATTTCGATAAATTTTCATCGGCAGAGTCCTGATTGTAGCGTGAGAAACTTTCAAGATTTGCCTGCGCATCTTCATGCTTACCTGCTGCCAACAAAGCTCGAATTGCATCATCAAAAACCTGAGTGTTGCTCGGATTCGCTTCGAGTAATCGTCCGTAATATTTCGCTGAAGTTTCATATTCCCCTACTTCCTCGTGCATCACGCCCAAATTATTGAGTGCGGGAAAATGATTTGGATCAATTTTGAGAATCTCTTTGTAGTGCGGAATCGCTTTGTCGAAATATCCAAGGTGCTCGTTTCCAAAAGCAATTTCGAGAAGAGCTGTCATCGTCGCAGAATCATCTTCCGCAATAGATAACATTTCTTCGCCTTTTTTGATTTGCTCCTCGAGACGAGTTTTCAGAGCTTCAGGCATTCCTTCGCGCTCGACATGATACTTGCTCCCACAAGCTGTGAGAGTAAAAGCGAAAGTGATGATGAGCATGAGGCTGAAAAATTTTCTAAACATGGATCGCGGATTAAGTAAGTAAAGCTAAGGCATTTTATCTTTCAAAGCCTTAGCTGTCGACCTCATTATGCCAAATATCTGCGTTCTACAAAAACAACCATTCGTGGCAAACAGTTTTATGGAATTAATTTTTAATCATCAAAAATAAGCGTAGCAACTTTCGCGATTTGCGCGCGGGTGAATGCATCGCCTGGTCCAAAGTTTCCGTTTTCATAACCGTTCACAATCCCCTTGCTGGCCGCATAAGTAATCGCAGCAGCAAAACGATGTTTGCGGTTTACGTCTGGAAACATTTTTTCAGTTGGCACGCCATTCACATCAATCCCCGCAGCTCGCAACAATACCCACAATGCTTCGCCTCGACTCACATTCTCTGACGGTCGATAGTTTTCAGCGCTAGTCCACGTTGCTCCGACTTTTTCCAAAGCTCCCACAAATGGGGTAAACCAATCGCTGCTAGAAACATCTGTAAAGCTTCCAGTCGCAACGGTGGTAAGTTTGAATACTTTGGTGGCAATCTTCGCTAATTCTGCTCGATTAATCACACGATTTGGTTGAACTGTGCCATCGAGATAGCCTGTGATCACTCCTAGTTTTTTCATGCGAGAGATGAAAGGAGCATGCCAAGCGCCTTTCGTGAGATCAGAAAAACTACTCACTGCCGAATCAACATCCGTCTCGCTCGTGCCAGCTTCGGTGTAGCGATTGGATACATGTGAAGATGCGGGAGTAGCTGCTGCGTGTGATGGCGTAGCAGCCGTAATTGTAATCGATAACTCCTGTGTCATCTCACCAAATGTGTCACTACCACTCAGTGGTCGCAAAATATATTTCGCTGTGTCACCAAAAGTGGTATCTCTGTCTGTGTAAGCTTCTACGCCTTTGCCGACTGAATCATAGGCTATGCCATTCACAGGCAACCAGCCTTTGCCACGCAAAATCTGCATTCCGCTGTATCCTGCAGTCGGTGGATCTGTCCATGTAATCTTCGCCTGACCAATCGAATTTTGGTTTATGGAAACATTTGTCGGTGCGACAGCTGGCACTGCGCTATTGCTCACGTTGCTGACAGCTAAAAGCTGCGCATCAGCAAGTGCGGAGGTATCTGAATCGGCTGTAGCTGATCCCCAAACTACGTCTGTCGCTCGATTGGCGAGCTGTGGGGCGAATAAACCTGTAGCGCCCCCATCGAAGGTAAATGCCACGAGAACTGACTTACTCGCACCATTGGCAATGGGTAACTGTCCTGTAATTGTGAAAACTGTCTCGGTGTCGTCTGCGGAAAAAGTGGTCGGTGTGGAGGTTAATAATTCGGCAGCAGCTGCGACGTCATCACTATCTGCGTCGTAGTAAAAACTCACTGCGGTAATATTGCTAACGTCGTTTAGAGTGGAACTATTGGGATTGATTGAAATTGTTTTGACTGTGGATCCAGTAGTGGCTCCGGTAGCAAAAACTAAATCCATGAGCACATGATCACCGCTATTTGAACGAGCAGTCACAACATCGGAGGCACCGGAACCAGTCGAAACGTCCAGTGTGGGAGCGGTGCTAGAAACTGTGATGTTATTTGCATTCGCGAGTGCGAAAGATCCAGCACAAGTGCTGTCTCCATCTACGACTGCTATGTCCCCTGCTGCTACGAAACTGAGTTTGAAAGTATTGGTAGTTACTCCGGTGCCACTCGCTGTGATCAAGATGTGCTCAGCTGTGCCTGTCGCCACTGTAACGTTATCAATGTCGAAAGTTTTTTTGGTGTCATTTGTGGCGAAAACTGCATCAGCTCCAAGATCCACATCTCCATCACTCACGATACCGTCTTGGTCATTATCTAACCAAAAGTGCAGAGTCACTCCTGTGTCGGTCAGGGTTCCGGAAGGAGTAGGAGCCAGCGTATTCACAGTCCCATCTATGTCGCCACTCTCGGTGATTACCAAACGGTAGACTGGTGTATCGCCAAAGGTGGTGAAAATCGTGCTAGCGGCGACATCTGTCTTGGTGGCTGTAAGTATGGAGGCTGCGTGGGTCTGTGGCGCGACTAACACCATCAGCGCAAAACAACTGCTGAAGAGTATGAGGGGGCGTATAAACAAGCGTAAGTTTTGATTTTTGAGCATAGTTCTTTGTTTAATTTTAAATTTTAAATTTCAAATTTTAAAACAAGATCGAATTTTTTAATTTTGAATGTTTCAAACATTTCAGACATTCAATCTTAAAAATTGTTTTAAGGCTTGTCCTTGTGAAAACGGGGATTTAAAATTCAAGCTTTAAAATTTTTCTACTACACTCAACAAAACACTTTGATCACTTCCTGTAAATAAAATTAGGCTAACCGAACCATGTTTAGTTTAATCTTATTCCCAAGACAAGTAAGCCCATAAACTAAATCTTTAATCCAAAATTAATAATGGTCTTAATTTTTACCCAAATAAAAAAAGCCCTCCGACAATGCCGGAGGGCTTTTTTGAATTTTATAACTATTTTTACAGTCTCAAGCTAACTAAACCTAGCAGCCCAAGAAGCTCCGAAGAGCTCCTGGGTGAGCTAGATAAATATTTAGTATTTGAGAGTGTTACCGTTGAGTGTCGTATCAGAGACCTGACCCATCCATTTGACTGTAGCGTTGGTCTCATTCCACCAAACACCACCTGCAGTCACTGTACCAGCGGTCGAACTACCAAGAGCAATGCTCACAGTAAGTAGATCATCTGTACCAGCCTGATCAGTTATCAAAGTGTTTGTAGCAGTCGAGACAGTAAAGGTTTTCGATGTTCCCTTTGAGATTTCGATTGCAGTAGTTGGGATAAAGGTTACAGAAGCAGCGCTAGTTGAAGCTGCCACTACATAGCCTGTCGCAACTGTACTACCACCTTCTTTAAGGTAAGCAACGAGACCATTTGTAGCTGTAGTAGCCGCAAATGAAGTATCAGAAGCAAGATCAACTACAACTTTTTCATTGTAGAAACGAACGTCATCAACAAAGATCTTATCTCCAGTTGCAAAAGTAGAAGCAGCAACCACACCTACGCCGTAAAATTGATCAGCTGCAGTACAAGGATTGGCAATATCGTAGTAGTACCAAACCAAAGCAGTACCATCAATCAAATCAGTTGCACCAGTTCCGACTGCTTGTGCACGAGTATTAACAGCTGTAACCCCACAAACAAATTCTATTTGCGCTTCAGTAGCGGCTGAAGTAGCTGCTACTGCATCCTGACCAAACCAAAGACTAACACGAGGATAGAGCGTAGAAGAAATAAGGGCGGTCGCACCTGCGTCAAACATTGGACCTGTTGAAGCAGTAGAAGCATCAGCTGAGAAAGTATAGGCAGCAGAACCTGTTCCTTCAACCTTATTTGTCGTATCGAGGGAAGGTACACCCATTGCCGCACCAGCAGTTACTTCATCAGTAGTTGCTGTATCAGCCGTATTTTGTAGAGCAGCTCTAATTTGAATTTTCTCTTGAGCGTCAGCCGACAAAGTGAATACAAAAACATTATCGCTAGCCGAAGTTGTACGACTTCCACTTGGAGAACTACTTGCTAGAGCGATTGTTGGCCTACTTTCGTAAACTACCATTTGATTTGCATTTGTGAGGTAACCAGTACCTGGAAGTGCGTAATTGATGTCTAAAGCATCAACATCACCAGCACCTGCATTAACTACATAACCTGTCATAGTAAGGTCAGTCGCAGCTCCAGAGTAAGCAGTAGTAAGAGCAATCAACGTATCAGTAGCTTCTACATAAGTAGCAGCAGCAGCAGTAAAGGCAACGAGTGTGCCAACTGGGAGTTCCTCATCACCTAGATCAGGAACTGTGATAGTAGCGCTAGAACCTACAACAACAGCCTGAGCTCCAGAAGCGACATCCACGCCAGCATCAACGATGGTGATCGTACCAATATCGAGATCAGAAGCGACTGCAACAGCCGAATCCAACTTCGAGCCAGTATAAGTTTCACCAGATCCTTGAGCGACAGCTTCGAAATCGTTGAACGCAAGATTGAGGTCAACAAATTCACCAGCAGTTGCACCAGCAGCTACAGTATTTAACGTAGCAGATATTGTAAGAACAGAATCATCATCTTTATCAACAAGCATATCCATGCCAGAGAAATTAGCTGCACCTCCTGTGAGATAACCAGATTTGGTCTCAGTAGCACCAGCAGAATTTGTGTAGCTGATCTTAATCTCAGTTACATTGTTATCATAATCACCAACAGAGTTCGCAGCACTTTGACGATTATTGATGCTAACTTTCCTCACAAGGAAGGACTCATCTGTAGTAATAAATTTGAATTTACTTATTGTCACATCAGAAGTACCTGCTACCACAATATTTTCTTTTGGAGTATCCGCATCCACTGCAACAGTGAGCGAACCACCCTGACTGACAGTCATGATTACACTTGGAGTAGTAGCTACTAGACTAGCTGTTCCAGTCGGAGTAACACTATTACCATCCTCATCCTCAGCAGTAATGTTAGCAGCCGCCGCGACTGCAAAAGCAATGCCACGATTACCGCTAGCAATATTACTACTCACATCACCACAAACTTTGAGTAATTTCGTAGCACCTGCGTCAATAGTGTAAGAAAGATTGTCAAAAGTAGCAGTACCATCTGACTGCACGCCTTCAGAGGTACCGATTTTAGTAGTGCCTTCGTAAAGCTCTACTGAACCAACGATGTCATCCGCACCAGCCGCAGCCTGTGTCCAAGATGAACCATCGGCGTCACTACCACCGTCTACCTTCAACTCAGAGATTTTGATATCACTAGCATCACCAGCAGATAGAGAGAAACCAACGAAACAAACATCCTGAGTACCTTTCACAACAGTGTTAGATACAGGTGTAGAAGCGAGAGCAATAGTCAAGCTTGGTGATTTGATTGTCATAGTCTTACCTGTGATATCAGTGCTTGGAACTACAGAAGAACTATTTGTAACTGTTTTGTTATTAATATCTTTGATTTCCAATGTGCTGGAACTAATATCAATAGATGCGAGAATAGTATCATCTGTGAAATCGCTATCAGTGTTATTAGCAATGTCCACAGTGATTGAGAGATTAAGCTCCTCACCAGCAGCCAAAACAAATTCATCTTGGAAAATGTAAAAACCATCAGTATCGCCAGTTGCATCAGTTTCAGTAGCAGAAATGGCTGTCGTAACCCCAGTAGCATTTCCCATAGCACTTGAATCTATTGGTCCCATGAGGACAGAACCTGTATCTTTATTAATAATCTTGATGTCGGTGTAATTAGAAGTTGTGCCACTAAGCAAACCACCAGCATCACTAGCAACAGCTGTATCATTCGTAGTTAAAGAAATACCAAATTTCTTGAAAGTAGCCTCTGAGACAGAAGTAAGACTGAAGTTCAAAAGTACAACATCGTCTGCGTTCACAGCGATATCAGTAGCGGAAGGACCACTGCTAGAAATAGTGATGTCACCTCCCTGTAGTACTGAACAACTAGCATCATCAATAGTCTGAGCTGATGTGCTACAAGTTCCAGAAGTACCAGCACCATCAAAGCTACTATATGTAACAGCCATGCCAAAACCATAAGTTCCTCCAGTAGCCACTACATCAGTAGCCTCATCAAGGTAAACCTTGACAGTATCATTACTACGACCAGTGTTGAAGTCAGCTTTGATTTCAAAATTACGACTATCCCCTTTCTCAATTTCGTAAGGAGTAGCAAGACTGAAAACGAGAAGATCTTTAGCATTTACTGCAGAAACAGTAGCAAGCTTCGTGCTGCCTTGGTAAAGCGCTGCATTTTGAATATCCGTAGCAGAGATAGTACCATCGACTACAACCGCAACTTGCTTTACTGATCCAGCTTCATTTGCAGTGGTAAGTTTAAACTTAGCAACTGTTACATTAGTTGAACCAACTTCAGGGTTTGTGATAGAACCAATTTTTTCGACAGTGATCGTACCAGCTGAAACGCTAGTGTTGATCTCTTGTTTAGTCGATTTCATTGGGAAACTACCTCTCACGCTTTTTGCGTTGGAAGCAACTGAACTAGAAGCAGAAATCTCAAAGTAACTATCACCACCAGTAGCAAGAGTAGCCGTGTCAGCCTTGAGAGTAAGAGTCTTGGTGGTACCAGCAGCCACAGTCACGTTGATACCAGTGAAGGTAGCTTCGTGAGAAGTGGAGTTGACTGTTTTACCAGAACTCAAACGATCGTTACCGTCGTAAAGATAAAGTGTCCAATCGGAATCTGCGCCAACACCAGCTCGTTTTACAACAAGATTAGTGATCGTGACATCATCGCTAGAAGCAGTGAAATCATAAGCAGCTACAGATGTACTAGCAGCTCCCTGTGGGAAAGTCTTGGCAGCAGGTGTGCTAGCCGAGAGAGCAACAGATAAATCGCCGTCCGAAGCGGATGCAGCAGGAGTAGATGGAGTCGAAGCAACACCAGAAGCAGCACCAGCGGTGTAGCTACTACGACGCTTGCTCGCACTTGCAGACTCATCGACACCAGACTTTGCGATCACCGCGATTTGCTCACGAGTGATAGGGTTGCTAGGACCGAAATTACCATTGCTATATCCGTTGATAATTCCGTGTGCGTAAGCAGTCTCTACATAATCGTAGAACCATGCGCTCGAAGCCGCATCTGGGAAATTTGGAGGTGTACCAGCGTAAGCAGTCTCAAGTTCGAATGCATCAACCAAGATCTTCGCACCTTCAGCACGGTTAAGTGTGCCACCTGGATTGTAGGTTGCGAGACCATTAGAGTCGAGTGCACCACCGTTAACACCACCAACAACACCATTGTTATAAAGAGTCTCAACGAAAGTATAAAACCAATTACTGGCTGATACGTCGTTGAAATGAGGAGCACCAGTAGTGTCCTCAGTCAAACCAGCTGCTTTTACAGCAACTTTCGCGACCTCTGCACGATTGAGCTGACCTTGTGGATCGAAAGATCCATCAGGACGACCGGAGAGAACTCCAGAAGTAGATAAAGACGTAACAGAAGCAGATGCCCAACTAGCAATGCTAGATGCATCAGTGAAAGTCGTTGCTGCAACTGCGACGCTGAAAGTAAGGACCGAAGTCATTGAGACAGCGAGAGCAGCCAAAGCAGCAGTGAATTTTTTAAATGAATTCATTTGATTGAAGTTAAAAGATTAATTCATAACCTGAGTAATGAATAAGGAAGCAGAGCTAAGCCCTGCGAAAATTTAATATCAAGCCTTGACTCTCGGCTTCAAAAATCAGAAGCAAATTTCTCGGTAATCCAAGAAAGATAGGGGCTAAACCCTCGAAGATTCATGCTGGAAAAAAACGTAAAAATTCGTCAATTTCTCTTTTTTAAGGAAACAAAACAAATTTATCATCCCATGTAAATTTTCCTCTGCGGAAAATTCGAAGTGTCTGAATCAAGTCAGACAAGTTTCACGGGTCGAGATTTCAAAGAACGACGAAGCGAATAAGTAATTTTTCAGTTGTTGTCTAAAGAGCTTTCAAACATAGACTAGCTCCTCCATACCAACTATTTTTTGGAGAAGCATTCGGAGACTCTTTTACCTAGATTTGCAGTACTTTCACGATTTTACTTTGAGAGAGTTTATTTGTGCAAACCAGTGATGTCAAATTTTAAACATCCCAAGCCTCACTCCCATGAACTAAGGCTAATACTACAATTTTGAAACAGCCTGACAAAGATACTTTTACACTCTTTTGGCTTGTGTGAGAGATCAAACCGCCACACACGAACTCTACTGTTTCGCTTATTTAAACTATTTTTCACCCTTCCTGTTTCAGATTTTAACTTGCCACATTCAAACATTTATTTTTCACTCTTACGAACCTTTTTTGAGCTGATATCAATTCCTAATTTAAAAGCTATTTTATAGCTCTTTGAATCCCTGAGGGGGATTAATTTTAAATTTTAAATTTCGAATTTTAAAACAATTTTAAATGTCCTAATTTCTCAATGTTTCAAGCTACCCGTAATATAAAATATATTTGAAAACTAAAGCTTATTTGAGAATTTTGAAACTTGAGACTTTGAAAATTTAAAGGCTATCCTAAATTCTACCCTCTACGTTCTACGTTCTACTATCTACCTTCTACCTTCCACTTTCTACACTCCAACTCCAATTCGTTTTTCCGAATCGCCGCTCGAATGATTTTCATGAAGTCAAAAACTTTTTTGAGGTTGTGAATAGTCAGCATCCTCAGACCCAAGACCTCATTCGTCACAAAGAGATGACGCAAATAACCACGCGAAAAATTTTGACAAGCTTCGCATAAACAGCCTGAAACCAAAGGCTTTTTATCGTTTCGAAATCTAGCGTTACGAATATTCTCCCGCTTACCAAACTCAGAAAAGAAGCTTCCATGACGCGCTAAACGCGTAGGAATCACACAATCAAACATATCGACTCCCCGCTTCACCGCCTCGAGAATATCCCCAAACTCCCCCACTCCCATCAAGTACCTCGGCCTATCCGTAGGTAAAATCGGCATAACGAGATCCAGTGTCTTGAGAAAATCGGGCTTCGATTCCCCTACCGCCAGACCTCCGATCGCCACTCCAGGCGTCGGCAGATCCGCACAAAATCTCGCTGACTCTCTCCGCAGATCAGAAAAATTCACTCCCTGAACTATCGGAAATAGTGCTTGTTTTTGTGGTGTTTTATGAAATTTCAAAGATTCCTCCATCCACTTTTGAGTACGCAGCAAAGCTCGCTCTGCCACCCCCCGCGAAGCATCAGCTGGGGCACATTCATCCAGCTGCATCGCGATGTCTGAACCAAGATCGCGTTGAATTTCCAGCACTTTTCTCGGCGTTAGAAATCTCTTTGTGCCATCAATCGGAGAACGAAACTCCACACCAGCATCGGAAATCTTGCGCATCTTGGCGAGCGAAAAAACTTGGAATCCTCCCGAGTCTGTGAGGATCGGCCCATCCCAATTCATAAATTTGTGCAAACCACCAAAACGCTTGATGGAAGCACTACCGGGTCGTTCCTCCAGATGAAAAGTATTGCCAAGAATAATCTCTGCCCCACATTTTTTGACCTCTTGGGGCATCAAAGTTTTGACCGCACCATAAGTACCAACCGGCATAAAAACAGGCGTGTGAATATCACCATGCGGCGTCTGAAAAACCCCCAAACGCGCCGAGGTTTTCGAATCTTTTTTCGTAATCTTGAATTCAAACATAAGCGTAGAGTTCACAGCAAGAGCCTGTTCAAGATCTATCCCAATAAATCACAAAACAGTATGTCTAGAGTCTAACTTTAAAATTTTAAATTTCTTAATGTCATTAAAAATAGAGTATTTTTGTTAAAAGAAAAGAAGAAAATGTCTGGGAAATCTTGAATGGACTCTACCAGAGAGAACCGAGTATACGGGGCACAATAAACGGTATGAAATTTAACACCAAATGATCCTATTCAACATTGATAAATTTAGAGCATTAAAAATTGTTTTAAAATTCGAAATTTAAAATTAAAAAATGTACCCTCTACCTCATGTCCAAACCCCCACTCCTCCTTCACAGCTGCTGCGCACCTTGCCTCACTCATCCGCTCGCAGAACTGCAGAAAAGCTTTGAAATAAGCCTATTTTTCTACAATCCAAATATTCATCCCCGTACAGAATATGAGATAAGACTCGCAGAAGCAAAAAGATTTTGCGAGAAAAAATGTGAGATAATTGAAGCAGAATACGAAGATGAAAAGTGGTTCGAGTCGACAAAAAATCTAAAAAATGAGCCTGAACGGGGTCAGAGATGCAAAATCTGCTATGAACTAAGACTGCGCAAAACAGCGGAATATGCCGAAAAAAATAGCTTCCCACACTTCACCACCACCCTCTCAATCTCTCCCCACAAAAACGCTGACTGGCTAAATGAAATCGGAGAGAACCTCGCAAAAGAATTTGATCTAAACTTTTTCGTAGCCGACTGGAAGAAACAAGACGGCTTCAAAAAATCAATCGCACTCTCACATGCAGCCAAACTAAGAAGACAAAACTATTGTGGCTGCGTCTATTCACAGAGAAAAGTCAGCTAGGACTTTTAAAAAGTCAAAAAGACAACTGCAACTCCCCCACTCTGGCAAAAAATACATCCGCTCCATCTAATCACTTCTCCGTAAGTATTTATCCTCAATCCTTCACACGACATATTTTTAATTTACTCAAGTGATTAAGCCCAAAACGAAATCAATGGACATCTGGTCAACCTGCCAATCATGAACAAAATAATTACTCGACAACGAATGGACAATGCTATTATTTGGGCTCGGCTAAATGTGTCAGCCAAAAACAGCAAAAAGCCTGTCGATGTTTTTCGACGCCCACT
>Ga0307989_1001763_pt1 | contig 11047 bp, 10 predicted proteins | sample EllFjometagen185_FD_203164 | JGI IMG/M metagenome (GOLD analysis project Ga0307989, IMG submission 203164) | Marine microbial communities from Ellis Fjord, Antarctic Ocean - #185 | ecosystem: Environmental > Aquatic > Marine > Unclassified | place: Southern Ocean | collected 2014-10-08 | reverse complement strand
GAACGATATTGCAATTCACATGCAAGATGAACTTGACCGTCGTCGGTCTGAAAAGACATACTACATACTTACTTATGTTTCTCAACTGCTCTCAATTGTCAAAGAAGTAGTTAACCTAAAACAAAATTCCGATCCTGCCAAAAGAATTCGTGAAGCCATGGAACTCACCTTCAAAAGTCTGCCTCCAAGCCTTCTAGCTTCCATCCTCATTGAAGCCGAAAGAGTCCTCCCAGAAGATGAAGCATCCCAAACAGCCTTCCACGAACTTCAGACCAGACTTACCACCTAAACCACAAAACTCGTTCAACGAACGAGTTCTTTTTTTACACACTTTTTTTATTTTTACATCCTCCTGCTTTACCCTGGCTCCATAGTCTAGCAAAGCATAGCTGTGGAGCCACAACCATAATTCTTCATTCATTTTCCCTACATACTATATACTACATACTAAACCCCCTCTTTCATCAACAACTTCTTATAATCAAAGCCCCCAATCAAATAAAGAAACCCAAAATAAACAACCCCCGCAATGAGTAACACCAAAACAACATGCAACTTCATAGTCAACATCAAAAACCCAATCATCACTATCGCCGAGAGGAACGCCTTCAACAAAATCTTTGTCTTCGGAATAAAATCAAGAACCCGGAACACCACAGTAAATGTCCAAACCATAATCACCACCTCAGAAAAAACAGTCATCCACGCCGCACCCCAGAACCCAAACTTCGGAATAAAAATCAAATAACCAACGAGCGTTATAACCGCCGTTACTAAATAACCCCACAACATTTCCTTCTGTTTATTAACCGCAAGCACAGCGTAACCAAACAAACTAGTCACAAAGATAGCCGCCGAAGCCAGAATTAAAACTCTCAAAATTTCACCAGACATTACAAAGGCTTCTCCCGCCACAAAGACCATTATCTTTTCCGAAATCAAAAATGTTCCGAGAACAATTGGAATTGCAAATATCATTAACGAATCAAATGCTTGTTGCATTAATTTTTTTAAACCAATTTTATCTTTATCAAGAAAAGCTCTCGTCATATGAGGCAACATAATCCCCATGAAAACCGCCGGCAACATTGTCAAAATATCTACTACCCTGTAAGTCGCTCCATACAACCCAACATCAGCCTGCGGTTGTGACAACGACAATATAATTGTATCCATTTTCAAATAAACTAAATTAAAAGAAATCGAAAGTGCAATAGGCCAAGCCCTCCGGAAAATTTCTTTCCAAACATCATAATCAAAAGCCCAACCAAACCTAATATATTTCTTTGCGTACAAATATACAATAATCAAATTAATCAAACTACCAATCGAAACCGTAGCCAAAATCATTATCAAACTTCCTCCAAGCATCGCAATCACCGCCACCGCAATTATCAAAAATAAACGTCCAATAACTTCCGCCACCGCTACCTCAAACATTTTCAACTCTCTCTGAAACATTCCAGTCAAAACCTGAATGATTGTAATGAAGAAAAATGAAAATGAAGTTACCAGCACACCAATCTTCACAATTGGCGGATATGGAAACAACAAAATCAACAGCGGAGCCAACCCAATTAATATAGAAGAACTTATCAATCTCAAAGTCAATATGTTTTTCATCACTTTATCCGTATCTTGATCCTTGTCCGAAATCATCTGCACCGTCGTCAAACTCAAACCAAAATCCGCCACAATTCCAAAGAATTGCAAAAAAGCTATTACTGTTGTGTAATAACCAAATCCAGTCTGACCCAAATATCTAGTCATTATCATCACCACTACCAACCCCAACACCACACTAATCATTTTACCAGTAATATGGACCAACGAATTTCTTGTAATTTTAGCACTTAAACTCATAATAATTCAAATAATATTAACCTCCAAAAGACCTACTAATTCTACCACAATTTTCCTAATTATGTAAATTAACAATTCTTAATTCCAAATTATATATTTGTAAACCTACCTGCCCATCGGGTCTGAGCCTCAGGGTCGATGACCGGTAGGCAGGTGTGAGCCTGTCTGCCGACAGGCAGGTTTATCGAACACGTAGTCTCCCAATATTTACTATAACAACACATATTAACGTATTGTCAAAAAAAGACTTGACAAATATATAACGTTGTACTAAGCTTGTTAATTCTGAAAATCGCATTGCGCGATTAAAAGGAAAGAACCTTTACAACACTCACAAACAAAGGAGAAAGTTATGACTAACCCACCCAGCGGAACCACTAAGATTCTATTACGCACAAGATTCTGGAATTGGATCAAAGCTCAATTTGGAGAAACCGCTGTTGTTAATGCCTCACTCGATGCAAGTACTGTCAAAATGCAAAAAGACATGCTAAAGAAGAAAGAAGCCACGCAACTTGCTGTGGCCGAAGCCTTCAATCAGGAAAGACAACTCAAAGAAAAACATGATGCCGTCCTGAAGCTAAGAGCCCAAGGAACGGCTGCTCTTAATGAAGGAAAAGAAGACGAAGCCAAAAGAATTGCTGAGCAAATTTCTGAACTAGAAGGTGATCTCCCCGCAATTATGGAGAGCTTCAAAGCAGCCAGAGAGTCCGCAGATAATATGCGGGTTCTTTACGAAAACGCATCAGAAAATGTTAATAAGCGACTGAAGGAAACAAAAGATCTCAAGGCTATGCAGGTAATTAATCGTCAACGCCAAGAAATTCAAGATTCATTCAGCGAATGGAATGATGATTCTTCTACAAGTCAATTCGACGATATCAAAGATACTATCCTAAGAGAAAAGTCTCGGCTTGATGCTGGAGACCTACTCAGTGATACTGCAGACGCCCGAACCGATCTGAAAATCCGACAGTCCGATAAAGCCCGACGTACCCAAGCAACTCTAGACCAAATGCGTACTAGTGCTATTAATTCTCAGGAAGAAACTGCCAAACCTACAATTTCGATAATAGACCAAGCAGCTGCTCTTCTTGAAGAACCAACTCTTGAGTCGTTGACGCCAAAAACTGCACAACCCACTACTGTTCCTGTCCTAATTGAAAAAGAAGAAGAAGTGGTTGAGCCACAACCCACAAAGGAGTAAATATTATGATGGCAAGTGATTTTCTAAACTGGTATCTGGTTATCTATCTTGGATGGGCTTTTCTTGGAATTCTTTCATTAGCAGTATCTGTTCTTGGTCACATTGGTGGCAACGACGCTGACGTTGATCATGACGTTGATCACGATGTTGATCATGACGTTGATCACGATGTTGATCATGATGCTGATCATGACGCTGAAGTTACTCATGGAATTGGCTATGACCTTATGACATTTTTAGGAATTGGTCGTTGCCCTATTGGTCTTACATTCTTTGCATTTGCCTTTTTCGTTGGAGTCATCGGAATTTTCCTCGTAGAAACCATTCAAATGATCATTCCTATTCCATTTGTCTTCGGATCAATTGCCTACATCGTATCTCACATTATTGCATTTATGATTGCAGGAAAATTGGCACGAACCTTTGGAAAATATTTCCCAGCCGGAACTTCTAATGTTTCTACAAAGAAAAGTCTCGTTGGTAAAGTTGGAAAAGTTTCACACTCCTTCGATGACAACGCAGATTATATTGGCACTATTAGTGTTATAGACAAAAACGGAGACAGTCAAACATTAAGTGCCCTGAATATCGGAACTGACCCATTAGCAAGAAAGGACAAGGTTCTCATTATTTCATATGACAAGAAGAACAACACGTACAAAGTTCAGAAAGTGACCCCCGACCTAATTTAAATTTTTAGGTCATTTCTTCAATCCCATAACAACAGGAGATTCAACATGGGATACATTATCTGGCTCGTTCTTTCGTTGCTGTTGACAATTGGCGTCTGGTTCGTTCCAGAAGCCACCATGGGTACCTTTGGTAAACTTGCACTTACGAGTTTTGGTGGATTGTCTCTATTGGTCTTGACGAGTATGTATTCGATCAAGAACCTTTGGCAGATCGCGTCACCGCGTGAAGCCATTGTTCGTACTGGACAAGGGGACATGAAGATCGTTATTGACGGAGGAATCTGGTTTATCGGACTCCTTCACAAGATGACACGTATTCCTCTAACCACCATGAAAATCAAACTGTCTCATAAGGGCAAAGAGTCCTTGATTACTGGAGACAGGCTGAGAGCCGACATTGCTGCTGAATTCTTTATCAAGGTTGAACCGAACAAGGACGCTGATGGTGAAGAAGGTACAGATGCAGGAGAAGATGATCTGAAACATGGTGCTATTAGGGCCTTTTCAAGGTCCATTGAAAGTGACAAGGTAGATACCGATATTGTTACTGCTCTTGTAAAGGAAAAGATGATTAGTGCTCTGCGAACTGTCGCCGCCAAATCCACTCTTTTCGAGCTCAATCAAAACAGAGAGAAGTTCGAAAAAGAAGTTAGTGATGCCCTTAAGGTGGGTCTTGCTAAGAACGGTCTAACTCTCGAAAATGTTACTATTTCCGAGCTTGACCAGTCCACCCTTAGTGGTGCAAACAAAGAGAACATCTTCGACGCTGAAGGTCTACAGCGAATGGCTGAGATTACTCAGAAGGCCGCTGTTGAAACCAACCGACTGGTCCGTGAAGCTGAAAACGAGATTAAGGAAAGAGACGTTACGACTCAAAAGCAGATCCTTAATCAAGAACTAGATCAGACACAGGCCGAAGCTGAAAAAGAAAAGAACGAAAAGAATGCCAAGAAGCAGGCAGAGCGTGAAGCCAATGAGTTCGCTATTGCCCAGGATGAAGCCGTTGCTCTTCGAGATGTCCAGAAGAATCAATCTGTTAAGCTTGCTGAAGTAGAAAAAGAAAAGAAGACCCTAATCGCTGAGAAAGACAAGCAGACATCTGTCATCGTAGCCGAACAGAAGAACGAAGTTGCCAACAAGCAACGTGAACAGGCCGTTGATGTCGCCGAAGTCAAGAAGAACGAAGCGATGGAAGTTGCCAAGACCGAGAAGGAAATTGCTCTCGCTGAAAAGGGAACCGAACAGTCTAAGGCCGAGGCCGAGCGTCTCGCCGCTGAAGCTATTCGAGAAGAGAACGATCAGAAAGTCCAGACGGTTACCGTTGTCGAGACTGCCAAGCGTGCGAAGCAACAGCAAGTCATTGCCGCTCAGGCAACCGCCGAATCGAAGCTCGAAACTGAGAAGAAAGCAGCTGACGCAAAGGCCTATGGAGTCGAACGTGACGCCGAAGCCCGAGAGAAAGCCGCTGAAGCCGACTACCAAGCCCGAGTCAAGAGTGCCTCCGCTACCCAGCAGGCCGCCGAGATGGAAGCCGCTGGTGACGAAGCAAAGGCCATGGTCGGAGTTAAGGTTGAAGGAGAGAAGGTTGCCGTTGAAAAGACTCGTCAGATGATCCAGGTTGAAGTTAACGCCAGTCAGGTCGAAGTTGACAAGAGTGCCGTCGAAGTCGAAGCAGCTCGCGTTGCTGTCGAACGACAGGATCTGGAGCAGAAGGCTCAGTTCGAAGGCGTCGCCGTTGATTTCGAGCTCGCCAAGAAGCGTATCGAAGCCAAGCGTGACCTAGGTATCGCTCAGGCTCAGGCCCTTCCGGGCATGCTGGCTAGCGCTGACGTCAAACTCATCGGAACCCCTGATGATGCGGCCGATATGCTTTCCAAGTTCACTGCTTCCTTGAAGTTCCAGGAAACCCTTGATGGTCTCGGAGCAAACGACGAAGATACGATCGCTGGAAAGGTCACCAAGGCTGCCGTTGGAGCAATCGAAGGTGCCGCTGCCCTGCTGAATCCTGACGGTTCCGACAAATCCTAGTCCTCTTCTGAGACTGTAAAAAAAACTAAACCAGTTCACAACGTGAACTGGTCTTTTTTTTACCTAATTTACAGTCTTCCACTATTCTTCTGTTTCTCCGGACCTGCCTGCCGGTAGGCGGGCTTGATCCGAAGTCTTGCACTTAAGTGATAAATATTTCAAATTATCCAAGACTAATGTTCTTTTATTTATTGCTTGTTGTTAGTTGTTCGTTGTTTCTTGTTCTTATGTTCCATGATACGTGTTCTTATATTTCTATTCACCTTGACAAATTAATCGAAATACGCTAATATAACAATTGTCCTTTCACAACCAAAGAGGAATCAAATGGGTCTATTATTTTACATTTCTCTAATTGTCGGAACAATTATCTGGTTCTATATTCTAAGCTTTCTCTCACAACCAAATGATTGGAAAGGAAATGCTTTACTTGGAATACTATCCGTAATTCTCTCCGCCTTTTCCTATGTCCTAGTTATCTTCGTTCTTCCATTCTTTGTCCTTGCAGTGGCCTCTCTAGCAGTTTACATCATATTCAAGGTAACCACAGATAAAAAGCCCAAAGGTCCCTAAACCCACCTAGATCCGCATTGAGCGGAGAGGAGAACTGTCATGCTTCATATCATTACCGCCGCTGCTGTAGGTTTCCTTCTGCACAAACACCAGGACCAATTCAAGAAGGCCTTCGGAAGTCCCGCAGAGGTTCTTGCTCTGATCAAGAAAGTCTACAACGAAGACATGGTTGAGCAGATTACCAAGCTTGTCGCTGCCGGAAAGCTCGGTAAAGATGAATTCATGAAAGCCCTTGAACAATTAATGACCATGGTAAAAGAAAAAGAAGAAGCCCTTCGCGAAAAAGCCGGCATTGATCCCAAAGACGAAGAAAAAAGCACTCACACTGACAACAACAAAGAAGATGAAACTCCTCTCCCCCCCCAACTAGTTAAACAGATCACAAAACTTGTAATTGCTGGAAAAAAAGGCAAAGACGAATTCCTAAAAGCCTTTGACCAATACAAAACAATGGTGAAAGGAAAAGACGACCCCGATCCCAAGAACGAAGAAAATCCCGCTGACCCTGACAACAGCTCCACGGATGCTGATCCAGTCACTCCTCCCCCAGAAAAAAAGAATCCCGCCAAAAAGAACAAGTAAAAACAATACTTCGTAACACGAAGTATTCCCCAACCCGCCCCTCAAAAGGCGGGTTTTTTATTCCCCGCAATTACCTATATTCATTATTCATAATTCTTCATTCTTTATTCTTAACCCCTACCCCTTACTCTTACTTCTTTCTCCCTATTTGTAAATTCGTATTAATTCGTAATTCGTAGTCTATTAATTGACACAAAACAAAACAATTTGCTAAACTACATCTGCGACAAACCAACTGTTCATTCACAGGAGAAAACAATGATCAATGTAAAACTGTTAACTAGTATTAACATCCTAAACCACGAAGAAATACTTGAAAAATACTTTAAGAGCGAAACCTTCAGCAACGGACAAGCAGTCATTACAAAAGACGACAAAGATCTAAAACTCTTTATTGTTGTCTCTGGAAATGCTATCGTAAAGATAAGTGATGATCACAGAGTTGTTTTCTCACCCGGAGATTTTTTCGGTGAACTATCCTTTATCGACAAACAACCTCGATCAGCCAAGGTTGTAGCCACTTCAAATCTCAGAGTGGCAGTTATCGACCAAGAAACAATGGAAAGTCTTGTAATAGCGTATCCAGCACTAGCATTCCTAATCTACAAAAACCTTTCCGTTGAACTAGCCAGCAGAATCCGAAAGACAAACGATGTTGTTCATGAAACTCTCACACAACTAAGAACTCCCAAAACCAAGAAAGGCCCAGCCTGGCTACGAAAAGTTCAAAAAACTCTTACTAGCTAATAACAAAAAACTAACTTAACAAGTTAGTTTTTTTAATATATGTAATTTTTATTTCAAAGGATCGTTACCACCTCCACTAAAAGGATTACATCTCATAATTCTCCACATTGCCTTGGCCGAACCTTTGATCACTCCATACTTCTCAATCGCATCATAACCATATACCGAACAAGTAGGATGATACCGACAAAAACCATGAGGAAAATAATCCTTCATCGGTCCATGATCAAAAGACAACGTCCTCTGATACAACTTTATAAACCAAAGTACCACATACCTCGGATAATACTTATAACCCCTATTCATCATATCTAATTCCTTAATTGCTTATTTATTCTTCATTCTTTCTTCTGTAAATATTTTTGTAGTATCTGTAATATCCGTAATCAGTAGTTTCATTGTCTCTGTGAATATTTTCGTATTTTTCGTAATCTTTCGTAATTTCGTATTACCCTAAAGAACCTTCAACTTATTAAACAAACTCTTCACATCAAATTCAATCTTCTTGAAATCCAACTCCTTTGCTCCCGGCATAACTACCACCAACACATCAACCGAATTATCTATCCGTGGCAACACTTTTCGAAAAACCGATCTCAACTGTCTTTTTATTTTATTCCTTACAACAGCTCTTTTATCAACCTTGGTATTCAAAATTATATTAAATCTACTATTCTGAAAAGTACTAGGCAAAACCTTCACCACAAAATACTTACTCGAAGCAGAAATTCCCTTCAACATTTTAAAATCTCTACCAAAAAACAAATCAATGTCCTTCTTCTTCGTAATCCTATTTATCTTCTCCAACATATCAATTGCTTATTTCTTTATTCTTTATTCATTTTTCTCTTTTCTTTTCTTTTCTTTAACCCCCTAACTACTAACTACTAACTACTAACTACCCTTTTTAAAATCACTAAAAGTCCAACTACTTCCCCTCCCACTGCTTCCATCACTTCGAACCTGCTTCTTCAAACTCTCACCAAGACTATCCGCCAACTGTCTCATTTTCCCAGAATTAATCCATCCATTTTCCTCCACCACCTGATCAATAACCTCAGACAAACTAACAATCCCAGCTGTCGCCGTTCCGATCTTACTAATCTCCTCATCATTTCGTTCAACTATATTACCGTCACTATCCATAAATGGCAACCCAACTAAAAATTCTTTAATTTTTTCAATATATTTTTCACCATCAACCACTTCTTCATCCCCTTCTGAATAAGTTTTCGTATTTTTCGTACCTTTTTTAGTATTTCGTACTTCCTTATCCAAAATATCTACCATTGTTTCTTTTAACTTTCCATTAATCATATCAAATACTTCCTGCGTCTCACTACTACTTAAACCTGGCAAAGTCATAATAAATTCTTCACCACCAGTAGCTCTTATTACCGCCGGTTTTAGTCCAGTTTTCTCAATTTTTTCTTGTAATTTCTGAGGCAAATTACCTAATTCTTGCTGAAATACAGCCCCAACAACCATTAGAGAAACATCTCCCAATTTATGACCCCAAGTATCATTAATAGCTTTCAAATTATCCAAATCGAATGAAACCACACTATACTCAAAATTGTCCTCTTTTGCTTTCGCTAATTCCTGAGGCACTATTTGAATCAAATAATCATAATTATGAACCAACGTTAACGCATCATAATACCTTTCTCTCTGCAAAGAAATTAAATCACTCAAAATTGCATTCAAATCATCCTTATAAACATCCTGAGAAAGCATACTTCTCACCTTTTCAAATTTAATAGCCATGTAATCAGGAACGAGAGGTCGTTCTTCTACTTTTGCTTGCCGAACTTTATCATTAACCAACCCATCTAATTCCTTTTTTAACTTTCTATAATTTCCAACAATATATTCATCAAGTGCTTTGTCTCCCTTTTTATCAAACTCACCCGCCGCTCTAGTTTCAATTGCAATACTATTTCTTTGTTTTGCTTTTTGAACTTCTACTACTTCATTAACCGTATCAACCAACCGACCAAATCTTTTCTTTCCATTATTTTCAACAAACTTTAATATCTGATCTGCCTTTTTTGTATCAACACCTTCCGCTTCTTCAAACAACTGCAAATAAACTTGTCTGTAACTTTTCCCTTTAATTTTTTCAACAAACAAAGATGCTTTTTCTTTATCTTCAGAATAAATATCTTCGATCAAAGAAACAAACTCAGACATATCTTCCAGAGAAATTTTTGATTCCTCCTCGAAATCAACATGAATCAATCCAGCCGTAACTGTCCCAATTTCAAAATTTAATATTTCTCGAACAGCCTGTAACTCATTCAACTTGTCATCATCTTTTTCATTTTTAATTAAATCTTTTATCATCAAAACAAAATCTGCCGGCTCAATATCATCTTCGAAATCATTAACTCCAATTTTTCTAATTAAATGTTTTGCTTCTTTAAATGACTCTTTATTTTTGTACTCACCATTAAAACCTTTTCTATTTCTACTCTCTTTTAAAATCACATCTTCCAAAAAATCTCTCGTTGCCCCAGCTTCATCCTTTTCTTCATCAACCATTGTAAACAAGTCATTAAAAGCCAGTCTAACATTCCTTAAAATATTATTCACTCTCTTTGTAATATCATCCTGACTCATTTCCTTTTCCACTAACAAAAATATTTCCTCTCCTCCAAGTCGAACACTAAAACCAGAATTTTTCGTAGATTCCAATAATACATTACTCAAAGTCTGTAATGCCAAATCACCAAAAGTATGAGAAATCTCATTAAACGCCTTAAAAAAATCTATATCTAAACTGACAACCGAAATTGTACTTTTCTTTGCCTCCGCCTCAAAAAAATATTCAGTCCCTTTTGTAAATAAACTTCTTCTATTCTCCAAATAAGTTAATCTATCCTTACTAGCCAAGTTTCTGAAATCTCTCACCTCACCCATTAATTCCTGAACTTGTGACTGTTCCCCTTCCTCAACTGTCTTTTCCTTCTTAATAGGAACAACCTGATCACGCAACGAATTATCAAAATCATCCTTCACATCAACCAGCCATGCCTCCTGCTCCAGAGACAAAAAATGCTCTACCACCTTTGACGGCAGAACCTCCTGTTGTGAAACCATTTTTTCTCCCATATAATTTTTCATTAGTTTATATTTGTAACAATTTGTAGTATTAGCAGATTAGTAACCTAATTACATTATAACAGAAAACCAAGATCAATTGAACTTGGTTCTTTTACTTATAACCTTAAGCCTCTCTTTTTTGCCGCCTCTACAATAACTTGCCGAAATTCCTTCAGCAAAGAAACAACTTTTGGATCCTTCTTTTTACCAGATTCATCTTTCCCATCCTTCATGACAAATCCTCCAACTC
>Ga0307989_1001762_pt1 | contig 11058 bp, 9 predicted proteins | sample EllFjometagen185_FD_203164 | JGI IMG/M metagenome (GOLD analysis project Ga0307989, IMG submission 203164) | Marine microbial communities from Ellis Fjord, Antarctic Ocean - #185 | ecosystem: Environmental > Aquatic > Marine > Unclassified | place: Southern Ocean | collected 2014-10-08 | reverse complement strand
CAGATGAAAAAATCTGAAACAGAATCTAGAGAACCTAGAGAGAAATATCGTCCTAGGCGGAGAATTCCGAAAAAACGAGAGGTCATTCAGAACAGCACTGAAATGGCAGAAGTAGCAATCGATAGGCAAGAGAAACAGGAAAAGTCCATTCGAGAGGTCCTCAAAGATGAGTTCTTCGATGTAGAGGTGGCATTCAAGAATAGAGTAGGTGATGAAAATATCTCCTCACGAACTTTCAGAGAAGTCCTCTTGATGCATTTGGATAGTTCCATGGCTCCTATATTTGAGGAGATAAGGGCTACGGTTGAAAAGAGTGTGCGTAACAAGCAAAAATCAAAGGGGGTCTCAGCCTATTCCTTTCCGAAATATAGCAAAGATGACAAAGGAAAGATCCACTTCACGATCAAACAGTTTGTCAGAACTTCACTTCTACAGATAGACTTCGATGATCTTCCAGGGGGTGAAGACAACATCGAAGAACATCGCAAGATCATACTGGAAATACCTGGAGTGATAGCTGTGTTCCGTTCACCTTCACTTGGTAGACTGCGTGCTATCATGAGACTGAGCGAACCTATAGAAGATGCAGCTGCCTACACTTTCATCTACAAAAAAATCATGGCTGAGATCAAAAAAACCACTGGTCTGAACCCTGATGCCAGCTGTACCAACGCCAACCGAGCGTGGTACATCTCATACGACCCAAACATGGTAGTTCGTATGGCTCCGCCTTTGGACATCTCAGGCTACCTGGAAGAATACAAAAAGCAGACTAAAAAGAGTCAGAAACGCAAAGTTCAGGTTCAGTCTAATGCAAAGGAAAAAGAGGTACAAAAGCTTCCGAAAAACCTCATAGAGGCTCTTCTGGAGCTAAAAGCTGTACGACTAACACGCTATGAGTGGTATAACCAACTGGGTTTCGCTCTAGCAACCTTTGGTGGAGAGGAGGCCCGTGGACTCTTTGTAGATATCTCGTTCAACGAATTCTATCCCGATGATACAGAGGAAGACCTGCATGCGGAATATGACAAACTTCTCGCAGCAGCCGATTCAGAAAAAACATCCAAACGTGTACTGGAAAAGCTCTTGGAAAGCAAAGGTATCGATATCCTCCCAGAGTTGAAAGATGATGGGTCATTCTGGCATGATCTTGTAGGAAAAGATGGGACCAAGAAGGTGAACTGTTCTAGTCACCTCTTCAATCACAGTACCCTAGCACACCTACGCTTCTTCTACGATGCAGCTACAGGAAAGATTGGACGTTTCCTAAAAGGGAATCTAGTACAAACAGATGTCACCCGACAGGATATGAAAGCAGCGGTGCATCAATTCATCTTCTCTTTCAAGCATCCCAAGGAGCTAGATCTCCTGGATTGGGTCACGAACCATTCCAATCTCTTCCTGCCAGCCAATCTGGAGTTTCTGCCAAAGGTCAAGCTGAATTGGTTGAAGGATGACAAGGAATACATGTATGTCAAGCATAAGGCTGGCGTCACTCGCATTTCTCGCAAGACTGGAGAGAACGATATCATCGGCTATGATGAGATCGGAGATCGCTATGTCAATGTGGACACGGTCCTAAACTGGGATGGTGTGCTAAGTAGCAAAGAGGAAGCAGATTCCTCAGACTATGCCCTTTTCACTACTCGTGCAATGGGCGAAATACCTAAACATATCGATCACTTCTACCGTGCCGCTGCCTACCTATGTGATAGCTACAAAAAAAGGAGCGAAGCTGTAGCAATAGTGTTTCAAGATGAAAACATCGAGGATGAATTCACGCCTCAAGGTGGTGGTGGAAAAAGTCTCATTGTAGAGGGCATAAAGATAATGGCTGCTCCAGCAATAGAGATCGATGGGAAGCTATTCAAAGGAGGGGAGCGTTTTCAGAATCAGAACATTCTTCCAAGCCATCGTCTGGTGGTCATTGATGATATTTCTCGCAAGGTAAAATCTGAGATATTTTTCCCAGCCATAACGGGAGACTATAAGACAGAGGCAAAAGGGGAAACTGCGTTCCTCATACCGTTCCTCGTATCTCCTAAACTGGCCGTCACAGCAAACCACCATTTCCCCGACGACGGGAGTAGTAATGATCGCCGCTACGTAGTGGTGGGTATTGGAAATCACTATAATAAGGACCTTACACCCAGGCACGATTTCGCTAAGGACTTACTCTCAGATGAATGGGGTAAAGAAGACTGGCGCAAATTCTACTCATTCTGGATTCTAACGATCATTCCAACGTATCTGGAAAAAGGTCTGAGCCGTGAATTGCATAGCTCTACTCTGGACAAGAAGCGTCTGGTTTCAGAAACTAGTCTGGACTTTGTGCTCTGGGCCGAAGGAAACCTGACTCAAAACGTTCAGCGTGTGGAGGTGAATGTTCTTCGAGATAGTTGCCTAGAGTCGGTAGGAAAGAGTACTGAACGGATTCTAGAATCATCCAGAAATAACTTCAGTCAATGGGTGCGCAAGTATGTAGAAAATGCTCTGGGACGCGCTATCAAACGTGACAAGAGCTCAGGGAAAACACTGATCTCAATAGTCTGTAAAGAGGGTGAGGGGGGTGCAGAAGTACAAGCATCCAGCCCATCAAAGCCTAGCCGTAAACGTCCTATAATCAGAAAAAAGCCTACCTTCAAATCAAACACAATCGATGGTGTCTTCGATGAATAATAAGAAAGGAATAACATGAGCAAAACGGGAACTAGTGCTATAGAAGCACTGAATCAACTAAAGCTAGAACCCCAAATGGTTGGGAGTTGCCACGATGTACACGGAGCAAACCTCATATGTGAAGTGATGGGGTCAAAAGGGGCAGAAGCGATCGAAACCTTCATGGAAATGTGTGGTGATCGGGTTCATCTATACCCAGGAGCAATCAAAATTGGTGAGATGCAGCTGAAGCTGATCCATCATACCAAGCTGTTCCTAGCTCATCTGGATCTGAGTAAGGACCAAATAGAGGATGAGATGAATTTTCTCACGGAATTCCTGCTCCAGGGTCAACGTGTAGCAATGCCGGCACAAAATCTGGTCGGTTCTCTGCAAAAAGAGGATGTTCGGTAAGCCTTCATGCTTTCCCCATCTTCAATCTCAAATATTTCAGAAAGGGATGCGCAAGCTCTGATGGCGCTCCTTCAAAATGCTATTGGAAAAGATGCTAACAATGGCATCACCATCCAAAACGCTACTGATAATTTTCTGAGGGCTAAAACGAACGCTGATCTTTCAGCGGATACGCTAGAAGGGTATGAATTGACCCTGAAATACATAAGCAAAGTAATAGATATGGGATTAGATGTTTCATGCATCACCCAGGATACTATAGAAAAATTCAAAGAATTGCTACTCGATAGAGGGCTCAAAAAGACGGGAATCAACCGCCGAGTGAGGGAAGCCAGATCGATAATGAGTTTCTGTAAAGAGCGTGGGTATCTAAGCCACGCTCTAGTCATCAAGGAGTATAGGATAGCCCCCCTCACACCTAGCTATATCCCAGAAGCTAAATGGGATAAGATTCTGAGCAAAATGAAGCCAGAACATAGAGAATACTGTGAGCTGTATCTTTCAACAGGTGCTAGACTAAATGAGATATACAACGCAACTCTGGAGTCTGACAATTTTCTAGTCATCCCAGCTGAGCTCTGCAAGACAAGGCGGGCAATAGAAATCGAGTTGACCCCAGAGAATGTGATCATATATAAAAAGTTGATGAAAAGTGGACTGAGCTCGGGCAGACTATCCAGACTATTCAAGATAGCCTGCAAAGCCGCTGGGTACGCAGAGTTCCATTTTCACAACATAAGACATACCGCAGCAATCATGGAACTGATTCGGACCAAAGACATCTACCATGTGAGTAGAATGCTACATCATAGTACGGTCAAAACCACAGAGCAGAGCTATCTGGTTCATTCAAAAAGACGACTCAAGGTGGATTTTCCATCACTATATAAAGCTAATAAATAATAGAAACATAATGCTAAAACTAGGGCCATTCTCTTCGGGGAATGGTCCTTTTCATTTCTCTGGAGGGGAGGCTGAAGAAATAGAAAAACCAGATCACTCTGATCACTTTGAGGGAAGAGAAGAGCTGGAGTAAGAAAAAGAGCAGTGATCTCACAAACTCAAATCAGATCACTCATCATCATCAGACATCACTCCCCTTCTGCAGCACATCACAAATTTTCAAATAGAAAACCAAACCAAACAACAGGAGAACTAACCATGGCACGACTAAGGAAATTGGGCAGAGTGTACTATGCCCGTATACGTATCACCAATGGTGAGAAGAGGAAAGAACGCTGCATCAATCTGGGAACCCGTGAGAAGGTAGAAGCATCCCGTAGACTACAAGAAGTACACAGGATAGAACCAGCTCTCAGAGAAGGAGAAGACTTCAACTTTTCCTGGGAATCCAAAACTCAAACTCTAGAGACCAAAAACATCACAGTGGAAGACTCAGTAGAGCAGTACCTCATAGCCAGACGAAAGGATCTGGATGTACCACTCAGGCAATCTACCCTGGAGATGATCGAACAGAGCTTCAACAGACTAAAAGGATATCTCAGCTGGGAAAAGGACATCACCAGCCTTTCCCAGGATGACATCGATGGTTTCAAACACTACATGCGGAGAAAGAAGTATGCAGATGCGACATGTAACATCACCATCAGGAACCTCAGAACCTGGGTTCACTGGATGAGGAGAAAAGGTATGTATGACAAACCTCTCATCCTGAAACAAATCCCCATCAGAGGAACCAAACCAGTGTATGTATCCAATGCTGAGTTTGAGCTGATCCTCAGTTCAGTAGATGACTATCTCAAACGTGTCTTTCTGCTGTATCGAGAGACTGGAATGAGGCTAAAAGAACCTATTCTAGGCCGTATTCAGGGCTCATTCCTCATAGTAGCTCCAGAACACTCAAAGGGAGGTCGAGAAAGAGAGATTTTCCTCACCGAGAGCCAGAAGCGAACCGTACTGGAGATGCAACGAAAAACCCACATCGAACCTAGAAAACTAGGTGAAAAACGGGGTACACACTCACATGTATACTGTAGTAACCAGTTCAGGGAAGCCTGTCGGGAGCATGGAATAGAGGGGAAGAAGCTGCACTCCCTCCGTCATACCTATGCGCTTCGGCAATATCTCAAAGATAGGGATCTGTATGCAGTGGCAAAAAAGCTGGGTCACTCAAGCCTCTCAGTCACCCAAGGATACGCTGCTTTCAGCATGAGGAGACTAGCAGAGGATTTTCCTGACATCATCACAGACGAGAGAGGACTCTAGAAGCTGTTTTTCAGGGAATCAGACTAGTAGGAAAAATGGGTCTCATACAACCAGAAAAGGAGAAAAAGTGGAAAGGGGGAAAGATTCCGGGGGTGAAAAAATGCCCTCTGAATTGAAAAACCAGTAGGAGCAAGGCTTTCAGAGGACAGAACACCTGCTAGCCTAGTAGGTGCTCATCTAGTTTCCCTTCTTCAGAGGTCAGAAACGGCGGGAGTGGTCACTGAGTCCCCCCAGCAGAATCTGGGTGATCACTCCTCCTTCCGAACTGCCGAAACTGTACTGGAGAGACAGTGACCTCAGTGACCTAAAATCCCAAGTTGGTAGAGACTGTTCTGTTTTTCTGGAAGTCTCTAGTTCGAACCTTCACACTTCCCCACATTCCGGCTTTCGGGGAAACTGGTTTTCAGAGAAGAAGACTTCCCAGAGGTCTGAAATCTAGGCAGAAATATCTGTGCTCCGTATCAATAGCTGCTTTAGGCATATATTATGATTATGTAATAATCATTACAATTCCCCAATAGGATCACTGATCCCTAGACAGGCTTCACTATAGATGATAATGAAAGTAGGAGTGCTCCCCAAAAACAGATTTGAGCTAAAAGGAGATTCTAAAAAAACGTTCGCTATAGGGGACAGCTAACAACCACACAGGAGAAAAATAACCATGCTACAGACTAACACTGAGCAGGGTGAGGTACATCCACTTCCCATCCCACTCACAGAGAAAAACCTGCAAGTATTTTCAACCAGAAAAGTCTTCTCAGAACTTGGCTTTCAAGAAACAAACATCATCCTGATTGAGCTCCTGAAGATTTTCAATGATCACCCCTACGATATGTTCGTCCTGTCACCAATACCAGAAGGCCAGACAGCAGTACGACTAGCTGGCTATCATTTTCAGACCAATGAACTGAATGAGAAAAAGATCATATCAACGATAAGGCTAACAGTTCCTGAACCTATCTGGTTCAAGGTGGATGATCATGGAACACACTACATCGGAACGCTACTGTTTCCAGATGAATACTAAAGGAAGGAAAATCAAACATGAGTGAAGGAAATATCAAGACAGAAAATATCCTCAGAATCCTAAAACTACTAACCCAGGATAGTGCTCGTCTGGAAGACCTTCTCTCTCAGTTCTTACAGCAAGCAGCCATTCGTGAATTTGATGGCGAACAGCCCATAAAAGAAGCTGAAAAAGAAGCGTTGAGAGAAGAGAACAGAAATGATTGATGAAACTGCCTATCCTCAATTCGTACTTGATGCTCTGAAGCGGTTAGCCAAGAATCCTGAAGAATTGGAAGATCTCCTCTATCAATGGGATGAAAGATGTGGGATTCGTCATTTCGAATCTGGACAGCCAATGAAAGAAGCTGAAACAGAAGCATTGAAAGAGATTCTTGCTAGAGTAGATGGAGGTGACTTGCCTACAGCCTAGCATATATCAGCTGTAAAAAACAATTCTTCATTATTGTAAATCATAGTACCACTATGTAAATTCTAGCCGCGAAACGATCAAAAGGCCAAATCGAAAAGAGCCTACATAGAGCAAGAGGATAATTCTTTATCCCCTTGGAAGTTACCTATGTAGGTTCATTTGAGTCGGTCGTTTCGCGATTGCCGCTTGAGGCTTTCAGGGGGTTCCTTATGTCCAAGAAACTCCATGATAAAAGACAGGTTTGTCGACTAATTCTTTTTCAGAATCACTTGACGCTGCTTCCCCCGATCCGGCTCTAGACCAGAGATAGAATCGATTTTTTACGGAGTTTAAAAAAAGGAGTAATACAGTGTACTTGTGGCAAACAAAGCAAAAGAAGCTTGCCAAGCGAAATGTAGCTATCATTTTCCTCTCAATGATTGTAGTGTTCATTTCCAATTGTAGTGTTGAACCTATGGATGTTGTCAAGGGAGGGACCCTGAATTTCGATGAGTCTGTGACAGTCGGGGATGCTTTCGATAAATACTCGTATTTTAGTGATTCATCATGGAGAACATTCAAGTCTTCCGGGGGGAACGACATTGTTGAGTTCACGGGTGTAATGGCGAATTCCGCATATGAAGGAACCACATACGAGGAAGTAACACTTTCAGCAGAAATGGTAAAGAGGGCTGAAGCGATTATTAAAGATTTAAAAACTACGTATACATGTCAATTCCAAGTGTCAGAAGCTGACGAAACCTTTGAAGTTATTTATTCGGGGATAACCTTCAGTGGGTACAATAGAGTTGAGCAAGTAGAGATGAGTGAGGAGCCAGAGATGAAGAAGGGGGTATGTTGAAGAATATCTACAGGAACGAAGCGGAAGAAACTACGTGGGTGTTTTATCTCGTATTAACGCAACTGTACTAGCTTGAATAGAATTTAGACTAGTTTATACCTTTCCAGTTTGATAAAAATTCTGCTCTTGATTTCTCATCAAGAGCAGAAAAAATGATGAGATAAAAGAATATACGAAAATTGTAAAGTTTGGAGATGAGAAGTGATGAAAAATGTAATGCTTATATTTTTACTTAGCCTGTTTATAGGGTGTTCACAAGAACCAGTTAACTATGAGAAAGATTTGATGGAAATCCGAGGGGGTTTTGTAACAAAAGATGACCTTGAACCGTATACGGGTCCGGCTTTCGCCCTTAAAAAAGATGGAAAAAAGGATTCTGAGGGTGCTATCGTTGAGGGACAGAAAGATGGATTATGGACCTCCTATTATGCGAATGGTCAAAAGCAAGTAGAGGAGATACTGTCAAAAGGAGTAAACAATGGCTCATTCATTTATTGGTATGAAAATGGGCAAAAAAGTTTAGAGACTGATCGGGTCGGTGAGGAAAAGAATGGGAATTATTCCTCATGGTATGAAAACGGGAATCAGCAGGCATCAGGACAATATTCAACTGACACTCAAAATGGCCAGTGGACCTATTGGTATGAAAACGGGAATACCAAAGCAGAAGGCTCATTTATAAACGACGTAAAAAATGGCCAGTGGACATACTGGTTCGAAAATGGGAATAAAAGCTCGATGCAACATGTTGTGGACGGAAAAATTGATGGCCCGTATACAGATTGGTACGAAAATGGGAATAAAAAAGCCGAAGGGACCACTGAAAAGTATGGTCAAGGAGTGTACACAAGGAAAATCGGAGAATGGTCATCTTGGTATGAGAATGGCAACAGACAGTGGGAAGGTGAATACACAAAGGGAGAAACTTCAGGAGAATGGAGTTTTTGGGATGCTGAAGGCGATAGCTGTGTAGGGGAAATCTACGAAAAAAATACACGCAGCAATGTGACTGAGGGCGGCTTTCTTAGATATGAAAAAGGTGATAATGGACCAATTGCATTGGTCCATACAACCTATAAAAATGGCAAAGAGCATGGAATAAGAACTAGATGGTTTGATGATGGTAGGAAGAAGGAAACGAGCACATACAAAGGGGGACAAAAACACGGACTCCAAACAGCATGGTATGAGAGTGGAGCTAAAAAATCTGAAGTGCTATTCAAAGACAAAAAGAAGAATGGGGTACAGACCACTTGGTATGAGAATGGAAATAGGGAATCTGAACAACTCTTCAAGGAAGGACTGGAGGATGGGATCGTCATTCGCTGGTATGAAAATGGGAATAAAAAAGAAGAGGGCACTCAACTGAAGGATAAATATCAAGAGTCCTCAGAAGAAGCTGTTAAATTGGGTAACTGGGTACATTGGCATGAAAATGGTCAAAAGAGTCAAGAAAGCTCATATGAAAAATGGCTGATCAATCGATCCACGCTGAATTCTAGGTTAAGTGGAGCGTGGATCTCGTGGCATGAAGATGGGCAGAAGAGTGAAGAAGGTGCCTACACAGAAGGTAAAAAAATCGGCAAGTGGATCAATTGGTATGATAATGGGCAGAAGAGTGAAGAATTAACATATGAAAAATATACTCGGGTTTCATATTATGATAAATTTCCAGACACGAGGTTAAGTGGTATAGGAACCAGTTGGCATGAAAATGGGCAGAAGAGTGAAGAAGGTGCCTACACAGAAGGTAAAAAAAGCGGTAAGTGGACCAGTTGGCATGAAAATGGGCAGAAGAGTGAAGAAGGTTCATACAAAAAAGGCGGAAGCAAGACTGGGGAATGGACCTTTTACAACGAAGATGGATCATTTGATTATAGCCGAAATTTTTAAGTGTCAAATGTTGTTATATATAATCATAGAATAAGGAATGCATGAAATGGAATTTGATAGTCGCAAAATTGTTTCAACTGTTTTAAACGATAAATACGCTTGGCTGATTGTTATAGCACCAATAATTGGATTGCTGTTTGAAATGATTGCAGGGCAAGATTTAATATGGATATACTTTTTGCTGAATGTCATATTTTTCTCTCTTGACTATAAAGAGTTAAAATCAAAAGATGTGGTCCCCCCCCACGTAGCATGGGTAGTTCTGATACCGGTATATTTGTGGAAAAGAGCTGTTCTTTTGAACCAGGATAAGCACTATTTCTGGGGATGGATAGGAGTATTTATTCTGAGTTTAACACTAAGTGCAGGTGGTGGGCAGAAACAACTTGAAGAGATTGCGATGTCTACTGTTACCGAGATCCTTCAGGATGAGATGGGAGCAGAAGCTCCTACCTGCATTGGTGTAAAAATAGAGGATTATGACAATACTGGAATATACAGTGCTATTGCGGTTTTAGATAATGGAGCTGTAATTGATATTACGATAACTGAAGGTGAAGGGGGGGTATACGTCAATATCCCATACGACCAGTAGAGAAAAATATTTATGAAAAAGCCCTCCTTGTGAGGGCTTTTTTTTAGGGCAATCCAGTGACCTGAATTGATAGGGGCGGTCACTGGTTCTTTCCCAAAGATCGATAGGTTTTTCAGGAGGAGAGTAATCACTTCAGTGATCTGAATTGATGAGGGCGGTCACTAGCCCTTTCCCAAGAAATCCTTGGCTTTCCCATAGGGGAGTGACCACAGTGACCTGGAAACTGAAAACTCCCTAGCTAGTCTACAATGGCAGAATCCTCCCATGAGCAGAGCAGAAACCTATAAATCAATGGCTGTTTCCATCTCGAAAACATCAAATGGCTAGATGAAAATCCAAGTTGAAACGGGAAGAAAAACTGGAGAAAGATAGAGTTTCCAGATGTTTTCAGAAAAAATTTGCAACGGGAGCTTCACCATGTATATTCACGCCGCCTAAGCCTTGTATCACTAGGGTTTCCGGCGATTGACAAACGGGCGCTTAGTTCAGTTGGTTTAGAACACCTGCCTTACAAGCAGGGGGTCGGGGGTTCGAGTCCCTCAGCGCCCACCCCCCCAAGCCCTTGGGAACTTCGGTTCCTGGGGGCTTTTCTGTTTCAAGGAGAATGGTGCTATATAGGGCATAGAGCCATTCATCCCTTTATCCCAGTCATCTAGAGTGTCATGCTGAGCCGGTCGAAGCATCTTGATCCTGGTCGAATATCTACCCAAGTGTATATCATGCAAAACCCATCAACTATGACAAACAATGACTCCGCATGCCAATAAATACGTCGGGCAGGCTAAAATGGGCAGGCTAAGTTTAGCAACCTGCAAGAATGCTCTGCATCCTGCTTCACAGGTAGCGGTTCAAGAGCTGGGAGGTGACACGGGGATTTTCAGTCCCATTGTTGGCTTCTGTAAGTGTCTGTGTATAAAGATGTTGTGGGGGTAAGCGACTTAGCGTGTGCACTATATGTGCAGTTTAATATGTCCCTGTGTGAGGATATGT
>Ga0307989_1001761_pt1 | contig 11058 bp, 10 predicted proteins | sample EllFjometagen185_FD_203164 | JGI IMG/M metagenome (GOLD analysis project Ga0307989, IMG submission 203164) | Marine microbial communities from Ellis Fjord, Antarctic Ocean - #185 | ecosystem: Environmental > Aquatic > Marine > Unclassified | place: Southern Ocean | collected 2014-10-08 | reverse complement strand
TCTATATCGCTTAATATATCTCCACCGTACTGATTTTCATTATTTATTAAATTACTTATTAGTTCATTTAATATCTTAGTTATATTATTGAAAAAGTTTCCAAACTCTTCCATTTTATGTATTTTTATGTATATAAGTAGTGTTTAAAATATGGAAGTGTTGTATCGTTATGAAAAATTTAAAAAATATGTACTCATCAAGTTATACAAATACGAGTTACAACAAATGGTTATTTCAGTATTTAAACTGTGTGTTTCCGATTTATTTGGTTGAGTATTTATCTCTTCCATTCACCCAAATTGAAAATGGAGTTCGATTGCCAACAATCGAAGAATATATTGAAGAAAATGGTATTAAATCGTTGTTTGTTTCACACTTTTTTCAATTTTGTTTCAATAATACTGTCAATCATGAATACAGTACTACATTATTTACAATTGTGTTACTCATACCAATTAACGGAAGAATAAAGCAAAGATAATTTAGAATACATTATAAAAATATAAAATAAGACCAATATCAGAACAACATTGAATAAAACACAGTCAAGAATGTCAACAACCCAAACTCCAACACTTCCAACAAAAGAACTAATAACAAACGATGATCAAATCATAACTGACACATTCGATGCGTTGTTCGGTTATAAAAACTTTCGCAATGTGATGTTTGCATATACAACAAGCGAAATCACACAGTTTATTCAATCTTACATATTTGCATTTGCATATTCACATATCACACAAACTCAAATAACTAATTATTTGACTGACCGAAAGAAATTGAGTGATATGTTTGATCATTTTAAACGAATCACAGTCGGGGGTGAACAACATAGTAATGAATGGTTTGTTGAACGTAATAAAAGAATTACTGCATCGTCGATTGGTACAGTAATAAAAAATACTCAATCAAATACATATAAGAAGTTGTTATGTGAGAAGTTTGAACCGTCGGTTGTTAGAAAGTTTCGAGGTAGTCCTGCAACTATATGGGGAACAATGTTTGAACCAGTTGCACGAGAAATATATTCACAAAAGAACAAAGTAAATGTTATGGAATATGGATTGATTCCACATCAGAAATATGAGTTTATTGGTGCGTCACCAGATGGTGTAACCGATACTGGATTACTACTTGAAATTAAATGCCCTTATTCTCGAAATATTACTAATAAAATCCCAAAACATTATTATGAACAAGTACAACATCAATTGGAAGTATGTGATTATAACAAATGTCATTATGCAGAGTTTGTATTTGGTAAAGATATAGATGAACAACATTGGTTAGAATCATTTAAATATGATAATACAACTATTCGTGGTGTAATATTATTATTTACATTGATTGACGATAATTATCAATATCATGATGAATATGAATACTCACCATTATTGGAAACAAACACTCAATTTGAACAATTTGTTGAAAATGATTGGATCAATAAAACAATTAAACTTAAAAAATCACAGATAGAAGAAAAGGAAAAACAAAGACAAAAACAAAGTAAAACAGGTCAATCAACGTTTGAATTGGTTGGAATTGAACAAAAAAAATGGTCACTTGAAAGTTACAATGTGAAGTTAGTTGAAAGATCTCGTGAATGGTTTGCAGATGCATTGCCAAAAATGAAAGATTTTATGAACAAAGTAAACCATTATAAAACGTTCAAAAAACCTTTGGAGCAATTTAAACGAGACACAGGTTTTGAATATGGTAAAAAGAAAGTGACGGATGAAATACCTAATGAATTAGCGTTCTGAATCTGTTTGAGAAGTGAAAATGTCGATGAAGTTTCTCATCCATTTCCAACACATGTCTTTCATTGTTTTATCGATATGTTCTCCTGTTTCCAAATTGAATTCGTCATGTGAGTCTGCCTTTTCCAAATCGAATTCGTCTTGTGAGTCTGCTTTTTCCAAATCAAAATCATACGCTAGTCGTGCAGATGAAATGTACGTATCATGAATTGGTGTTTCCATATCGTAAAATCAATGATGCAAATATAACAATGCCAAAAAAATAAAACAACAAAATCAAATTATTAACGGATGTCTGATAGCAAAGTTGGTTCAATAAGAAAATTCATTTTTTTTTGTTTATATCCAGTGTATTTACAACGTTTGATATTGAAACTTTCCGTTGTATTCTGCTTCTCCTTTCAGATTAATGAAACTCATTTGACATATTTTAACATTTGGTTTTAAATACATTGTGTTCGGACTTAGGTTTTGTATTTCCAATACAATTCGATTCTTTACATTAGGATTTGCGAACATTGCCGTGATATGAATACTTAATCCCATTCGCGCAAAACGAGAACGTCCATTTAAAATACCACACATATTTTTCGGAATCTCAATATGTTCTTGAACGATTCCAATAATCGTTTCACTCGACTGAATTGAAAACAATTCATATTCTCCAATTTTTTCATATGTGGTAAACTGTTTATAATCAAGTTCATCATCTATCACAATTGGTTTGTAATTCTTCAATCTGGTTTGTTGTATCGACATTATACAGAGCAATACAATAAAAACATATGCTCCTATATATATATTGTTAACAACTTGATCAACATACAAATGTTTATGTACGGTAACAAACACAAATAAAATAACTGTTGTATAAAAAACTAACCCGAACAACTTTGTACTTGATATGGTTATTTTATTGAATCGTCGAAACTCATTCGCAAGTGTCAAATCAATTCCAATTGGTTGTAATTGTACATCGTCGATCGGATGATGAATTCCATTACAATCGATTCGTGTAACTTTCAAACTACCTGCATCAAGAGATTTCTTAATTTCTCCTTTTGACAAAATCGTCATAATCAACGTTTGATACTGATATTTGATACGGATATTTGATACGGATATTTGATAATGTAAAGATAAAGTGTAATTGATTATTTGTTTCAATTTGTATCTTATTTTATTTTTTTGTTTTTTTGTTTAACAGACATGGAGATAGTAAAAAATCAGTTTGAACGAAATCTCACAAAAACTCAAAGTTGTTAGTAGTAAAATCATTTCAATTTCAAAGTTAGTAGTAATAAAAAAGTTTGATGATCAATTTCAATGTTTGATCATGGAATATTAAGAAGGGTTTTAAATTGTTAATACTTATTCGTTTGCTTGGGATTTATTTAACTGTTCTTTTTTCTTTGTCAATATATATAAAACGAATCAGAGTTTAAATTTTACTAATGAGTTTCCCGAATTTGGATGATGAAATAAATGATGTGCATAACATAACTAACTCAGCAACAAATGTGAATAATATAATTACACAATTGAAGGACGGTGTCAGTACAATCGATGATATGAAAACAATAATTGACGACGGAAAACGACTGTATAGTGAATTGAATGAAATTAAAATAACTGAACATGTGGATTTTGATATTGATTTGTTCACACAGTTTATTGAAACTGGAAAATTTACATTATCAACATTGAACGAAAATATAAAAGATATACCTAATCTATTAAATGACTTGAAACAGAAATCTACAATTACCGATACATTGACAAATGATATACAATCATTGGTTGAAAATGTAGGTGATTTGTCGAATACAGTAATTAATATGAAAACAAATATTGACGATAGTTTGACTAGTTATCAAAAGATTCAACAAACTATTTTGGATATAAATTTCGATGATTTTAAATTGGCACAAGACCGAGTGGTTCAAGTGAAAAACATGATTGAACAAATTGGTCAAACCGTTAGATTGTTACCTGAAACGAGTATGGTAGTTGATGAAATTAATAAAGTACATGGGTTTGATTTCGCGACAAAATTTAAAACGTTATTATTGAAAATCGACATTGTTCTTCAAAGTATTGACAAATTGTCACAATCTATTGATGATTTAAATCATATAGTTTTACTTGTTCCTCAATTGTTGAATAAACTGAAATCGTTTGATGATGTATTAAACAATCTTGCTCAGTCGAGCGATATATTTAAACAATTGGAAGAGTTTGTTAAATTAGTGGAACAATTTGAATTACTGCAAAAATTGTTGGAGCAAATGTCAGAACCGATTGACACAATAAATGAAATATATGGCAAGTTGCAAACGATTGAGTTGCCAAGTTTGGAAGATATTAAAAAAATCATGAATGAATTGGAAAGTGAATTGAATAAATTGACAAAACTCAATATAGATGATATAATTAACAATATTGTTGATATGTTGTCTAAATTTGATTTTGAAATGGTTGATTTTATTCCGACTGATAGTATTAATACAATTATCAGATGGATTATATTCCTAGTACTATTGATATTGATTATTCCAATTGCGTTAAATGTATTGTTCAAATAAATCGATCTTACGAGAGTGAAAATGAGTTTATGTTTGACGGGCAGTGAATGATATGTCTGCTATGTCAGTTTCTTCTTTTAGATTATTAACCATATCATCCATACCGCGTGGTTGTTTCATATGTGGTAATTTCACATCTGGACGAATTGTGGGAGCTTCGGTTCCACCAAATAAATCAGTGAACATTTTTGTTACCATTCCAGTAACACCGGTTGATTGTGTTTGTTGTTCTGGTGGTCGTTTTTTTATCTCTTCTAATTTTTGATTGTATATTTCAGCATATCGACGCTTCAATTCTGGATCGCTATTTAGTACTTCATTTGTTATTTTATCAGAAGTTGATAACTGCATATCTGCTCGATTGGAATGATATGCAAATCCACTTGTTAATATGATAAATGCCAATTTGAATTCGACTGGAATTGTTATAACTGTTCCGTGTTTTTTGTATAATTCTTCGAACAAATCGTTGTGTTTTTCGAGTTCAATTGCTAAATGATCCGACCATCCATCTAATTGTAATCCTTTACCAGTCATATATTGAACCAACATGTTGACATATTCGACTCCTTTTGTAAAGATTGTTAGAACGGATTTTTGATTTGTAATTTCTTTATCAATACGATCACGTTTGTCAATTTTTGCAAATGTTTCTTCAATGTCTGATAATTTATCTTGTAATGTGTACTCTTTTGGTATTAAAAAGTCATATTTTGGTCTAAATAATTCAATTTCACCCAACAAATAACGCTTTTTATTCATATCTTTTGCATAATCATCCTCGTCATCTGAGTCATATCCATGATCATGGATATGATGACGACTACTTTGCTCATAATCATCATATCTATCACGTTCTTTATCACGTTCTTTATCACGTTCTTTATCACGTTCTCTTTCACGTTCTCTTTCACGTTCTCTTTCACGTTCTCTTTCACGGTATCTTTCACGGTCTTTTTCACGGTCTTTTTCATACTCTTTTTCACGGTCTTTTTCACGGTCTCTTTCATACTCTTTTTCACGGTCTCTTTCATACTCTTTTTCACGGTTTTTTTCATACTCTTTTTCACGGTCTTTTTCATACTCTTTTTCTTGTTCTCTTTTTATGTCAGGATCTTTATCAAAATCATTGTCTACCTCTTTATTGTGATTGTCTTGAATATGGTCACTTTTATCATCTTGTTGTTCTTTATGTTCTTTTCTTCTTTGCGAGGGTGAGTCTTCGTCATGCGAATGTGATGAGTGTAAGTGATCATGGTCATCACTATGATCATCACCATGGTCGTGGGAATGATGGATGCTTTTATGTTCTTCATGTGAATGTTTATCATAATTTTCTATACCATTGTTTTTAATGAGATAATTATATTCATCATTCGCAATCATGTCAAATGCGAATGGTTGCATATCCAGGAGTTCTTCACCAACTTGATTTGAATTTTTATCATCCTCGATTTCATTATCGGTCAATACGATTGCTTGGTCTTCTTGTGACCATCGTTTTGATGATCGAGATGAAGTTGAACGATTATTTTTAGCATTTTCATGTTCATCATTTTCCATCAATTGAACCAAATTATCCAATTCATTATCTCCGATTTCAATTTCGTTCGTTTTAGATAATGTATGTTCAAGTTTGTCATTAGCATCTGTTGTATTCTTAATTTCTTTCAATTCATAATCGTTAGTCAAAGACGATAAGTTCATTTTCTCAACACCTCTTTTACGTCCACGTCGTCCATTTCCTGATGCTGGACGACGTGGGTTTTTCACTTTATTTATTTTGCTTTCTAAATCTTCATTACCAAGTTCCATAGTTCAAAAAAAATGTATAATTGTATATAATGTCTTCTCTTTAAACAAAAATGATTTACAACGTAGAACTTTTAAAAAGGTACATCAAAATACACAACACTTTTAATACAGTGTGTCAGTTAAAATCATCAGAATGTTTACGAACGTAGTTGCTACAATATAACAATGTCTCATTATTTCCTGCATCACTCCAAAATACATTTCGATCCAATAAGAAATAATTTAACAAATTGTCATTCAAATATAAATTGTTTAAGTCAGTTACTTCTAATTCATCTCGTTCAGATACATGTAATGTGTCAATTAAGTCATACACATTTGAATGATAAAAATACAATCCAATTTGTGCATATTCGGAATCTGGATTTGATGGTTTTTCAGTGATATGTATTAACTGACCATGTTCATTAAATGTTGGAACACCGAATCGTGTATTGTCACTAACCGTCTTAAAACAAATCAACGCTTTCTTTTCATTCGATAAAAAATCACATAATTGTTCATTGTTAATAATTAGATTGCTACTTAATATGTTGTCACCTAACAATACACAAAACGGCATTTGATTGGTGAAATGTTTGCCCAAACGAATAGCGTCTGATATTCCACCATTACCATTTTGAATTACATAATAAACATTTTCGAATCCATGTTCTTTTCCATCGTTTACATATTTCATAATATCAGATGCACTTTTATCACCAGTGACAATTAACACATGTTTTATTCCGATATGTCGTAATGTGCTTAATGAATAATCAATCATTGGTCGTTCATAAATTGGCAATAAATGTTTATTTGTTACATGAGTACATTTACCCATTCGAGTTCCTAAACCACCTGCCAACAATATTGCATGTTTTATTTGCATTTCGTAGTATTGTATAATTTAATGTATACGCTTTATTATTATACACATTGTATCCAAAATATAAATAACAACTTAACACACAATGTTAAACATTTTAAACATTTTGAAAAGTGATAATACATATATTGTACTTGATAATGTAAATCCAACTGATAAAGTAATTGGTTGGGGTGGAGTGATTAATTCAATTATATCAAAAGACGAGATAAATGTTCACGAACATGATATTTATAAAAGTGAATTGATCGATGAAAACAAATTACATATTTATATATTGAATGATATTCCAGTATGTCTAACTTCGTTCCATCCAATTATGACAATTGATGGATGGAAATCGATTGATCCAGTTAAAACATTGCAATATCAACCGGAGTTCGGATTGATTGGTAAACTTCAAATCGGTGACGTGTTATTTATTTACGATGAAAAACTTCATACATATAAATGTGTTGAATTAACAAAACTCAAACACAAACAACTAATAATAACAAATGATACAGTCAAATTAATTAATATTAGTGTACTTGGCAACTATTCATATCATGTAAATGGTTTAGTTGTTCATTGTATTACATCATGTGATAATCAACAACGAGTAATGATCGAGAATATTGATCGATTGACACCAAATGAAGTGCAACGACTTAAAACTTTCTTTATGAATAACTTCAAAGAAATGCAAAACGTATTGGGAATGAAAAGTGTTAATACTATCGCCACTCATTTAGGAATAAAAGTCGATTGATATCAATCGTCATACATAACAATCTGATAATTTTCATTGACTATATATTTAACTATTTGAGCACATAATGGACATTTAAATTGTTGTTTCGGTAGTCGCGTTGAATAAGATGATTTTTTCTTAGATGATTTTTTCTTAATTAATTTTTCTATACAACAAGTACATATATAACATGGATGCTTATCCATTCGTAATAGTTTATATGAATCATCATTACAAATACAACACTCTAATATTTCATCTTCAGTTCCGGTGTTAGTTTGATAAACATTCTCTTCTTCTCCATTTTCTTCTACATTTTCATCATCATTGTCACTATCACCCACACTAAAAGTATCGTCATCACTGTCGCTGTCTATCGGTTTATGAACTATCGGATGAGCAATTTTATGAGTTATGCAGTTAATATATCCATATGACAAATACTTTCCATACATGTTTTTTAATGTAGCAACATTTTTGTAGTGTGAGAAATTTGATGTTCTAAACAATGGCAGTGAAAGCGAAGAATTCCATGAAATTGTACGAACAAGCGTCTTCAGTTTTTTTACATTATCAATTCTTGAATTGAGTTCTTCCATATCTGATTTTATGTTATGTTTGACAAATTGAATTAAATCATTTATTGTCCAATTTAACCGATAGTGTTCTTTGTACAAATTATACAATTTTGGCATATGTTTCTTGATGTCAAATGAAATACGTCGATGAACGTCTAATATATCTTGATTGATTAATTCCCCTATCTTACGATTTGAAAATATATACATGTATGTTGATGAAGAAAATAAATGTGATCTGATTAAATGTGTTCTGATTAGTTTAAATAACACTATGTCAATCAATTTGTTGTTAAATATTTCACGAAATATGTGGTTGAATACACTCATGTCGATTTTGCGTTTATCACACATTGTACCGCATGATAAGGCATCGATAAACGCAAAATAATCGTGTTTTAATTTTATTCCATTTGAATTGCATTTAGAATTGCATTTAGAATCAATTGTTAGAGTAAATATCTGTTTGGTGTTGAGTATGTTATTTCCACCCCCTGAACTTGCGTATTCTATATGGTCAGTTAAGACAATTTTATTTTCAATTGTGAAGTTATATGGTTGATTATCCAGTTTGTCATATGTGTTAATTGTGTATTTTCCAACATACGATTCTGGCAAACAGTATGGGAATACTAATTGAAATCCTCGTTTTATATATTTTTCACATCGGGTTTTAGACAAAAAAGGTTGTGTGTGTATTACGATCATTTTTTGAGTCAATTCAGTCAGACAGTTGTTTGTACATACAATTTTGCAATCAGTTAATCCGATTTGGACAATACTGAAATCAAAATCATCGAATATTTCGAGTACATTAGTTGCGTATTTGCGAATTATTTGAAGTTGTTCTACAGTCTCTTCTGTCTCTTCTGTCTCTTCTGTGCTATTTGCTTTTGTATTTTTTTCACTGTATTTTTTATTCATTTTTGACCATATATCGTCACATTTATCATACCTACTTGTTATATTAAATGTGAATGCATTTTCTGTGATAATTATACTTTTTACATTGAACACATTAACTATATATTTACAAACACCACTTACATAATTGATATGATCTACATGGTTATCGAAACCATATATATAAATGTCGTAATCCATATTTTTGTATCCATATTCGTGTGGTGTAAAAAGAGATTGTATTACCTTTGAAGCAGTAAATAACAAATGTTTTGAAACTGTATTTTTCTCGACTTCAAATAATTTAGCAACGATTTGGTTCTTTTCCAGAATTGTATCATAATTTATATTGTCATCGTCGTATGTTACATGTCCATGATGTACACCAGATGTTGGATATGTATCAACGATTTTTCTTCCACGTTCTATTAAATGTGGGTTTTGTTCTGCGATTTCAGAAAGCGAGTTACCAGTTAACAAACGATTTTTCGGATGAGAATACATTTAAATGCGAAAAATACAATGGTATGAAGAATATGTAAATGAGTCAAGTGTAACAAATTAATGTTTATTATTCGTACATTTATGTTGAATCTTTTTTTCCAAAATTATAAATATAATAAATATAAAATCAAAAAAAACGAAAATAAGTATTTAATTATATCAATTATATCAATTATATCAAAAACAAATCATATATCAAAAACAAATCATATATCAAAAACAAAACAATCGTCAAAATCAAATATTATCAATAATGCCACCAAAGAAGGGTCAAACTCCACCTACGCGACCAGTCCATGTACATGGACATGTGAATCATGTAAATGGTGGTAAAGACACGTATGTTCGTCCACATGTAAGACATATTCCAAAATAAGATATTTTCGCAGATAATGGGGAGGTTACGCATATCATTATAAATATGTCATATTTAAATATGAATTCAAAAATCTAATTTTTCTTTGTATATGTACGTACACAGAATCATTTAATCAACGTAAAGAAAACTGAAACCTCGCGTCGAAAAATGCAGTCACATCGATTAAAAAAGAAGATGGAATTGAAAGATCGACATAAGAAAGTTCGTGAAAAACGGCGCCAATTAAGAGATGAGTATCAACAACTCAAACGAATTTCACGAAGTAATTCGTTCACATTACGTAATTATGAACGAACAAAGTAATTTTGCCCTCGATTTTTTCCGATTTTAGCAAAAATGTATGCGCCTACGAAAACACATTTTTTCGATTGAGAATGTGTCTATATAATCTAACTTTGGTTCAACGTTCCACGTGTAACGTGAATAATGATTCGGTTCTTTATACATCAATACAGATTGATGAGTACGTGTAAACTTGGTGTTCGTAATAAACCATGGAAGTTGTTTATACTTTGTTGGTTTTGGGAATTGTGTAAAACATGTTGTTTTATTGGATTGTTTAATATACGTCAAAATGATTACGAATTGAATAATTTTAATTGGGTTGGTTATAATTTGCCGGATTGTTTGTTATTTAGACAGACCAACTGGTAATAGAGCGGATATAAACAATGTTTGAGTTTGTAATTTGTATAAAACGAGAAAATTGATAAAGTTTACTTGATATAAATAATTAGTAATTTGGTACAATTTTTTTTATTTATTTCTTTATTATATTAAAAAACCAAGAACATAAAAATCGTTATGATTGGAATGTTTAACCAGTTGATTACACAGATTATTGATCAATTATTTGTACAACAAGAAGGTGGAGGTAATAAACGAAGAATATATTCAACACATAAATCCACAGAATATCAACATCCACGA
>Ga0307989_1001760_pt1 | contig 11059 bp, 15 predicted proteins | sample EllFjometagen185_FD_203164 | JGI IMG/M metagenome (GOLD analysis project Ga0307989, IMG submission 203164) | Marine microbial communities from Ellis Fjord, Antarctic Ocean - #185 | ecosystem: Environmental > Aquatic > Marine > Unclassified | place: Southern Ocean | collected 2014-10-08 | reverse complement strand
ACTTGGATATAATACAGATGATGATTCACTATATCAAAAATACTGGAATGGTGATGAAGTAGTACATGTTGTTGGGAAAGATATTTTACGCTTCCATGCTATTTACTGGCCAATTATGTTAATGGCACTTGATGTACCACTTAATTTCAAATTATACGCTCATGGTTGGTACTTAATGAAAGATGGCAAGATGAGTAAATCAAAAGGAAAAGTAGTATATCCTGATAGTTTAGTAGAAAAATATGGACTTGATCCATTAAGATATTACTTACTAAAAGAATTACCATATTCAGGAGATGGGATATTCACTCCTGAAGATTTTATTGCTAGAATAAACTATGATTTAGCAAATGACTTTGGTAATTTACTAAATAGAACAATCAACATGATTAACAAATATTTTGATTCTAAGTTATCTAAACCAGAAAAAGAATATTTTGAATTTGACAAAATATTAAAACAGAAAGTTCTAGATACAGTAGAATTATATACAGACGATATGGATAAATTGAAAGTATCTTCAGCTATTCAAAATATCTGGTCTTTAATCTCAAGAACTAACAAGTACATTGATGAAACATGTCCTTGGATACTTGCTAGAGATGAAGACAAGAAAAAGGAACTCGAAGATGTTTTATATAATCTTGTAGAATCTTTAAGACATATTGGAATCATGTTAACTCCAATACTTATTGAAGCAAGTAAAGAGCTATTTAAACAATTAAATATTCCAAAGAAACTTCAAACATGGGAAAGTATTGGATTTGGGAAATTAGATAAAGTGGAAGTTACAGATAAACCTATTCCATTGTTCCCGAGACTTGATAAAAAAATTGAAGAAGAATTTATAGTTAATCTTTTAAACAATGAATCAACTGAGAAGACTGTAGAAGAAGATTATATTACCATTGAAGATTTCACTAAAATTGATTTAGTTGTTGGTGAAATACTTGAGTGTTCCGTGCATCCTAATGCTGATAAATTATTAGTATCAAAAATAAACACAAAAGATAGAGTTAGACAAATAGTTTCAGGAGTTTCTAAATACTATAAGCCTGAAGAGTTAATAGGTAAAAAGGTAATTGTTGTAAGAAACCTAAAACCTGTTGAGCTTCGAGGAGTTCTTAGTGAAGGAATGGTTCTCGCAGGTAAAAACAAAAAAACTTTAGAAATACTCGAAGCTACTAATCTATTACCAGGAGATAAAATATCATAATGAACTTTTTAAAAAAAGAATATAAGAAAATAATAATTATCGCAATTGGGAGTTTAATATACTCTCTAGGTATTGTTTGGTTTTTAGATCCACTTGGATTGTACTCTGGTGGACTTACAGGATTATCACAATTAATATTAAATATATCTTTAAAGTATTTTGATTTATCAATAAACTTAGGGTTATTAGTATTACTCTTAAATATTCCAGTAATTATTTTTGGATATATAAAAATGACGAAAAAGTTTATTTATTACAGTATCTATTCAGTAGTTCTATCATCATTATTCCTGGGGTTATTCCCTGTCCATATCTTCCTTGAAAACGATGTGTTATCAAACGCTCTTGTTGGAGGAATATTAATAGGAATTGGTGCAGGTCTTAACTTAAGAGTTGGAGGATCTGCTGGTGGAGTAGATATTATATTTCAGTATCTAGCATTTAAGAAAAACATTACGATGGGATCTCTTGGAGTAATATTGAATGGTTTCATTATTTCAATTTCAGGCATTCTATTTGGGTGGCCCATTGCTATTTACACCATTATTAGAGTAATTATAACAAGTTTAGTTATTGACAAAGTACATACTTCTTATAATTATATTAAGTTAGAAATCATCACTGAAAAAGGAGATGAGATTGCTAACTTATTAGTTTCAAAAACTAATCACGGAGTCACTATCTCATCAGGAAAAGGCGCATATTCAGGAAAAAGTAAGGATATCTTACAAACAATAATTTCATCATATGAATTAAATAAATTTCGATTACTAATTAGAGAGATAGACAATGATGCATTTATCTCAGTTAGCACAGTTAAGAAGGTTGTGGGAAACTTCACAAAAATATTTATTGATTAGTAAAAAACTAGTTAATTTCATTGACAAAGAAAGGCAAATACTATATTATATATTTCGGTACATTTACACAATATTCATCCCACGCCCGATATTATAATAATATAATTGGAGGAATGAACATGAAAACATTCATGGCAAACAATCAAAACATCGAACGCAAGTGGTTTGTTGTTGACGCAAAAGGTCAAAGACTTGGCCGTTTATCTACTGAAGTTGCAACAATTTTAAGAGGTAAACATAAACCAACATTCACACCGCATGTTGACTGTGGTGATTACATGGTAGTAATCAATGCAAAAGACATAGAGCTTACTGGTAACAAATGGGATCAAAAGAAATACTACAGACATTCACAATATCCAGGTGGACTTAGCACTACTACAGCAAGAGAAATGAATAACAAACACCCTGAGAGATTAATTGAATTCGCTGTAAAAGGAATGCTTCCTAAAGGAAAATTAGGTCGTCAAATGTATAAAAAATTATTCGTGTATGTTGGGAATGAACACCCACATACGGCTCAAAAACCTCAAGTTTTTGAACTGAAAGGTTAGGTGAAATTATATGGCTAAGAAAGTAATGTACAGAGGTACAGGACGTAGAAAAAGCTCAGTTGCTCGTGTTATGTTAACACCTGGAACAGGTAAATTCATCATTAACGGTAGAAGATTTGATGATTATATTCCGTCAGCTGCAACAAGACTAGATGTAGAGCAACCACTAGAAAAAACTGCTAATATGAAAACATTTGATATTATGGTTAATGTTTATGGTGGAGGTATTACAGGACAAGCAGGAGCAATCCGTCACGGAATAACTCGTGCTTTACTAGAAGTTAACGCTGATTACCGAAAAGTATTGAAAGAAGCAGGACTTATTACTAGAGACTCAAGAGTTAAAGAACGTAAAAAACCAGGACTTAGAAAAGCTCGTCGTGCACCACAATTCAGTAAACGTTAAGATTGTAATAAAAACACAACATCCCACGTTGTGTTTTTTTAATGCAATTATATATTTAATTGTATTTTGAACACACATATACTATAATATGGTAGGTCAAGGAGTGATAATATGAGTGTACGAGTTAGATACGCACCAAGCCCTACAGGGCATTTACATATAGGAAATGCAAGAACTGCATTATTTAATTATTTATTTTCTAAGAAACATGGAGGATCTTTTGTGGTTAGAATAGAAGATACAGACATAGAAAGAAATGTTGAAGGTGGAGTTGAATCACAACTAAAATATCTTCAATGGTTAGGAATTGATTGGGACGAATCAGTTGATAAAGACAAAGGATTTGGTCCATATCGTCAATTAGAAAGATTAGACATTTATCAAGAATACGCTAATCAACTTGTGACAAAGGGTTTAGCATATAAATGTTATTGTACTCCAGAAGAATTAGAAGCTGAAAGAGAACAACTTATTGCGGATGGAAATGATAAATTTCATTACTCACAAAAGTGTTTAGGTCTTCCAGAACAAGATAAACCATTTGTCTTAAGATTCAAAGTCCCAAGTAATACAGAGTATACTTTTGATGACTTAGTTAAAGGCGAAGTTACATTTAGAAGTGAAGATATAGGCGATTGGGTTATGGTGAAAAATAATGGTATTCCAACATATAATTTTGCTTGTGCAGTTGATGATCATCTAATGGAAATATCTCATGTTTTACGTGGTGAAGATCATATCACCAATACGCCAAAACAAATGATGGTATATAAAGCACTTGAATGGGAATATCCTGTTTTTGGGCACATGACATTAATCGTTAATGAAAACAATAAGAAATTATCAAAAAGAGATCATTCAATTATTCAATATATTGAACAATATCAATCATTAGGATATCTTCCAGATGCATTATTTAATTTTATATCATTATTAGGATGGAGTCCTAAAGGTGAAGAAGAAATTTTATCTCACGATGATTTCGTTGAGATGTTTGATGAAACAAGATTGTCGAAATCACCAGCCAAATTTGATAAAGAAAAATTAGCATATATTAATAATAGATACATAAAGGATTTATCAATTGAAGATACAATCGAATTATGTATGCCTCATTTAATTGAGGAAGGAATCGCAGATGACAAATCTGAAGAATGGATATATTCACTTGTATCTGTTTTCAAAGATAGAATTAGTTATGGTGCAGAAATTATAGAATTATTTGACGAGTTTTTTGATCAAGAATTTGTTCTTGATGAAGAAGCATCTGAATTCTTAAATCAAGATGGAGTAACTGAAACACTTGTAGCTTTTAAAGATTTATTGCTTAGTTTGGATGATTTCGACGCATCAAACATAAAACCATTAATCAAAGAAGCGGGTAAAATTAGTGATTCAAAAGGAAAGATGTTATACATGCCTCTTAGAATAGCAACGACTGCTTCAATGCATGGTCCTGACCTTCCGCAGGTTTTAGCAATTTTGGGAAAAGATATAGTTATTGAAAGATTAAACTCATTTATAAAATAAGCCTATAATATGGCTTATTTTTTTGTTATAATAAATTTGAGAAATCAAAATATAAAGGAGTAATATAATGAATGGTGAAAATAGATTAGATTTAAGCATTGGAATGGAAGTAATGGTAGTAGAAAAGCAAAATCAAAAAAACGGAGTTTTAACTTTTGGAGTTATCGCAAAAGTTTTAACTAAGTCTTCGAATCATCCATATGGAATAAAAGTGATGTTGGAAGATGGAAAAGTAGGAAGAGTTAAAGAAATAGTTAAGAAATAATCGGGGGATTTATATGGAAACTAGAGTTAATAAATTTCTAAGTGAAGCAGGTTTTTGTTCAAGAAGAGAAGCTGACAGGTTGATTGACGATAATAGAGTAACTGTGAATGATAAAGTTCCTGAAAAAGGGTTAAAAGTTACTGATGAAGATATAGTAATGGTTGATGGAAAAGTAATCTCAAGAGGGTTAATTCCTATTTATATTGCACTTAATAAACCAGTCGGAATAGTTTCAACAACAGACCTTACAATTGAAAATAACATTGTTGATTTTTTAAATCATCCAAAAAGACTATTTCATGTAGGTAGACTTGATAAAGCAAGTGAAGGATTAATATTCATGACTAATGATGGAGATATCGTTAACAAGATTTTAAGAGCTGGTAATTTTCATGAAAAAGAATATTTTGTTGAAGTCGATAAGGAAATCTCAGCTTCTTTCTTAGCGTTAATGAGAAAAGGTATTCCGATATTAGATACAATAACCAAATCATGTAAAGTGAATAAAATTGATGAATACAAATTTAACATAATATTAACAGAAGGACTCAATAGACAAATCAGAAGAATGTGTGATTTTTTAGGATATCAAGTAAAATCATTAAAAAGAATTAGGATTATGAATGTACACTTAGATGTTCCAACAGGTAGTTGGAGATATTTGACCGATGAAGAAATTGGTGGGTTAAATAAACTTGTCGATTCTTCTGTTAAAACAGAGGATGCAAGCAAGTGATAAAGGTTTATGGAATAAATTCATGCAGCTCTTTTAAAAAAGGTGTTAAGTATTTCGAAAAGCACAAGATTGCAATAGTAACTTACGATTTAAAAGTAACAGTTCCCACAAAAGAGGAAATGAGAAATTATCATGAACAAAGCGGTTTGGAGATAAAAAAATTCTTCAATACTAGTGGGAAAATATATCGAGAATTGGATTTAAAAAGCAAACATCAAGCAATGTCTTTGGACGATATGTATGACTTGTTAAGTCGAAATGGAATGTTGATAAAGCGTCCATTAGTCATTTATAAAAATCATATTCTAGTAGGTTTCAGTGAAGAGAAATATGATGAGATTTGGAATAAAAATCGAATTTGAAACCCATTAAAATGAAGTATAAATAAAGCGATAATCTTTTTTATAATCATTAGATAAGCCGTTATCTCGCAAAATATATTTGCAATCTATTAAAAAATAGATTATAATTACACAAGCAAATAAGAATGAAAAGGAGATTCAAATGACTGGTACAGTAAAATGGTTTAATTCAGAAAAAGGGTATGGATTTATTACAACAGAAGAGGAACTAGATATTTTTGTTCATTTCAAAGCAATCACTGGTGAAGGATTTAAAACTTTAGACGAAGGTCAAAAAGTTGAATTCGAAGTAGTTGAGGGTGATAGAGGTCCACAAGCTGCAAACGTAGTAAAACTTTAATGAATTATCAAACAGGAGTGTTTCTCCTGTTTTTTATTTGTTTACATATGGTAAATATTCACATATAATTTAGTTGTAATTATATTTAATTAGTAGTTCAATTAAATTGACTAAATGAAAATTCAATCGTATTATGTTACTCAATAATAAAAAAATAGGATGTGGCACTATGAAAATATTTAATTCTTATACTAATAAACTTGAAGAATTTATTCCAATTCATAAAAACAAGGTTAATATGTATGTCTGTGGTCCTACTGTGTATAATTATATTCACATTGGAAACGCAAGACCTGTAATCTTTTTTGATACTGTTAGAAAGTATTTTGAATTTAAAGATTACGAAGTTAAGTTTGTATCTAATTTTACTGATGTAGATGATAAAATTATTACAAAAGCTTTAGAATTAGAGGTTACCGAAAAAGAAGTAACTGACAAGTTCATAACTGCATTTTTAAATGATGTTGAAAAAGTAAACTCAAGCACAGACTATATTAAGCCAAGAGTCACAGAATATATGGACCACATCATTGATTATATTGAGATTCTTATCGAAAAAGGATTCGCATATAAAGTAGGCGGTGATGTTTATTTTAGAGTTGCTAAGGTTAAAGACTATGGAAGTTTATCCAATAGAAAAGTCGAAGATCTTCTTGTAGGTGCAAGAATTGAGGTAAATCTAAAAAAAGAAAATCCTTTGGATTTTACTTTATGGAAAAAAACAGATGTTGGTATTCAATTTGACTCGCCTTTTGGAAAAGGAAGACCTGGTTGGCACACTGAGTGTATTGCTATGATTGATGATATTTTTGGAGAAAAAATTGATATTCATGGTGGAGGAAGTGGCCTTATGTTTCCACATCACGAAAATGAAATTGCTCAATCAAAAGTCTTAAATAACCATTCAGTCGCAAAATATTGGATGCATAATGGATTGTTAAACATAGATGAAAATAAGATGAGTAAAAGTGAAGGAAAGACAATCTTGGTTAAAGACTTGACAGTGAATCCGAATGGATTTAGATTGTTTACTTTATCAACTCACTATAGAAGTCCTATTAATTACACCGATGAAGCTTTAGACGTTTATGTTAATGAGTGGGAGAAAATACTTAGAACATATAAAGCTCTTTACCTTAAATTAGATATTAATGATATGCTTTATGGAAATGGTAAAATAGATCCTGATTTACTATTAGTATTTAAAGAATTCCTTGAAGCAATGGATAATGACTTTAATACAGCAAATGCAATAACTGCTCTTCAAAACCTAAATAAGAAAGCTAACCAACTTCTAAGAAATAATTCTGAGTTTGAAGTGCTTCTTTCAGCCTTGAAAATGTTTGAAGACTTTTTCAAAGTATTAGGATTAAAAGGGGATCAAAAACCTTTATCAGATGAAGATAAAGAAACATACAATTTATGGAATAAAGCTCGAATAGAAAAAGATTTTAAAAATGCAGATAAATACCGTTTGATTCTACAAGAAAAAGGAATCGTTTAATGAATCAATTAAACGGAGTAACTCTCGCATATTTGGGAGATTCAATATATGAACTTTATATTAGGGAACACCTTCTTAAAAAAGGATTAACAAAAGTTCAGAAGCTTCATAATGAAGCAATTAAATACACAAGTGCTAAAGGACAAAAAGAAGCTCTAGATAAAATAATGGATAGTTTAACAGAAACTGAAATTTCAGTATTTAAAAGAGGTAGAAATTCTAATTCAGATAGGAAACCTAAAAACACTGATTTGGCAACATATAAACAAGCAACTGGATTCGAAGCATTAATTGGATTTTTATATCTAAATGAAGAAGTAGACAGGCTTAATGAATTAATTCAAATTATAATAAAATGAGAACAAAATTGTTCTCATTTTTTTTATATCAACTCGATAATTCCTTTGTTAGCAGAATTCGAAATCACGTTATTTAGTTTACCAAGATTCTTGATTGTTCGGTGGCAATATCTTATTTAAATTATATTTATCCAAATCAATCACCTCTCAAAAATCATTATCTTGTTAAAACGCTTTCAGGGCAATATTTTTCAACATTTTTCAATAGTAATGAGTACACATCTGTGTTAGAATATAAAATGAAAAAGGATGTGATTTTATGGCAATAATTATCACAGGTAAAAATACTGTGCAAGAAGCTATTAATGTTAACCACAAAATTTATGAAATATATATCCAAAAAGGCTCTAATGATGAGCTCTTATCTTTGGCAACAGAAAAACAACTTAAAATCAAAGAGATGGATAAATTTAATTTAAATAAGATATTGCCACCGAACAATCAAGGTGTTGGTGCACTTGTAGAAGATTATAAATATCAGACTCTTGAAAAGGCATTAAAAAAAGATAAAAAGAATAAAGTATTTGTAATGCTTGATTCATTGGAAGACCCACACAATCTTGGTGCAATCTTAAGAAGTGCTGATGCATTTAATGTTGATGCAGTAATTATTCCAAAAAACAGAAGTGTAAAACTTAATGCAACTGTTGCGAAAGTATCAACAGGTGCAATTGAACATGTAGATGTCGTTGAGGTTACTAATCTGACACAAACAATCAAGAAATTAAAAGATAATGGGTTTTGGATTGTTGGGACAGATGCAACAACTGATCAGACAATACATGACATTGATGTTGATACAAATCTGTGTGTAGTAATAGGTAACGAAGGAAAAGGAATAGGAAGACTAGTAAAAGAAAACTGTGATTATATAGTTAAGGTTCCAATGAGCGGACATATTAATAGTTTAAATGCCAGTGTTTCTGCAGCTTTAGTTATCTACGAAATATATCATAAGAAAGGGTGACTTATTTGACTTATCAAAAGCATAACGACTATGAAATTATCAATCTCATTAGAGAAGGTGATAACGACGCAATGGAGTTAATGTTTGATAAGTACTCTCGCTTAATTTCTAAAAAAATATACAAATTCAACCTCTACTTTGAGTATGATGATATGTATCAAGAGGGAATGATGATTTTATATAAATCAATTAACTCATTTGATGAATCGTATTCAAAATCATTCACAAGATATTTCGAACAAAATCTTCAGAGAAAATATTCTACAATATTGACAAAAAAGATTAGAAGACAAGAAATATTTAAGAATAATGAGAATTATATTTACGAGACAAATAACAATATAAATCAAAATAGTGTTTATTATGAATTGCTAAAAAAAGAAATTTCAAAAATACTTACAAATAACGAGCATTTAGTATATACTTTAAGAGAACTAAAAAATTATAGCATCTCATTTATCAAAGAAAAGCATGGCCTAAATGAGAAAGAAATCTATAATTCATTGCACCGAGCAAAGACGAAAATAAAAAAACATTTTGCTAAGTAACTTGACAAAAATATATATCTTTGCTAAATTATATAAATGCAAGAGAGTGATAATATGAGACAAAAAATAATTTTAATATGTGAAGTTTGCTTATCAAGAAACTACACGACTTTTAAAAACAAAGACAAAAAAGAGAGACTACAAGTTAAAAAATACTGTAAACGATGTGGGGAACATACTGTCCACAAGGAAAGTAAATAGGAGAGAATAATAATGGCAAAAAAAGTAGAAGAAGCTAAGAAAAATAAAGTAATCGAAATTCTTAGAAAAGAATACCCATTTGAAAAAATACTTTTAGGAATTTTAGGTGCTATCGTTTTAGTGCTTGGAATTTACCTGGTAGAAGGAACTATCTTAGAGATTAAATATACTGATTTATGGATATTTAACTCAAGTTTAAAAATTACAATATTTTCAATATTTGTAATAGTAATTGGAGCTGTTTCGTTTATTTTGGCTATTTGGCCATTCTTCGTTCCAAGCATCAGTGAAATGAAAAAAGTTTCATGGCCAACTAAAAAAATAATCATTAACCATTCAGCAAGAGTATTTGGTTTCATGATTACAGTTGGAATGTTCTTTGTTATAATTGATTTTGGTCTTAGACCTTTATTCTTATGGCTAAATAGTTTAGGAGCTTAATGATGGAAGATAGAAGATGGTATGTTGTTCAAACATATTCTGGATTCGAAAATTCTGTCAAACTAAACTTAGAACGTCGTATTGAATCAATGCAAATGGAAGATAGAATTTTTCAGGTAATGATTCCTGAAGAATTAAGAATAGAAAAAAAAGCAGATGGTACAACCAAAGAAAAGATGGTAAAAATCTTTCCTGGATATGTATTCTTAGAAATGGAAGTTACAGATGATTCATGGTTTGTTGTAAGAAACACTCCTGGTGTAACTGGATTCTTAGGATCGAGTGGTGGGGGAACTAAACCAGTTCCACTTCCAGATGATGAAATAAATCCAATTCTTAAGAAATGCGGATTAATGGAAGCACCAAAAATTGATGTTGAAGTTGGCGAAAAAGTACGTGTTGCAACTGGACCGTTCCTAAACCAAATAGGTACTGTAGATTCAATAGATCCAGAGAAACAAGAAATCACAGTATTAGTAGACATGTTTGGTAGACAAACACCTGTGGAACTTGGCTTTGAGGATATCGAAAAGGTATAGCATTAATATCTTGACATAAGATAGAATAATATAGTATAATAGCTTGGCATGCAATATGCCATGCTATTTTTTGAGTGGGAGGATTTATAAAAATCTGCTTACCACATCACGAAAAAAGAGGAGGTGTCTTTCGTGGCTAAAGAAATAAAGACTACAGTAAAACTGCAAATTCCTGCGGGAAAAGCAAATCCAGCTCCACCAGTAGGTCCAGCATTAGGACAAGCAGGAGTG
>Ga0307989_1001759_pt1 | contig 11068 bp, 11 predicted proteins | sample EllFjometagen185_FD_203164 | JGI IMG/M metagenome (GOLD analysis project Ga0307989, IMG submission 203164) | Marine microbial communities from Ellis Fjord, Antarctic Ocean - #185 | ecosystem: Environmental > Aquatic > Marine > Unclassified | place: Southern Ocean | collected 2014-10-08 | reverse complement strand
TTTAACGATTTTTTCAAGATTAACAATTGCATTAGCGTATTTTGCTTTTAAACAAATAACACCTTCTTTTGCTCCTGTTTGCTCTATTGCAATTATCAAACCATCAACTACATCTTGACTTGAAAATTCCATTAACTGTTGATCCACTCTTAGTAAAGGTTCACACTCAGCTCCATTTATAATCACTAGCTCAGCTTTAGCATTTAATTTTACATGGGTAGGAAACCCTGCTCCTCCGGCGCCTACAATCCCACAAGCTTTAATTCTCTTTATGTAGTTTTCCATAAGTTAATCACTCCTATATTCTAATGTGTTAAACAATTCTAAACGCTCCAGATAAAGTGCATCTTCTAATTCTTGAAAAACTTCTAGCAGATGTTAGTCCTTCTCCTGTAGGAGTTGCGATTGTAAGAGTAGTGAATCCTTCTCCTTCAATTCCAATCCCTGCAAATGATGGAGCATTTTTAACAAATATCGAGGTATTTAATGCTCTTGCTGCTTTAGTTAAATTAGATACCGATTCACTATGCATTATAGCTGTGTGAAGACAACCCGCTTCAGCTACAACTGCTTTTTCGATTGCTTCATCTATTGAATAAACTCTAACTATACCAAGTACAGGCATTAACATTTCTACAGTAACAAATGGATGAAATTCTTCTACTTCGGCAATTATTAGTTTAATATCTTGATGAACTGGAATATTACAAGCTCTTAAAATTTCTCCTGCTGATTTACCAACGTAAATTCTATTTACAACTGTATCACCATTTTTATTTGTTACAAAAAGTTCTTTTGTTACTTGATCTATTTCATTTTTTTTAAGTTCATAAGATCCATTTCTTACCATTTCGTCTTTGAATTCATTAAATACACTATTTAGCACGAACGCTTCTTTTTCAGCAATACATAGAATATTGTTATCAAAACTAGCACCTCTAACAACATCATATGCAGCTTTTTTAATATCTGCTGTTTCATCTACTATTACTGGAGGGTTACCAGGTCCTGCAGCTATTGTCTTTTTGCCACTTTTCATAGCTACATTGACTACACCTTCACCACCAGTAACAACTAAGATTCTCACATCTTTATGAGTCATGATTACTTGACTCGTATCCATTGTGGGATTTAATGGTGCAGTTAATAATTCTTTTGGTCCACCTACACTATTTATTGCTCTATTTAATATTGAAATAGTTTCTGAAGTTACTTCCTTAGCACTTGGATGAGGGTTATAAACAACACCATTACCAGCTGCTACCATTCCAATACTATTATTTATTATCGTTGAACTTGGATTTGTTGATGGTGTGATTGAACCAATTACTCCATAAGGTGCTAGTTCAACAAGAGTCATACCATCATCACCTGTAAATGTTTGTGCACTTAAATCTTCAGTTCCAGGAGTTGCTTCAGCAGCTAAAACATTTTTGATGATTTTATCTGAAACTCTACCAAACCCTGTTTCTTCTTGAGCCATTATAGCTAACTTCTCTGAATTTTCTAAACTTGCTTTTCGCATTGCAACAATAATTTCATTACGTTTTTTCATGCTTAATTTCATTAATTGTTTTTGTGATTGTTTCGCAGCAAGTATAGCATCTTCAACATTTTCAAATATCCCCAAATATCCTGTATCTTGTTTTTTATTAGGTATATTATCATTATTATTAGTATTGCTGTTATTATTTCCGTATTTTAGTTCCATTTCTTCGGTTAATTGTTTTATAAGATCATTGGTACTCATTGTTTAGCCTCCTTATTATATTCAATTTTAATTTTAAGTTCTCGCAACTTATCTTTTGCAAGTGGAGTAATTACTTGTTTCTTATTTAATATTATTGATTTCAGTCCGTTTTCTCTTAAGTTCAAAACATAACTTTCTGTGATAAGTTCATTTGAATTTATCGACGCTATTTTGCTTTGTTGAATATTAACTACATTTATCCCGATATTTCTTATCTCTTTTACTGTTTTTACTATTTTGCTAAATATTAACCCATTCATATTAATCATTATATTAACTGACTTATTAGCCATAATACTTTCTAAAATAATATGGTTAATATCATCTGAATCGTCTGGTTCACTCAATAATTTCATTTGGCTTATCTTGAGTCCTAGAATTACAATAGTATTTACAGCATCAAGTAAATTTATAAACTCCCTGTTTTTTAAATCATAGTTGATATACTTTAATTTACTACTGTTAACAACGTGATTTGTTTTTGAGAATTCAACACTGGATCCTAAAAAGAAATTATATCCAGGATAGTTTTTACTTATATACCTGTAATAATCATTAAATCTAAGGCCTGAATTAGGGACTAAAATTAAACATGATTTGTCATCTACTACAAACTGTGGTTTAATATCTAATTTTTCAAATATGTTTTTAGTAACAGAGTTTACAAGATTGTCAAGGTTATTTAATTCCATATTCCACGACCTTTCTCCAGATTAAATTGTTTTTCAATATATTTATTTATTGCTTAATATGCTATTCATTTCTATAATTGCACTTGCTTCTAAACTAGCTCCACCAATTAGAAATCCTGATACACTTTGAGCTAAAGCTAATTCCTTTATGTTTGATGTTTTAACACTTCCACCATATAGCAGTGGAATTTCCTTACCAATCTCAGTACCGTATTCTTTAACTAAGTAACTTCTAATAAACATGTGGGTTTCTTCTACTTGAAGAGGAGTTGCTGTTTCACCTGTACCTATTGCCCATATTGGTTCATATGCAATAATCACTTCTTTAATTTCACTACCACTAATTCTAATCAATCCTTCTTTAATTTGATTCGTTAAATATCTTTTGTAATCTCCGCTTTTTCGTTGTTCTAAGTTTTCCCCAATACAAAGAATTGGTTGTATTTGATTTTGAATACAAATTCTAACTTTCTTAGAAATAAGTAAATCACATTCAGAAAATAATGTTCTTCTTTCTGAATGTCCTAATATAGCGTATTTTGCTCCAAAATCTTTAGCTACAACGTATGAAACTTCTCCTGTGAAAGCTCCTGTTTCTTTCGGGAATAAGTTCTGAACTCCGTAAAGAACTTGACTGTATCTTAATTTATCTTCGAATAAATACAGATAAGGACTTGGAGGTGCAATAATAATTGTATTCTTACTTCCAAAATCATGGTCTTTAATTTCATCTAAAAATGAAATTACTTCATGCTTTGTTTTATTCATTTTCCAATTTCCCGCGATGATAAATCCTTGTGAATCAATTACACTTTTTATAACTTCATTTCTTACTATTTCTTGAATATCTCTTTTATCCATATTATTAACTCCTTATTTAGTTATAAGTTTTTCTGACCCTCTTAACACAAGTTTTGTTTCAAGTAATACCTCTTTTATTGATGATGGTCTTGGTGTATTTTTATCAATATCCTCTATTAAGTCAAATAACACTTCTGCAGCTACTTCCCCCATTAATTCCGTTGGTCTAGAAACAGTTGAAATATTCATATTCATTATTTCGAACATATCTACATCATCAAAACCTATAAGAGCAATATCATTTGGAATTGACAATCCTTTTTCAATCAAAGCTTTTACACATCCTTGTGCCATTAAGTTATTAGTGGCAAAAATCGCTGTGGGTCTTTTTTCTAGTTCTAATATTTTTTTTGTTATTTCATATCCGCTATTTAATGAGAAATCTCCATAGAAAATATAGTCGTTATTAATTTCTATACCATTGCCTCTAATGGCATTCTCATATCCATAAAATCTTTCTCTTCCTGGTTTAGATGACATTGGCCCAGAAATTATTGCGATATCTTTATGTCCTTCATTAATAAACGCACTTACTGCATCAAATGAACCAGACATGTTATTAACGAATACTGAGTTAAAGTGAGAAATATTTATTCCTCGATCTAGCAAAACAATAGGAACGCCAATATCTTCTAAGTGGTATAAGTATTTAGAATTGTACCCAACTTGATCTGTTTTAGGTGTAATTATCAATCCCATAATATTATTGGTTTTAAATAAATCTAGATACTTTAATTCTTTCTCAATTTGTTCTTCTGTATTGCACACTAATAGGCTAGCAGATTTCTTATCAGCTACCCTTGAAATTCCTTTAATAACTTCTCCAAAGAATGGATTTGATATATCTGGTATTACAACACCGATGATATTTGTCTTTTCACTTTTTAAAGATTGAATAAATATTTTATCATCTTGCGCAAGTTTATTATATGCGCTTAGTACCAGTTCTTTTGTTGCATCTTTAACATAACCACTATAGTTCATGACCCTAGAAACTGTAGCAACTGATACTCCAGCTTTTAAAGCAATATCTTTATTTTTAACCACTTGCCACACCTCCTTTGCTAACTAGGAAATTATCTTTCACAGTTACCTATATGCATATTCTCCCTTATTATAAACATATAGAGGTTTTTTGTCAATATATTACGAAACAATTTTTCTATCTTATGTAAGAATATTACACAATCTATAAATTTGTTACATATTAGTTTCAGGTTTTAAAAAAAGCTTATTCCATTTGGAATAAACTTTTTAATTTTTGTATTTCTAAATGTTAATTAGTAAGTTTTTCTTTATCTTTGAGACTGAAAGCAATAATTAGACCTATTGTTCCCGCAACTGCCGAAATTATAAAAGTGTTTGTATAACTACCCGCAATTGTTTTTATGAATATACCTGAAAGTGCAGCTAATCCATAAGCTTGATAAACGACACCATAGTTTGATCCATATTTATAAGAACCAAATTGTTGATTTGTATATGTTGGAAATAAAGCTAAGAACCCTCCATACCCAACGGCAATACCTATTATACCTACATAGAATAGTAATGTTACATCAGAGAATAGCCCAATTGATAATAATGATACGATTGTAATAATGAATACTCCCTTAAGAACATTTAATGTACCATACTTATCGCTCATTGATCCTGAGATTAATCTACTACTTGCATTTGCAATAGCTAATATCGACACAAGTGAAGCTGCAGCAGCCACTCCTAGATTAGCATCTAACCCAATATTTTTAGCTGCTCCTAATACTAATAATCCTGGAATTACAGCCAACCAGTACATAAACCATATTTTTTTGAATTTTGTGGTCTTTATCATTTCTTTTGTTGTAAAGTCGTTTTCTGTTTTTAGCAACACTGTTTTTTCATACCCTTTAGGTAAACTGACAAATTGTGCACCTAAAACTATAATTATCATTGATATTATACCAAGATATAAAAATGAATTAGAAACATCATTGTTTTCCAAGAAGAACGAAATCACTTCTTTAAACAAAATACTTCCTCCACCAAACACTGCGACACTTAATCCTGTAATTGTTCCTTTTTTATTTGGGAACCATTTAATTAAAGTAGATAATGGTACTACATAAACAAATCCTACTCCTGCTCCTGATATAACACCATATGTTAAATAAAGTGTTAGAGGTGTAGTAGCGAGTGATGAAAGCATTAACCCACCACCATATAAGATACCACCAATTATTAAAGTTATTTTTGGTCCTTTTTTATCAACTAATCTTCCTGAAAATATTGTGCTAAATGCAAATATGAACTGTGCTATTGAATAAGTAATTAAAACTTGATCATCTGTCCAAGCTCTTTCATCTACTATAGCTGTGCTAAAAATGCTCCATGCGTAAAGTCCCGCGATAGTTAATTGAGCCGATAAAGCCCCTACCAATACCGTGTATTTATTTCTCATTATGTAATTCTCCTTCAGTAAATTTTTTTATAAAAAAAAGAAGCATAGTACTCTCTTTTTGTTATATTATACCATATTCTATATTATATAGGTATACTTATTGGTCTAATTACAATAATTCCATTTACATAATATATTCTTTTTTCGTACAAAAAAAACATAATTACTTATGTCTTTTTATGCTTTGATTGCCCATCTCATTTTTGTTGATTTTGCTCTTCTATTAATACTACATTCTTCAACAGAAGGTCTAATAATTTCAGGCGCAATTTCTTTATAATACCCATCACGCAAAAATTGTTTGAATGATTTTTTCACAAGTCTGTCTTCTCCTGAATGGAATGAAAGAACAACTACTCTTCCACCAGGTGCTAAGACATCAGGAAGTTTTTCTAAAAAATTATACAATGATTCAAATTCTCTATTTACATCAATTCGTAAAGCTTGAAAAGATCTTTGGCATGATTTTTTAATCTCTGCATCCCTTCTGTTCGAAGGGATAAATTGTAGTGCATCAATGATTATCTTTTGAAGTTGACTTGTAGTCTTTATATGAATTCCTTTTCTTATTTGTTTTATAATTGCTTCTGAAATTTGTAATGCATTAGGCTCATCTGCATTTTCAATTAACATTCCTTCAATCTGTTCTTGTGATAATCTTCTTAATCTTGTTGAAGCAGGTATCCCTACTTCAGGATTCATTCTCAGGTCTAATGGTCCATCTTTTTTGAATGAAAATCCTCTTTCAGGATTATCAATTTGCATTGAAGATACTCCAAGATCTGCTAGAACAAAATTAAATTTTTCTCCTTCTTCCAATATCTCATCAATATTCGAGAAGTTTAATTGTTTAATTGTAAGTATTTCTTCTCCAAAACCCTGCTTTTCTAATCTAAGTTTTGTTTTTGGTAATTCAACTGGATCAATATCCAATGCGTATAAATGACCTTTAGAATTCAATTTCTTTAGCATCTCTTTAGAATGTCCACCATATCCAAGAGTTGCATCTAGTCCAATTTGTCCAGGCTTAATTTGTAAGAAATCTAATATTTCATTAACACATATTGAAATATGCATACCTGCAGGAGTACTTCCTTTTTCAATAACTCTAGCAATTGTGTCTCCATATTTTTCTGGATCCAATTCCTTATATTTGTCTTTGTAAGATTTTGGATATTTCCCACCATATCTTACACGTCTCTTATGAGTATTTTCTTGTTTTTCCATAGTTAACCTCTTCTAATTCTTATTATTTATCTCACTAAGATTATAACATAGTATAATTTAATATCATTACTGTAATTATAAATAATTTTTTTCAATATAAATATTTATAATTCACATTGCGTTTCTACCGTTTTTTTAATATACTTAAGTGTTATTAAGAAGGAGTGAGCGAAATGAAGAAAATAAGAACGATTATGGTCCTAAGTCTTTTTATGATTTTAACTATTCTGACCGCATGTATTATAAATAATGAAAGTCAATATGAAATTAATTTAAGTGCAAGCTTAGATGACATCGTTATTGAAAGTCGTAGTGCGATTAGAGATGAAGATGAACTTTCTTATACTATTACTGCGCCAAAAGTTGATGGATTTACTTTTTTATACTGGACTGATATTACTAATTTATCTGATATAGTAGAACTATCAACAGATCAAACTTATGCATTTATACCAACTAGAGATATTGATATTAAAGCAATATATCAAGATAGTTCTATATTACATGTTGTAGCTGTACGCAGTATAATTACTGGAGCTAATCCACAAATTGATAGAGCTGGAAATGTAATCTTCATTGAAACTAATGAAGTAAGTAGATATACGTTTTTATATTGGATAGATACAATAGAAATGGTAATCATTTCAAATGAATTAGTATATAACTTTACAGCTGATAATGATATGGACTTAGAAGCAGTTTATGAAGAAACTGCAGTGTCAGACATTTACTCTGATTACTTATTGTTGGACCTTGACAGTTACTACGATGATGCAGAAGGATTATACGGAGTAACCTTAATGGCTACTTTACATACAATTATTAACAATGGGTTTGTTGGAGTAACCTATGGTGAAGCTAGATATATTTTAGATGAATCTGACCAAGACCCTGTTAACGAAAATAATTTAATTCTTGTATACCTAGGTACGTCTATTTCAAATATATGGGACAATGGTGCTACTTGGAATCGTGAACATGTGTGGCCACAATCATTATTAGGTTCGTCTGCGGATAATGGACAGGTGAATGTAGCTTCAGATTTATATAATCTAATGCCATCAAATCCAGCTGAAAATTCAGCTAGAAGTAATTACCCTTTTACTGCAATACTAAATGGTTATGAACCACCAGATAATAAAAAAGGTGATGTTGCACGAGCATTATTCTATATGATGATCATGTATGATGAGCTTAATTTGGTTAATACAGCCCCAAAACTTTACGAAATGGGATACCTAGATGAATTAATCTCGTGGAATTCAGCTGATCCAGTCGATGACTTTGAATTAAATAGACTTGAAGTTATTTATTCATATCAATTAAACAGAAATCCATTTGTTGATTATCCACATTTTGTAGAACTAATTTGGTTCACACCATAAAGTCAACTTCAAATTTTAAATAAAAAAGCATATCTACAAATTAATTTGTAGATATGCTTTTTCTATACTCATGCTCTTTTTTATTATATCTATGAACCAAAGTAACAAAATGTTGTTAGATTATTTAAATATGCTACTCCAGCGCCTGTAGTTCCATAGAATATAACTTCCTTACCTGCTAAAAAAGTATCTATTGTATCATTTACAGCTGTTGATCCAGTAGCTAAAATGATATCACTATTTTTAATAATGCTTTCAGTTTGGCTTGGTCCTTCAACCAATACTCCGTTAAAATCTTTTCCAAAGTTTTCTTTATCTAAATCAACAATTCTAAGTTTGAATAATTTTGATAGTTCATTCGCCATTCCTGGTTGTAAACCTATAAGTCCAATACTTGGATTACCATACTTTTCTTTTATATGTTTTGATAAGTTTTTAGCACAAATCCCAAGCTCTTCATTTTTACAATGAACAGTCGCTTTAATTAATCCTAAATGCTTTAAAACGGCATTTATTGAAGCAATCAATACTGCTCTATCAAAGTTGTTTGATAAATGCATGTCTACAATGTTTTTGATTTCACCTTTATAGTTGCCAGGTTCATCAGTGAATGCTTGTCCTTTACTTCCTTTAAACGATGCCTCAACCAAAACTTCTCTACCAATAAGAATAGGATAATCATCTCTTTCAGGTTTCCCTACAGCTTGAAATGGAGTTAAAGTTCTAGCCGAAACCACTTCGATTTGCTCATTCATTAAATCATTTTCTACTAATAACTTTTTAAATTCTTTTAAAGAATTTGTCAATATGCCCATATTTTTTCCTCTCTCTCAATCAATTTATAAATTTTCATGCCCATTACTTTTAATTCTCTCTAATTCTTTAGTTTCGTTGTATAACTTTTTAAATAAAAAACTATAATGTAAAAAGCCTTATTCCTTATACATTTTAACATATATTTAGGTATATAAAAAGGATTTATCCTGTACGATAAATCCTTTTTCTTAATCTTGAATATCTATTTTTTACATGTGGTATATTTGTCATTCCAAATTTACTATTAAATCTGTAGTTATTTAGAAACGATCCATTCTCATAATATCTTTCAATTAATTTATACGTTTTCTTTTCGTTGATTTCTTGGTAGATAACGTACCAATCTAATAAATCTCCAAAGTATATTTTTTCATTATTAGAACTTTCGTGAGAATTAATATCTTCTTTATCAAAAGTGTAAGTGAATGATTCTTTAAAATTGCATTTTAAATTACAAATTATATTTACAATTTTATTATCCATCATATAACTCGAATACGAATCAGTTTGATAGTTTTCGTTGTTTACAACTTCCAATTTTATCCCTACTTCGCTCATCACTTCATTCATAGTGTTTGCTGATTCCTTCGATACCATAATATCTAAATCATTCAAACCATCATTTATACCATATCTTTTAAGTAGATACGATCCTCCGATTGCCCATACTAAATCTAATTCATTAAATCTTCTTGCTAATAACTCTATTGTTTTTTTCATTTTATTTCCTCCTATTGTTTATATTGATACAGTACTACTCCCGAGACTATTAATAACAATGATAATACCTGCATCATGTTTATTGGTACTTGCTCAGCCCCAAATAGACCAAAATGATCTATTATTTTCGATCCAACTAATTGAACTAAAACAGATATCATGATAGTTACAAACGCACCATTCACCAAGAAACTCTTGGAAATAGAGAATACTATGATTACACCCAGACAGCCAGATATAACAGTAAGTGCATTAAAGTTTGTAATTAAATTTATACTTATATTCCCAATAATCAAATAAACAATTATAGCAACTATAAGCCCAAAAAGGTGAATAAGGAGCACTGTTTCTATTGCACCAATATCTTTTGTAAGTTTTCCACTAAAAGCTGTTTGTAATATTATTGCCAATCCTGCAATAGCAGGTAGTATTAAATATCCCATATTCTTAATTTTCGATTTCATTGTAAGAGTCTTCATATATATTTCCTCTTGCTAAAACTTTCAATTTACTTTTATCTAAAATTGTTATTTTGTTTTTTTCTCTTTTAATTATCAAACTGTCTGATAATTCTTTTAGTGTTCTGTGTAAGTGTCTATAAGATGTTCCTAGATTATCACTTAACTCTTGTAAGTTCTTTAACATAACAATATTTTTTGTTGTTTTATTATTCATTGATAGAATATAACTTGCGAGCCTGGTTTGCATTGAATAAATCAAATTCAATCCGGTTTTACTATGACTAGATAAGAATCTCATACTTAGATGCTTAATCATGTATTCTCTAAATTCATAACATGTTTTATATCTTTTATCTAATTCTTCATAGCTAATCTTGAATAACTTTACTTCATTTACTGCACTCACAGATCCATTAGCAAGTGTAAGACCATTAATATATTCTACGTCACCCATAGAACATAACCCATCAACAAATTGAAGTAGTAAGGTTTTACCATTTTCATATTCTTTATATACTTTGACTTTTCCTGATAATAAGAAAAACATATGTTCTATTGGTTCAGATTCTGAGATTATATATTCTCTTTTCTCGTATGTTAGAATTTCTAATTCATCAATACTATGTTTTATTAATACCTTTTCTAACATAAATTCGAGATTTCTTTCCATTTCGTTTTTCATGGTAATACCTCCTTTCCAACTTCTATTGCCTCTG
>Ga0307989_1001758_pt1 | contig 11078 bp, 6 predicted proteins | sample EllFjometagen185_FD_203164 | JGI IMG/M metagenome (GOLD analysis project Ga0307989, IMG submission 203164) | Marine microbial communities from Ellis Fjord, Antarctic Ocean - #185 | ecosystem: Environmental > Aquatic > Marine > Unclassified | place: Southern Ocean | collected 2014-10-08 | reverse complement strand
TATCAGATAGTTGCTTTTGAAGCTCGACTTTTATGTAGCCAAATCAATAATATTCAAAAATACGAATATACTTTTGCAAGAGGCTCGTCTTATAATAACCAAGAAAATTTGTATTTGTTCTTATAAGCAAGTTCTGGGTCTTACATCTGTTTTTGGGGGAACCTTTTGTGTTTTTAGAAACTCTTTTATTGCAGTACCGAAAATGGTTCATTTTACTGCTTCAAGCGCTCATTATACTTTGTGCATTTGCCACTGCTTTTTTTGTACGCTTTGACTTTTCAATCCCCCCTGAATTTATACCGCGAATGGTCAGCTTGTTTCTGCCCTTGTTAGTTATCAAGATAGCTTTTTTCTGGGCTATGGGGCTGTTTCGTGGCTGGTGGCGTTATGTCTCAATGCCTGATTTAGTTCAAATGGTAAAAGCTAATTGTTTGGGCTCGGTTGTTTTTATTGCCTATATTGTTTTCATGTATCGTGGAGAACTTGTTCCCCGTTCTGTTCTAATACTTGATAGCCTCTTTTGTTTTTTTGGCATGACAGGTATTCGTTTTGTGACGCGGGCATTCCGTGAGCGGCATCATCCGATGGGAGCAGAATTAATACAACGCCAAAAGCAAGTACTTATTTATGGTGCTGGTGCTGCAGGGCAAATGATTGCTCGAGAGGTGCGTTCAAATATTCACTTAAATTTGAATATTGTAGGTTTTATTGATGATGATTTAGGAAAAAAACGATCGACATTCCAGGGATTGAAGGTCCTTGGGAAACAAAATGATATTGAATGGATAGTTAAACTACATGCTATTGATGAAATTATTATTGCGGTTCCTTCTGTGGCCGGAGAACAGATTCGAAAGATAGTAGAGAGTTGCCGAAGGTCTCAAGTTAGGTCCAGAATATTGCCAAGTGTTGGAGAGCTGATAGATGGCCGGGTGTCAATTCAGCAGATTCGTGATATCGATCTCAATGACCTCCTAGGGCGTGAATCGATTGCTCTGGATGAGGTTTTGATAAGTAACTATATTCAAGGGAAGCGAGTTCTTATAACAGGTGCAGGTGGAAGCATCGGCAGTGAAATTTGTTGTCAGGTGGCTCGATTTAACCCTCAAAAAATAATTTTATTCGAAAATGCCGAAACCCCACTATTTTTGATTGAACAAAAGCTGACTCAAAAGTATCCACAACTGCCGATTGTTCCAATCATTGGAGATGTTCGTAATCGTTCCCGAGTTAATGTAATTTTTGACGAGCAACAACCTCAGGTTGTTTTTCATGCTGCTGCATATAAACATGTACCTATGATGGAAATGAATCCGGCTGAAGCTGTCAATAACAATGTCCAGGGGACACGCTTACTGGCTGATGCATCTGATTACGTTGGGGTGGAAAAATTCGTTCTGGTGTCTACCGACAAGGCAGTCAGGCCGACTAATATTATGGGTTCCTCCAAGCGAGTTGCTGAATTATATGTTCAATCGTTAAATCAACAAAGTAATACAAGTTTTGTTACGACCCGATTTGGTAATGTTCTGGGGAGTAGCGGCAGTGTGATTCCGACGTTTAAGGAACAAATTGCAAAGGGTGGCCCAGTCACAGTCACCCACCCGGAAGTGACTCGTTTTTTTATGACAATTTCGGAGGCAACACAGCTTGTCCTGCAGGCCGGTAGTATGGGTAGTGGTGGTGAAATCTATTTATTTGACATGGGCAAAGCAATTAAGATCAAAGTTTTGGCAGAGGAACTGATAAAACTTTCAGGTTTGCAGCCCCATGAAGATATTGAAATTGTTTATACTGGGTTACGGCCGGGAGAAAAGCTGTTTGAAGAACTTTTGCTGGATGAGGAGGGAGTTCTTCCAACTCCTCACAGTAAAATCTGTATAGCTCAATCAGTAGCTTTTGTTCATGCAGACCTGGTTACTATGATTGAAGATCTAATTATTGCTGCGAAGGCCCTGAATCTCCCTGGCCTTAAAGAAAAACTTCAACAACTGGTACCAGAGTATAATCCTGCAAAAAATAAACCCCTCGCAAAGGTGATACCGCATCCAGCAACAGTTATGAATCAATAAATTCCTCTTTTGATTGTCTAGTGTTCTCATCTTCTTTGCCACCAAGACGGCATAACACAAAATTTTGATCTTCTTGTCGTCTTTGTGGTTATCTGAGGTCAGGGCGAAGGAGTTTTCCTCAATGAAGTATGCTTCAGTAGCAAATTAACTAATTCTTCCGGTGTCCGTTTCGATGTTGATAGTTGTGGAAACTGCTGATAAATAGCCTCGCGCTGGCGTAGTAAGGCGATGATTTTTGCTTGAGGATTTCTTTCTTTCAGCAGGGGACGAACATCTTCTTGCTTTGAAACTCTGGCTAAAATTTCATCGGCTGATGCCGTCAGGCAGATGATTCCCCCTGTCTTCCTCAGTGCCGCAACATTCTTGGGATTAAGTACTAGCCCGCCGCCTGTTGCTATAACCAACCTTTCTTTTTGTGCCAGGTCTTCGACCAGCTTCGACTCCAGTTTTCGAAAAGCCGCTTCCCCTTGTGTCTGAAACAGCTCTGCGATGGTTTGACCAATCTGCTTTTCGATTTCTGCATCAGTATCGATAAAATCATAATCGATGCGCTCGGCGAGGAGTCGACCCAAGGTGGTTTTTCCGGTTCCCATAAAGCCGGTCAGGATGATATTTGGTTGGGGCATGTGGCCTCGCTTTACGTCTATAAAATCAAGATCATTTCACGCCCGTTCGCTGGCGCTCACTCAAGCCACAAAGACACCAAGAAATGATAAAAGGTTCCATCTTTCTTTGTGACTTGGTTTGAGATGAATGTTTTGAATTTGTTTTTCTTGGCTTGGAGTACATTTACGAAAGATATTAAATTGGGTTTGTTGTGTCAAGTTGTGAATTTATCGGCTTATTTTCTTGGCATTCTGAAAGCTTTCTGTCATACTCCCGCTCTTTTGGAAAAATCATTATTTATAAAGGGTTTAGCTGATGTCTGAAAAGATAAGAAATATTGCAATTATCGCCCACGTTGACCACGGAAAGACCACTCTTGTTGACGCCATGTTGGTGCAATCGGGGGTGTACCGTGAACACCAGGAAATCACCGAACGGGTGATGGATAGTAACGATCTGGAAAAAGAGCGTGGAATTACCATTCTCTCTAAAAACCTGTCGGTGCAACATGGTGGGTTGAAGATCAATATTGTTGACACACCAGGTCACGCAGACTTTGGTGGTGAAGTTGAGCGGGTTTTGAAAATGGTTGATTCGGTTCTGTTGCTGGTCGATGCTTTTGATGGACCGATGCCACAGACTCGCTTTGTGTTGAAAAAATCTCTGGACCTGGGCCTCAAGCCAATTGTGGTGATCAATAAAATTGATCGTCCCGGCGCACGACCAGAAACTGTTGTTGATATGGTTTTTGACCTGTTTTGTGAATTGAATGCTGATGAAGATCAACTCGATTTTCCAATTGTCTATGCCAGTGCAAAATTTGGCATTGCCAAGCGCCATCTGGAAGATGAGTCAGACAATCTGGAACCACTATTTGAAATGATCGGTGAACGCGTTGATCCCCCTTCTGGAGATCCGGCGGCTCCTTTTCAATTACTGGTGACCAACATTGATTACAATAAATTTATCGGGCGTACGGCAACGGGGAAAATTGTCAATGGAACCGTTAGAGCTGGTGAAACCGTTGCCAGAATTGATCATGCGGGCAAAGTAAAAACGGGGAGAATCACTAAGTTACTTGGTTATCAGGGATTACAGCAAGTGGAACTGCAGGAAGCTTTTGCCGGCGATATTGTCACCATTGCTGGGTTTGATGAACTGGGAATCAGTGAAACTCTTGCTGATGCTGAAAATCCGGTTGCACTTCCTTATGTCGCCATTGATGAGCCAACCCTGTCGATGAACTTTATTGTTAATAACTCACCTTTTGCCGGACTGGAAGGTAAATGGGTCACTTCCCGAAACATTCGTGAAAGATTAACCAAAGAGTTGCGCACCAATGTTTCACTGCGCGTTGAAGATACAGAAAATACCGATACATTTAAGGTTTCAGGACGTGGCGAGCTGCACCTTTCTATTCTCATTGAAAATATGCGCCGAGAAGGTTTTGAGCTTTCGGTGTCCAAACCGGAAGTTATCTTCCGTGAGATTGATGGCGTGCGTTGTGAACCAATCGAGTATCTTTCCATTGATGTTCCTGAGGAGCATCAGGGAACAGTGATTGAAAAACTGGGCAATCGTAAGGCCGAAATGACCTCCATGCAGGCGATGGAGGGAACCAACCGGATCGAGTTCTTAATTCCGGCACGTGGTTTGATTGGGTTCAGGACTGAATTTATGACTGATACCCGTGGAACCGGAGTGATGAATCACAGTTTTCATGCTTATTCTCCCTATAAAGGCCCCATTGACGGGCGCAAAAACGGGGTTCTGATTGCTTTGGAACTGGGGGAAACTGTCGCTTATTCCCTGTTTAACTTGCAGGATCGCGGCATTTTATTCGTGGGTCCTAATGTTAAGGTCTACGAGGGGATGATTATCGGGCAGCACGCCAAGGAGGATGATCTGGTCGTCAACTCCTGTCGTGGCAAAAAGCTCACCAACGTTCGTTCTTCTGGAACCGATGAAGCGGTACGGATAATAACACCCAGAAATCTGTCACTGGAGCAGTCACTGGAGTATATCGCTGACGACGAACTCGTGGAAATAACACCGAAATCGATCCGCTTGCGGAAGCGTTACCTGGATGCAAACGAGCGTAAAAAAATGGAGAAAAAAATTAGATAATGGCTATCCAGAAACTAAGGGTGGCACTTTCTAATTTTCTATCCCAAGGCGTTTAATTTTTTCAACTAAAGTTGTGCGGTTAATCTTCAACAGATTAGCCGCACGTGCTTTGACTCCCTTTCCTAATATCATCGCTTGTTGAATCATTTCTCTTTCAATATCTGCAATAACCAGATTCATATCAATTCCTCTGCTGGTCATTAGGGGCGCTGCAAGTGCCGTATTTGGTAAGCTATCGCTGATATCAGAGGGTAAATCATCACTGCCAAGAACCGAACCGTCTGTCAGGGCAATCGTCCGCTCTATAATATTTTCCATCTCGCGAACATTTCCGGGCCAGTCGTAGGCTTCCATCGCCTGAATAACATCAGTGCCGATGCTGACCTGAGGGCGATTCATTTCTTTACAAATTTTGTCTGCAAAAAACCGTGCTAGCTGGGGAACATCTCCGCGGCGTTCTTTCAGTGGTGGTAGGTGAATAGGGATAACATTTAACCGATAGTAGAGATCTTCACGAAACTGACCTGTTTTAACCTGTTGCTGTAGATCGATGTTCGTGGCAGAAATCAGGCGGATGTTTAGGTGGGTTTTTCGTGTTGATCCAACAGGTTCAAATTCATGCTCTTGCAGTACTCGCAAAAGTTTAACCTGCAGTTGTTGTGGCATATTGCCAATTTCATCGAGAAAAATTGTGCCGCCATTTGCAACCTCAAACTTTCCCGGTTTATCAGCAAAAGCACTTGTAAATGCCCCTTTAACATGACCAAAAAGTTCGGATTCAAGTAGGTCTGCCGGGATTGCTCCGCAGTTGATTGCAAGAAAAGGTTTGTTCTTGCGTGGACTGTTATAATGGATGGCCCTGGCGACAAGCTCTTTACCGGTCCCTGAAGCTCCGAGTATCAAGATGGTTGAGTCGGTCCCTGTGACTTTTCCCATGCGACTAAATACTTGTTGCATCGTTTGACTGGTGCCGATGATGTTATCAAAGTGGTAGCGACCATGCAGCTGTTGGCGAAGGTGTTTATTCTCAAGAACCAATCTGTTTTTTTCTAACGCTTTAGCAACTTGAATTTTTAACCGTTCGAAATTGAAAGGTTTAGTGATGTAATCCAGGGCTCCTTCTTTCATCGCTTCGACAGCAGTTTCAGCTGAAGCATTTCCGGTAATTAAAATAACCCCAATTTCAGGAGAGTCGTCCTTGATCTGTTTAATAATATCGATGCCACTGATACCGGGGAGAAAGAGGTCGCTGATAATCAGGTCGAACGGTTGCTTTTCAAGGAGCTCGAGCGCTTGCTCCCCAGAGGGGCAGATTTTAACGTTGTAGCCAACCTGAGATAACAAATGAGAAAGCGCCTGACAACTATCTATTTCATCATCAATTAAAAGGATATTTGCTTTTTGTGTCATGTTGTTTTTCTCCCGGGGACCGTCATTTGGTTGACGAAAAAGTACCATAAAGATGAAAACAACCACAAGTATAATGAAAGTTGAGATCCTGATGGGGCAATATTGGTATCACATGGTTAGTTGAACCTAATTGTCGAATGTGTTATTAGTGAAACAAGCAATAAGGCGGAGAATAAATGTATGCTCAGTGCTGTTAATCAATACGTCGATATTTATCAGTCCACCGAATCTCATTTCTCTGGAGAATCGGGATCTGTTGCTATAGCCCAAAAGACAAATGAGTCTGAACCCGTACGTCAGCAGGATCAGGGTCTTTCCGGGCAAGACAAGCCCCCCTCTGGTATCAATCAAAAAGATGTCGTTGAATTAAGTAAAGAAGCGGAAGAAATCCGTACGCTGCAGTTGCGGGATCGAGAAGTCCGCGCTCATGAAGCTGCACATGCCGCTGCCGGTGGTTCTTATGCTGGTTCACCAACTTATTCATTTGAACGTGGTCCGGATGGCCACACTTATGCAACTGGTGGTGCCGTTAGTATTGATATCTCGCCCATAGCAGGTGATCCGCAAGCGACCTTGCAAAAAGCTCAGCAGGTTCAAGCTGCTGCCTTGGCTCCAGCCGAGCCGAGTGGCCAGGACATGAAAGTTGCACAAAAGGCTCAAGCTATGGCTGCAGAAGCACGTATTGATATTGCTCGACAGAGGTCTGAAGATTTGAAGTCGTTGAAATCTGAGCCTATGAGTGGAAAGAATTTTAAGAGTGAAACTAATGCTATTATTTCTGTTGAACCTTCTTCTACAGTCTCTCCTGCCATCTCTGCAGGTGGTGATGCTTCAAGTATCGTCCACCTGAGTATCTATTCTTAAAAAGTTAAACAGTTTTTTATTTTATTCATCCATATTTGATAATTAGTATGATCAATGTAAATTACTGTTTTCCTTGAATTCCCTACACTATTATTATTTGTTTGAGTGAAATATTACCCTTTGTGATAAAAATAGAACACTATTCTAACTTGACATGGAATGGTCTTTATTGCTTTTATTCCTTTTCAATATCTTATAAATAACTGATTTTAAAGTGAAATTTCAGTTTAAGTAAAATTATTTAGCTATCTCAAAAAATATCATATTTGATATCCCCCCTATATAGTAATGAGGTGTGAATTATGGCGATAACCAAGTTTAAGAAAATTATGGCGGCAAATCGTGGTGAAATTGCAATCCGGATTTTTCGTGCTTGTACCGAATTGGGTATATCGACGGTTGCGATTTATTCAGATGAAGACCGTCTTTCTCTCCATCGCTATAAGGCTGATGAGGCTTATCTTATAGGGCGGGGAAAAGGTCCAATTGACGCTTATTTGGGAATCGATGAAATTATTGATCTTGCACGTAAAAAGGATGTTGATGCAATTCACCCCGGTTATGGTTTCTTGTCGGAAAATCCCGAATTTTCATTAGCGTGTGAACGGGCAGGAATTGCCTTTATAGGTCCAACTCCTGAGATTCAGCAGCGTCTTGGAGATAAGGTCTCCGGCCGGAAAGTTGCTATTGAAGCTGGGGTTCCGGTTGTTCCTGGTACTGAAAATCCTGTAGAGACAGAGGAAGATGCCCTTATTTTTGCAAAATCATCCGGTTACCCTATTATCGTTAAGGCCAGTTCTGGCGGCGGTGGTCGAGGCATGCGAGTTGCTCAGAATCAAAAGGAGTTGCTTGAAGGGTTAAAAAGTGCAGCTTCTGAGGCAAAAGCAGCATTTGGTGATGCGACGATTTTTCTGGAAAAATATGTTCAGAACCCTAAGCATATTGAAGTGCAGATTCTTGGCGATAAACATGGCAATCTAGTCCATTTTTATGAGCGCGACTGCTCTATTCAACGTCGTCATCAAAAAGTGATTGAGATTGCACCATCTCTGGACTTGAATGAAAAGATGCGTGAACAGATCTGTGACTATGCATTGAAAATTGCAAAAACGGTTAATTATGTCAATGCAGGGACAGTTGAGTTTTTGTTGGATCAGGATAAAAAATTCTATTTTATTGAGGTTAACCCTCGAATTCAGGTTGAGCATACGGTGACTGAATTAGTTACGATGCGCAATCTGGTGCAGGCGCAAATTCGGATTGCTGAAGGGTATAAGTTGGCAGATCCGGAAATTGGGATTAAATCTCAAAAAGATATTGAATTGCGTGGTTTTGCAATTCAGTCGCGGATCACCACTGAAGATCCGACTAATAATTTTGCTCCTGACTTCGGTACAATCAAAGCTTATCGAACCGCTGCCGGTTTTGGCGTTCGCCTTGATGCCGCTGCTGGTTATGCGGGTGCTCATATCTCCCCCCATTATGATTCTCTGCTGGTGAAAATTTCTACTTGGGGACTGACGTTTGTAGATGCCTCCAAAATTATGCACCGGGCGTTGCAGGAATTCCGGATTCGTGGGGTTAAAACCAATATTGGGTTTTTAGAAAAAGTGATGACACACCCGGTTTTTCTTGAAGGGAACTGTGATACTTCCTTTCTTGATAAGCACCCAGAGATATTTGACCTGCGAGTTAAAAAAGATCGTGCTAATAAAATTCTTAATTTTATTGGACATACTTCCGTCAACGGATACCCGGGCATCACTTCCGAAAAGGCTCTTAAATTCTCCAGTCTACGTGAGCCGGAAATTCCAGTGATCCCCTATGGGCAACAACACCCAAGAGGAACCCGGGATATTTTGCGTGAAAAAGGACCGGAAGGTCTGGCGGAATGGGCACGCAAGAATAAGCAACTGTTAGTGACCGATACAACGATGCGGGACGCTCATCAATCACTGGTTGCTACCAGGTTCAGGACTTTTGATCTCGATCGTATTGCTGAAGCAACGGCGCATCTGGGCGGTGGCTTATTCTCGTTAGAGATGTGGGGTGGTGCAACCTATGACGTTTCCATGCGTTTCTTACGTGAAGACCCGTGGGAGCGTCTCGACCGCCTGCGCGCAAAAATCCCAAATATCCTGTTTCAGATGTTGCTACGTGGATCTAATGCCGTTGGATATACCAATTATCCTGATAATGTTGTGCAGGAGTTTGTCAGTAAAGCCGCAGAGAGTGGCATTGATGTTTTTCGGGTTTTTGATTCCCTCAACTGGACCAAGGGAATGCAGGTAGCGATGGATGCGGTGCGTAAAAGTGGCACAATTTGTGAGGCTTCTATTTGTTATACCGGCGATATTCTTGATCCAAAGCGGGATAAGTATCCTCTTGAATACTATGTGAATATGGCTAAAGAGCTGGAGAAAATGGGAGCACATATCCTTGCTATTAAGGATATGGCCGGTTTGATTAAGCCTTTTGCTGCTGAAAAGCTGGTTAAAGCATTGAAGAACGAAATTGGACTACCGATTCACTTACACACTCATGACACCTCCAGTAATGGTGGATCCATGTTGTTGACGGCGACTCAGGCTGGCTGTGACATCGTTGATGTCGCCCTCTCTTCGATCTCTGGTTTGACAGCGCAACCGAATATGAATGCTCTGTTGGCGACATTGGAGGGATCCATCTGGGATCCACAATTGGATATGGCAGGGATGCAAAAATTGGCTAATTATTGGGAAACCTGCCGCACCTACTATGCTCCGTTTGAGTCGGAATTACGCAGTGGGACCGCACAGGTTTATGAGCATGAAATTCCTGGGGGACAATATTCCAACTATAAACCTCAGGTTGAAGGGTTGGGGTTAGGGTCTCGTTGGGAAGAATGTAAGGACATGTATCGTAAGGTCAACGATATGTTTGGTGATTTGGTTAAGGTCACACCCTCCTCGAAAATTGTCGGTGATATGGCCATGTTTATGGTGCAGAATAATCTAGAGCCACAAGATGTTTATGATCGTGGACACGAATTGATTTTCCCTCAAGGGGTTATCGATTTCTTTAAGGGGATGATTGGACAACCTTATGGTGGTTTTCCAGAGAAACTCCAGAAAATCATCCTGAAAGGTGAACCTGCACTAACTCACCGTCCTGGTGAGCTGTTGGAACCTGCAGATTTAGTCCTGAAAAGAGATGAGTTGGAAAATAAATTAGGACATAAGGTCTCAGAACGTGATGCCCTCTCTGCTGTGTTATACCCCGGAGTGTTTGAAGAATTTGACCGTTTCCGCCAAGAATATAGTGATGTATCAGTATTGCCGACGCCAGTATTTTTCTATGGTCTTGATGTCGGCGATGAAGTTACGATTGACATTGAAGCCGGAAAAACTCTGATCGTCAAGTTGAATGCGATCGGGCGGGTACGTGAAGATGGGACCCGTCATGTTTATTTCGAATTGAATGGCGAGCCACGCAGTACCACGATTAAAGATCTTTCAGCGGTGACAGATGAAAAGAGCCATGTGTTAGCAGACCCGGACAATAGTAAAGAAATTGGAGCACCGATGCCGGGGAAAATATTCAAGATGATGTTTAGTGTTGGTGACGAGGTGACAGAGGGGGATGTGTTGTTAGTGACTGAAGCTATGAAAATGGAGACAAATATCAAGGCCAAAAAAAATGGTGTTATCAAAGAATTAGCTTTTGGTGAGGGCGACCAGGTTGGGCAGGGCGATTTGCTGGTTGTTATGGAATAACCAAAGATAATTTTTTATCAGCCGGGTCAAATCGACCCGGCTGTTTTGTTATAAAGCTCAGCTTTTACTGACTGAAAAATCTGTGACAGGTAGAGTTCTAATGGCTTGGTCAAGAGCCTCTCGAATGGTACTGCTATCTGCTTCTAACAGTAACGATTGGACCAGCTTTTCTGCCGCTACCGTATCAATTCTGTTGATAAAGTTTTTCAGCTTGGGGATATAGGGTGCCGAAAGTGAAAATTCA
>Ga0307989_1001757_pt1 | contig 11078 bp, 8 predicted proteins | sample EllFjometagen185_FD_203164 | JGI IMG/M metagenome (GOLD analysis project Ga0307989, IMG submission 203164) | Marine microbial communities from Ellis Fjord, Antarctic Ocean - #185 | ecosystem: Environmental > Aquatic > Marine > Unclassified | place: Southern Ocean | collected 2014-10-08 | reverse complement strand
TTAATGTGAAGAAGTAACATCAATTAATCTGGAAGATGTAAAATCAGCTGGGATTTCAGCATTAAATTATCCTACGAATCCTACATTAAATAATTTGTAAATCAACACTCAGATAGGAGAACTTGAAAGTCTAGTCGGAATGAAATTCGGTCCGGCAGTTAATGAGGCAATTCAATTGCTTTTAGATCAGGGGTTCCTTGCAGAAGACGGTACTGTGGTTCTTTCAATCACCGGGAAAAACGGAAAACTGTTGAAAAACTTGTTTCTGAGGCAGTTACTGGAATTGAAATAGAAACTGAAGATGATCCAGAGGATGAATTAGATGATGGAATAGAAGAATCTGGAATCAAGATGTATGTTGGTAGAGTTACCGAAGAGATGGCTGAAGCTGCAGAGGGTCTTGGCGTGCCTATAGGGAGAATGATGCCAAACAGGCAGAAAACCGCACGAGAGTTGAAGAAAAGATGGCAGAAGTTAAAGAAAAGATTTCTATGTTACAGGGTGCAAAAAGCAAATCTGTTCAGGAGAAGGGTAGTGACAATGCAGGGGAAAATGCCGAAGATAACACCGGAGATAATGCCGGAGGCAGTGGAAAAGGTAATGGAAACTAAAACTAATACTTATATAAAAATCAAAACCGGGATTATGTCCCGGCTTTTTTAGTTTGCAAATACGCTATTGACAAATAATGGTAATTAATATATTGTGAATATACAAATTTTACCAGGTGGTGTATCATGTTAAAAAAACTGCTTCCAAACATACTTATTATTGTTTTTCTGTCCATTATTATCATTCAACCTGTAAAAGCTGAATCGAAGTTTACTGATGTCGAAGAAGACAGCTGGTACAGTACATATGTAGAAGACCTTGTGGAAATGGGTATTATTAACGGATTTCCGGATGGATCATTCAGACCATCAGATACGTTAAATGCTGATCAATTTGTAAAAATGACTGTAAAAGCATTAGGATGCAATCTTGGTAATGGAACAAGTTACTGGGCTTCTTCGTATATAGAGTATGCAGAACAAAAAGGGCTGCTGGATAACAGTAAAATAATTGATTATAAAAAACCATTGTCAAGAGGAGAAATTGTATGTATAATATCGAAGGCTCTTAACACTCTCAATGAAAACACTACGATAGAAGCCTACGGATTGTATGACCTTTATGGTTACACTCCTGAGAACTATGTGCCTGATGTTTTGAAAGTTTACAACGCAGGTATAATTACTGGGTATCTGGACGGAACGTTCAGATATGAAAAATATATAAACCGCGCCGAAGCATGTGCGATAATATACAAAATAGTTACCCCCATTAACAGACGGGAACACCAAGTCACATCTCTTACCCCCGTTCCCGTCTGTTATTCTTATATAGAGGAAGAAATCACAACAGCAATTAATGAATACGAAGGCAACAAGAGCTGTTTTGTTGCGCATGGAAAAGTATCAGGCAGAGGCATCACGCTTGATACTTATTTTAATGCGGATATTAATCTAAATGTAATCGAGTCAATGAAACTTCTCTATGATAATATTTCATATCCTGTTTTTGAATTTAACGCATTGGCTCAGAACAACGTGGTGAGGATAGATCTTTTTCAGAATGAAAAACTTAGCCACAATAAAAACTATTCAATGTTTACAATAAAATATTTTGATGCTCCCACAGGTTATACAGAAACTCAGTGGGCTTATGACACCATGTTCATGAAACTTGAAATAAACAGGCTTAGTGAAGAGGGGTTATTGAACAAAGAAACAGGACAGCCGGATGTGTATTATGAATATAAGATACGAGCGCTAATGCGATTGCTGTTTGGAATTGAAAAAGGTGATGTCTTTGCACGATTTATTTTAGATAATTACATAGAATATTCGGGCTTTAATGCAGGAGAGATCCCAGAGACTTCTAAGCTTTTAAGTTTTGGTGGAACTAAAATGGTTTTTTTCTGCGAAGGCGACAACAGGCAGTTGTGTTTTACATTTTCGGAGGATTGAAGCATGAAATCAATTAAAGTAACTACATTATTGGTGCTGGTTTGCTTAATGGCATCATTTCTTAGCACAGGAACAGCTTTTGCGTTGAGCAGCAACGAATTCTATTTATGGCTTGATAACTCAGGTATTCCTGAGTATAGCATCAGTGGAGCATATAGGGCTAACTATGGAACATATGTTAAGTATAACCTTGTGGTGTATGGAAACACCGGAGATGTTCCTCAGAATGAAATTAGGCAGGGTGAATACAGGTATCTCGGATTTACTTATATGGAGGGAAGATATACAAATCTTGATTTTCCGAATGACGAAACAGGAAACCTAACACCGGAACAATGGGATTATGTAACCGTTTCAGGTGCAGCTGAAAGCTGGGATTCACTTGAACAAAGTGTTCAGCTTCCATATATGCTTCACACGGCTTTAAGAGGACATGGTGCGACTACTCTCACAGCTGCGGGTATCGGAACGTCAAAAGCAAAAGTACAGTCTGCGGCTTCCTGGAGCAGTTCAGGGAGTATTTATACATACAAATCCAATGGGTTTTATGCTACTTTTACAGTTCCTTCTATGGGTAGAGGTTCTCTGAATGCTGAATTAATCCCTGACAGCATTACAGTTTACGTTGATGAGAATGATGTGGCATTTGATACTGGTGTGAGTCTTAGTGCATCGGTTAATAAACCAAAAGATGAAGTAGCTTTTATTAAAGTAGTATTTTCATGCGGAACATGGAGTAAAGTCAGATTTTTTCACGACACAAACAGTATAAGTATCTATCAGGATGCATACCTGAATATACCTGCACATTTACCCGGAAGTGCAAAAATAAATGCTACAGTTACCTCAGAAAGTATATTCGGAGACAAGTTGGTAAAGAATTTGTCCTGTACGATAAGTGTAAGGGGAGGAGCCGGCAGTCCAACTCCAGTTCCCACACCATTACCTTTGCCGACATCTACTCCAAGGCCGACACCACGGCCTACAACCGCACCCAGACCTACTCCGGAACCTACACCATCTCCGACCCCATCACCCGGTGGTGGCGCAAATCCTGGGAATGGTAACAATGAGCAACTAGAAATAGTGGGTTTAAGTGTAACGGGTAGCTGGACTCATTGGGAGGACCAACCACATAGATTCCTTGCTTTGGAAAAGATAGTAATTGAGGCGACTGTAAAAGGAAGAGTCGATACAGCGGTAATAAGACTATCACCTCAACTAGAAGCTATGACTTATACCAATTCATCAGGATATACATATGAGTATAAAAATGATTTTTTTGGATATAGTGTAGAGTTCCCGAAAGATTCTAAGATGAATTTTGAATCAGTTTCAAATGGCGTTAAAACATATAGCTGGGAATATTCTCTACCCCTGTGTGATGAAACCATTGGCTGGGATGGGGGTAGAAAGTCAGATGCTTATATTATAAAACTTGAAGTATGGGATGAAAACAGAAACAGTAAAACCCTTGTCTTGGATGATATTGATATTACCGGGAATATATATGAATTACTATACCCACAGCCCGCTGACTAAACTCAGAAAGTCTGGTCGGGACACTTGATCGTGTAGTAGCTATTCTAACTAAATATTTTATGTATTTCAAATTAGTAAGTATATAATTAACTTACTCTTTAATATTACCAGTAAATCAGAAAGTGTCCCAACCAGACTTGGCTGAAAGGTTGGCTATCTAATGAGTTAGAGGATAAAGAAAAGACCACCCTATGAGGTGGCCTCTCTATGTAATAGTTTAAAAATTAGTCCCGAAAGGGTTTTCGCCTTCATATAGATAATTTTTAGGACGATTGAAATCAATGTCTTTTACCCCAAGGATTTTTAGGGCTTCGTACATAATACGACCCTTATGGGCAAACCCAATACCTGCATGATGGGGATAACGCTTTTGAATAAGTACATGTCTGTAGAAACGCCCCATCTCTTTGATTCCAATAACACCAATACCACCGAATGATTTTGGATCAACATCAAGTACTTCGCCTTCAGCAATGTATGATCTGAGCTGACAGTCGGCAGTGCTCTGAAGACGGAACATTGTAATTGGATTTGGTGCAATCTGTCCTTCGAGAGTTCCTCGAGAAATATTAGGTTCTGAATCGGGTTCAAGCAGTCTTTTCATTATAAGCTGATATTTCATCTGCGGATCCTTCATCAGACAAGAAGGAGTATTTCCACAATGGAAACCCATGAATACATCAGTTTCTGAATATGGATATGTTCCCTTTATATGTTCATCATACATATCTTTTGGGACAGTATTGTTTATATCTAATAAAGTAGAAGGACGCAGTGTTGAGAGTGTAAGTATATATTCACTAAGAGCCCCATATATATCTGCTTCGCAGGCTATGGGGATGCCTCTGGTTGAAAAGCGGGAGTTTACATAGCATGGAACAAAACCAAACTGAGTTTGAAATGCAGGCCAGCATTTATTTGCAAACACCACATTTTCAGATGCACCGATATTATCATTCATCCAGTCTTCAAGCGTAAGTTCATACTGAGCGAGTTTTTTAAGAAAATCGGGATAAGTGTTTCCATGACCCAGTTCTTTAGCCATATCTGCAACCACTTCATCAATACGAGAATCACCTTCATGTTTATTATATGCTTCAAATAAATCAAGTTCAGAGTTTTCCTGTATCTCAACACCAAGATCATAAAGAGGTTTTATAGGTGCATTACATGCAAGAAAATCATGAGGACGGGGACCGAAAGACATAATTTTAAGCCCTCTGACACCTGAAACAACTCTAGTAATTTCGACGAAATCATAAATCATGTGAGCTACTTCAATAGCGGTACCCACCGGATATTCAGGAATATATGGGGTTAGATTCCTAAGACCTACGTTATAAGAAGCATTAAGCATTCCGCAGTATGCATCACCGCGACCTCCTATAAGATCTTCCCCGGTTTCTTCTGCAGCAGCGGCAAACATAACAGGTCCGTTGAACTTCTGTGCTAAAAGAGTTTCCGGGCCTTCAGGGCCGAAATTGCCAAGGAAAATACATAATGCATTTGCTCCGGTAGTTTCTATTTCACCCAATGCAATTAGAACATCATTTTCATTCTCAATTATTGTATCTATTTCAATAACAGGCATTTTCATTTCCTCTGTATATTTCATTACGGATTGTCGTCTTTTTTCTGATAACTCTAAAAGGAAGCAGTCTCTGCTGACGGCTACCAATGCTACTTTAATTTCCGGTATGTTGTTCATAATAAAACCTCCTAAGATATTTAAAAATTATACCACATGACGTACCACAGATTTCGAAGGAATCGAGGAACGTCATTACTAAGAACAAAATAGTCATTAGCCTAGTTAAAAACGTATGACTTTTTGTTAAATGACTACACTATATATACTTTATCAGACCTCAATCACTTCATGAGAAGCAGCTTTTAGAAGTCTGTTCATAATAGCATCACCCATAGGACCATCACCAAAATATTCAGAGTAAATAATATCAACATCAAGTTTATCAAACATGCGAAGTGAATCAAAAATGTTTGCTGCAATTTCTTCGGAATTTTTATTGCTGCCAATGCATATTTTGTTATGTGAATTATATTTCCCCATAGTTTCAATAGAACACAGCACACCTGCTTTGCTATTTTGTGCTGTAAGTGAGTTTATTTTATCGATTGTTTGATTACCGGGTCCTTTAACAATAACCATGGAAGCATTTGGTGAGTAGTGACGATATTTCATGCCAGGAGACCGAGGTGCTTGGTTTTCTGATACTGAGTACTCATTGGTAAGATCCGGAATAAGCATTCTGATTTGTTCGAATGGGATACCACCTGGTCGCAATACTGCAGCGGGAGAAGAAACCATATCAACTACTGTAGATTCAAGTCCAACCTTACATTTGCCTGCATCAATAATTGCATCAACTTTACCAAATAAATCATCGATTACATGAGAACCCTCTGTAGGACTTGGTTTACCAGAAAGATTGGCACTTGGTGCTGCTATGGGAAGATCTGATAAAGCTATCAGTTCACGGGCAATTTTGTTTGAAGGAATGCGAAAAGCAACTGTATTAAGTCCTCCGGTAACGGCATCGGGTACAGTTTCCTTTCTGGGTAAAATTAATGAAATTGGTCCGGGCCAGAAAACTTTGGCCAGGTTTTTGGCTTCGTCAGTAAATATTGTGGCATATTTTTCTATATCTTCTGGTTTTGATATGTGGAGAATAAGCGGATTATCACCTGGACGGCCCTTTGCTGCAAATATTTTCTTTACGGCATCTACATCAAGGGCATTGGCACCAAGACCATAGACTGTTTCCGTAGGAAAAGCTACTGTACCTCCGTTTTTTATAATATCAGCACAGATCTTAAGCTCAGTTATATCCGGTTTGTCCGGATTCATTTTAAATATCTTGGTTTTCATAATTTCTCGATTTTTCAAATCACACACTCATTTTGGGGTGATGTTTCGGTCTTTAGATTATTCCCCCTGTGTGTGACAGACGTTTTGCCTGGTCGTCGGTAATGAGTCCATCAATGAGTTCATCGATTTCACCGTTCATTATCGCTTCTATCTTATACAATGTAAGGTTTATACGATGGTCGGTAACACGGCCCTGCGGGAAATTGTAAGTTCTGATTCGTTCACTACGGTCTCCTGTACCTACTTGGCTTTTGCGGTTTTGTGCTATTTCTCTGCTTTGTTCTATCTGTGCCTGTTCGTAAAGTTTAGCTCTTAGAATTTTAAAAGCCTTATCTTTATTTTTATGCTGGCTTCTTTCATCTTGACAAGTAATTACTATACCTGTTGGGGTATGAGTGAGACGAATAGCTGAATCTGTTTTATTTACATGTTGTCCGCCGGCTCCCGATGATCTGTAAGTGTCAATTTCAACATCACTAAGATTTATTTCAACATCGACATCATCAGCTTCAGGAAGAACGGCAACAGTTACTGTTGAAGTATGTATTCGTCCGCTGGACTCAGTTTCAGGAATGCGTTGCACGCGGTGAACACCACTTTCATATTTAAGACGGCTGTAAGCACCCTCTGCATCTATTGAAAAAGAGATTTCTTTAATGCCCCCTATACCTGTAACATTAGAATGGAGAACTTCACTGCTCCAGCTTCGAATTTCAGCATACATGGTATACATTCTAAAAAGACTAGCCGCAAATAAAGCGGCTTCGTCACCGCCGGCTCCGCCGCGGATTTCAATAATAACACTTTTATTATCATTGGGGTCTGAAGGAAGCAGAAGGACTTTAAGCTCTTCTTCAATCTGAGGAATTCTGTCACGACATTCTTTGAGTTCATCGTCATACATTTCATGGAATTCTGCATCAAGGCTGCCGGACAGCATCTCGAGTGCCTCTGCCATTTTATTTTTTACTTCAACATATTCCCTATATTTTGTAACGATCGGTTCCAGATCATTAATTTCTTTCATCAGCTCTCTGTATAGATTCTGATTAGATATTACTTTCGGGTCAGAAAGCTGCCTGCTGATTTCTTCATAACGGTTTTCTATTGATTCAAGTTTGTCAAACATATTATCCTCTATTTTTTTTGATTACATAGGCAGAACCGGACGATTAGTATTGTCGGACAGCCATACAATATTATGTCATAACTGATAAACATCTGCAACAAAGCAGGGAAGAAGTAGATTATTGTTAAAATTAGATAATATTTCTAATAAAATAACAAAAATTACCATGGCTATAATTGTCACATAAAAAAAGTATTGTTTGGTTCTGAAAATAATTTTTCTAATAATGTAATATATATCTTACATATTGAAATTTTGTCTAATATTAAATACCATCTGAACACAACCTATAGTATTAAATTTCAAAATAAACATTAAAAAACCACAATATGTGGTTGCTTTTTTAATTACATCGCGAGTATAATGAATATACGATTTCAGTAACGACAATAAAATATTTTACGAGAGGATAAAGTCATCTACTATGATAAAAATACAAAAGAGAGACGGGAGAATTGAGCGGTTTTACAAAGAAAAAATAACATGGGCAATTTTCAAGGCAGCACAAGCGTGCGGCGGAGATGATTTCAAAAAATCCGAAGAACTGGCAGTGCAGGTAGTGGATGCAGCTATGTTCAAGTATAAGGATACAGTGCCCAGTGTTGAACAAATCCAAGACATAGTTGAAAAAGTATTAATCGAAAATGGTCATGCTCAAACAGCAAAGGCTTATATTTTATATCGTGAAAAAAGAAGCGGCGCACGGCAGATGAATGCCCTGATCGGTGCTACTATTGACATGTTTGGTGATTATCTTGGAGAAAAAGACTGGCATGTTAAAGAAAATGCAAATACGCAGAAAAGTGTTAATGGACTTAACAACTATGTGCGTGAAGTTTTTACGAAAAAATACTGGTTGCATGAAGTATATCCTGAAGAAGTAAGAACAGCTCACCTTGAAGGTGACTGTCATATACATGATCTTGGTTTTTTTGGGCCATACTGTGCGGGATGGGATTTGAAACAGCTACTTACCATGGGTTTCGGCGGAGTATATGGAAAAGTAGAAAGCAACCCGGCTAAACATTTGAGAGCTTTCCTTGGTCAAATCGTTAATTCAACATTTACAACACAAGGTGAATCAGCAGGAGCACAGGCTTGGTCAAGTTTTGACACATACTGCGCACCTTTTGTAAGAGCTGATGAACTTACATATAAACAAGTGAAACAGGCAATGCAGGAATTTATTTTTAATATAAATGTACCAACAAGAGTAGGTTTCCAGTGTCCGTTTTCCAATCTAACATTTGATATAACAGTTCCTTCAACACTCAAAGACCAGCCAATAGTTTTAGGAGGTGAGTATAAAGAAACAACATATGGTGAATATCAGGCTGAAATGGATATAGTCAATAAAGCATTTTGTGAAGTTATGCTAGAAGGCGATGCAAAAGGCAGAGTTTTCACTTTCCCCATTCCGACGTTGAACATAACCAAAGAATTTGATTGGGATAATGATGTTGTTACTGATTTTATGAAAATCACATGCAAATATGGCATTCCATATTTCGCAAACTATGTTAACTCCGACCTTTCACCTGAAGATGCTGTTTCAATGTGCTGCAGACTCAGACTTGATACCAAAGAGTTGCGCAAACGCGGTGGCGGACTTTTCGGCAGCAATCCGCTAACAGGTTCAATCGGTGTATGTACAATCAATCTTCCTAGGATTGGTTATATTTCAGAAACTAAGAATGAATTCAAGGCCCGTCTTTGGAAATTAGCTCAGACATGTAAAACAAGTCTGGAAATTAAGAGAAAAATTATTGAACATCAGTCTGAACAGGGACTTTATCCATATTCTTCCAATTATTTAAAGGAAGTAAAAGAACGTTCAGGTGAGTACTGGTTCAATCACTTTAGTACCATCGGTATTATAGGAATGAATGAAGCTCTGCTAAACTTTATGGGAAAAGATATTACAACTGATGAAGGTCAGCAGTTCTCAATAGATATTATGGAATATTTGCGGGAGCTTTTAAAAGAATTCCAAAATGAAACAGGCCATGTATATAATCTTGAAGCAACACCGGCAGAGGGTACAGCATTTAGCCTGGCTAAAAAAGACAGAGAAAAATATCCCGATATTATTACTGCAGGTGAAAATGTTGCTTACTATACTAACTCTACACAGGTTCCGGTAGAATACTCGGATGATATCTTTGAAATTCTTGAAAAACAGGATCTACTACAGTCGCTTTATACAGGAGGAACAGTTCTTCATCTTTATCTTGGCGAAAGCATAGAAGATACAGAAACTACAAAGAATTTAATAAAAACTATATTTACCAAGTATAAGCTTCCTTACATATCAATAACCCCAACCTTCAGTATATGTAATAATCATGGATACATCCGCGGAGAGCATTTTGAATGTCCTGAATGTGGTAGTGAAACTGAAGTATGGTCCAGAGTTGTTGGTTACCTAAGACCGATTGAAAACTTTAATAAGGGCAAGAAGGAAGAATACTTCGCAAGAAAGAAATTCGTTATTCAGGCTGAACAGATATCATGAAAATAGCAGGTCTTCAGAAAAACTCACTAGTAGATTACAGGGGTAAAGTGGCTGCGGTCGTCTTTACCCCTTTTTGTAATTTTGATTGTTATTATTGCCATAATAGAATTCTTCTTGAGAAAAATGTTTTAAGAACAAGATATAAGACTATTGAAGAAGATGAGTTTTTTGCATTTCTTGATAAAAGGGTAGGCTTGATTCAGGGAGTAGTGGTCACAGGCGGGGAACCCACGTTGCAAAACGATCTGCCTGAATTCATCAGGCGTATTCGTGAAAAAGGATTTCCGGTAAAACTAGATACCAACGGTGGCCGACCTGAAGTTGTTTCGGCATTGCTTAAAGAAGGTCTTCTAGATTCAATTGCTATGGATATTAAAGCGCCTTTTGAGCGATATGACGAAATTTGCGGCGTCACAGTCAATCATGAAAATATTAAACGCAGTATGAAGCTTATATTGGACAGCGGTCTTGATTATGAGTTTCGCACAACAGTAACACCTGAATTCACCCTTGATGACATCAAAGGTATTGCAAAGATGATAGACGGATGTGCACTGTATGTACTTCAGCAATTCAGAAAGCCAGAAAACCACGGCGAATTCGCAGACATCCGAAATGCTAAAAAACCTCATCCACGGGCCTTCTTTGACCAGGCTATTGAAATCTGTAAACCTCACGCCAATAAGGTCCTTGCACGAGGGGTCAATCTTTAATTAGTTATTCAAGGACAACAACATTATAGTATTTAATAAAGGTCAATTGAAAAAGTAACTTCCACTTTGCAAAAGTAAAATCCATAGATTTCGTTTTTTAAATAAAATCAGTGTCCTCATTATTTCAAAAAGTTTGTTTTAGGTGATTTTTACGGCTAAACGTAGGAAAATATGATAAAAGGATCAAAACCAACCTAATTTTGAATTTAACAAACCAGAAGTAAAAATTTAACTAACTTTTTGAAAGAGTAAATTCCACCCCGATTATTAATCTGTTTTT
>Ga0307989_1001756_pt1 | contig 11086 bp, 8 predicted proteins | sample EllFjometagen185_FD_203164 | JGI IMG/M metagenome (GOLD analysis project Ga0307989, IMG submission 203164) | Marine microbial communities from Ellis Fjord, Antarctic Ocean - #185 | ecosystem: Environmental > Aquatic > Marine > Unclassified | place: Southern Ocean | collected 2014-10-08 | reverse complement strand
TGTGGCATAAAATAATTTGGAAATTAATGCGACAATTATTTCCAATACTCAGTATAATATCAAAACTTAAAAAGGGTGATGACCTGTTATCCCTTAAATACGGCAATCATGAAATTGGCAAATACATATATGATTTTATACTTAGGAAAAATAGTATTCCTACAATCAATATTATTAAAACTAGATATTATGCCCACATAATATATGGATATTTAATTGCTGCAATATTCGAAGAAATTATGATCAGATATAGACCAACGTCAGCTGTGTGTTTAGATAATGTTTACCTGGAGGGAATCTTTTTTGAAATTGCAAAAGATCTAAAAGTAGAGTGTATCACTGGTATAAATGTAAATGGGGTTTCTCTTCATTTATATGATGATATAGAATCATATCACCAGCATTGTAGAGTTCCAGATGATTTTATGCTCAAAAAGTATATTGACAATAAAAGCAATGAGATGAGTGTAGTCAATCAATATTTATCAAAAAGGTATTCTGGTCTTGATCCACAGCATGATGCCATTAGAGCATTTAGTTCTGAGAAGAAAAGATATGAAAAAGATCAACTTGAGAGTTTATATGAATTAGATGGTCTTAGAGAAAATATACTAATCCTGCCACACATATTTCAAGATGCACCCCATGGATACCCTGCTACAATATTTGCAGATTATTATCATTGGTTGAAAACTACTTTGGACATCTTAGATAACTCTAGAGAATTCAATATCATCATCAAGGAGCATCCATCTGCTACACTTTATGGGGAGGAAGGGTTTCTAGAAGCATTTATTCATCAGAATGATTATTTAAACGTTAAAATATTAGACCCTGGAATAAATACATATTCTTTACAGCATATTGCTGATTATATGATCACTTGTGGTGGAACTGCAGGGATGGAATTTGCTGCTGCAGGAGTAAAGGTCATTTTGGCTAGCAAGCCCCCGTACGCTGATTATAGAATCGCTACTATTCCCAATGATCCACTCGAGTATAAATCAATCCTTAAGAATCTAAAAGCAATCCCAGATGTAAATAAAGATCAACGAACACTTGCGTCCGCGTTGTTGTACATTATAAATGTGCACATGGGAGTTGATAAGGAATTGTTTGGGTTAGGAAATATTAATTATGGACCTGGGGAAACAATAGAAGAAGGTGAATATTATAGGACAATATTTCAAATTGAAGATATAAAAAGGGGCCATAAAAATATAGTAAAAATATTTAATATCATGCATCTAAAATCTGCGCGAAATATTTATAGAGATTTTGCTAAGCAAATTAATTAGTCGTCCCTGTAAAAGTATATAAAAATAATATTAACAATATGTTGTATAGAGATAAATAAAGCTTAAATTGCCAGAAACCAATAAAAACTGTCCAAAACATGGTGATTTATGAAAGCAAAACCAAAAATTCGTAATCAAGAGAATCTGTTTAAAAGTAGACTGGATCAGATCCTGAATAATAAGCATCCATTGTTTGTGTTAGCAAGCCAGATAGACTGGGACTTCTTCGAGAAAGAGTTTGGTCCTTATTACTGCGAGGATAATGGCCGGCCGGCACTACCTATCCGATTAATGGTAGGGATTCACTATCTAAAAAGTGCATACGCAGTCAGCGATGAGGGTGTTGTAGAGGCCTTCATAGAAAACGGTTACTGGCAATACTTTTTAGGCTATGAGTTTTTCCAGCACAGCTTTCCTTTTGATCCGGCTACCCTGGTAAGATGGCGTCAGCGGATAGGATCTGAGGCCATGGAGATGCTGTTGCGAGAGCTGCTTGAAACGGCTCAGCGCATGAAGTTTCTAAAACCATTAGATATGCACCGGGTAACGGTTGACACCACATTTCAGGAGAAGGCAGTTACTTTTCCCACAGATGGCAAGTTGTACAACAAGGGACGTGAGCTCCCGGTTGAGAAAGCCCAAGAGGAAGGGATCAATTTACGGCAGACCTACTCAAGGCTTGGCCCCAGAGCCTCTATCATGCAGGAGCGTTACGGGAGAGCCCGCCAGTACAGACGTGCTCAAAAAGAACAGAAGAACCTGAAGAATTATTTTGGCAGAGTATTACGGGATATTGAGCGGAAACTTACGCCTGAGCAATCACCAGAGTGGGAAGATCTGCTGACGAGATGTCATCGTGTCTACGACCAGAAACGCAGTGACAGCAACAAGCTTTACAGCTTCCATGCTCCTGAATTTGAGTGTATCAGTAAAGGTAAAGTCCACAAGAAGTACGAGTTTGGCTGTAAGGTTAGTGTTGTGACCACAACCCGAGATAACTGGGTGCTGGGAGTCCAGGCTTTACATGGTAACCCCTATGATGGTCACACGCTGGCGAGCGCAATCACACAGGCAGAGATCATGGCAGATGGTGTCATCGACACTGTCTTTGTTGATCGTGGATACCGGGGTCATGATTATGAGGGGAATGCAGAAGTGCATCTTGCTGGTAAGAAGAGAATATCGAGGAGTTTAAAGAGATGGTTAAATCGCAGGAATGCAATAGAACCAGTTATCGGCCACTTGAAAACAGACAATGGGTTGGACCGGAATTACCTGAACCCCGCCAACGGCGGCGGGAGGGGAGAAGAGGGTGACCGGATAAATGCCATATTAGCGGGTTGTGGCTTCAATTTTAGGAAAGTTCTTAGAGCTATCCTTTTTGTGCCCGATTTTATTCAAGGCATAATCGCTCAAATACAGCAACTTATTAGAAATATTGACTCTGGATACTCAAGAGTCCAAATGCAGGCAGCTTGAATCAGAGTTTAACAGGGACGACTAATTAAGCAATGAAATTCATCGCAATATTATTGTTTTTGATGGTGAGTTATCCTCACACATTTATGCCAATAAAGCAGATTACCTTAGTAGTAATATTTGTTTATATAATATCAAGAATCTCACTTTCAAAAAAAATATTCTTATCTAATACTATCCTTCGCTATGGTCTATTATATATATTCATCGGACTTGCTTATACTCTTTATGGTCTGGCTAATAATAATCCCGGCGCATATCAGATGGCAAAAATATTTGTATTGTGGCCAATATTTTATATCAGCATTGCCTCAGCAATTCAAGAAAGGCACTACAAAACTTTAGCAACGATAATGAATTGGTCTGCAGTCACAATTATTCTCACAGAAATATTATTTTTATTAACAACGCAAAATATGATTCCAGATATTGGTATAAGTTATATATACAGTAAATCAGTTTTCGTTCTTAGCTCAGGATTTATGACAACCTATTTTATTCCACATTCTAGTTTCATCTATGTTGTTCCCTTTATAACGTCTTTGAGTATTGCAAAGTATGCGAATGGTATGCTAGTGTCTAAGAACTCCCTTGTTATCATTTTTATGCTATGGATTGCTGTACTGACTAGTGGAAGAATTTCACTTATGATCGTAACGATCCTTTCTCCCATTGTTAGCTGGGTAATAATTAGTATCACAACGAACAACCATAATCAAACAAAAACTACAGCAAAGGCAACCATTATGGCAGGGTTGTTTATTGTTCTGCTTGTCTCCGTAATGGGGTACTATCAATTTAGTTTTGAAAGAATGTTAGAGTATCTGCTTTGGAAAACTGACACAGAAAATAATGTTACCATGCTCGTACGGAAACTACAATTTTATTCAATTGTCGAATCGATCAAAAGTGATGTGTGGTTTGGCCAGGGTTTAGGTGCTAGCGCAATTTATACAAGAGATAGTACTTTCACCTGGGCATATGAATTACAATATGTAATTTATACGCTATGGTTTGGAATTATTGGAATGGTATGTTATGGTTATGGTATTATATGGATATGCAAGCGTATGATTGAAATTATCAAAAAGAATGAATCCATATATCACATACCAATATTAGTAGGGTTCGTATCAATATTAATTGCGAATTCAGTAAATCCATATCTAACTTCATTTGAAAATATGTGGTCATATTTTTTACCTCTATACGTCATTAATAATTACTCACTAGGTAAATTGGAATAGCAAATACTATGATTGAGCTCTCTATTATTATAGTTTCATACGACTCACATAAATGGATTGAAAAATGTTTATTATCACTTCATAAATATAGTGATATAGCATTTGGAGATTTTGAAATTATCATTATTGAAAACTGTAAACTATTAACCACTAATTATGAAGAGCGATTCAAAAGTACGTTTAGATCTGAATATTATTCTAATCCCGCGAATGGTGGATTTGGCCAAGGTAATAATGTTGGCGCTTTCCATGCAAGAGGCGAAATACTATTGTTCCTTAACCCCGATACTGAGCTTATTACCCCAGTCTTTAAGGAAGCCGTAAATCTATTAAAAACTAATTGTGATATTGGGAGCGTCGGGTGTGATTTAATTTATGAGAGTGGAAAGCCTAATTATTCGTATGGGTATTTGCCAGAGAAAGCAATATATCCAGTTCTTCTATTGGATGTACTTCTATTGAGAAAATATCGTTTGTATAACAATAGGTGGATATATCCTTGGGGTGCCTGTATCTTTGTTAGAAAAACGGATTTTATGAGGGTAGGAAGATTTGATGAACTACTATTTCTGACTCATGAAGAGCCAGATCTCGTTAAAAGACTTCAACCTAAAAGTGTGATTATATTGAAGACGAAGATCATTCATCACGGAGGACATACAACAAAAAATAGCAGGGTTCGAGCAAAACATTGGTACTATTCATTTATAGAATATCAACGCAAACATTCTATAGACGCCAAGAGGACACATATCCATTTATTCTGGTATTATAAAACTTTAATGATATACTACAAAATTATAAATAATCGTGAAAGAGTAGCAGAATTAAGTGATTATTTATTTTTCATTGAGAAAGGATTCAAATCGTGGAAGAACAATTAGTGATATCTATCATCACACCAACTTACAACTCAGAATTATTTATTGAAGATACATTGAAATCAATATCGTCACAAACTTATGAAAATGTTGAGCATATAGTAGTTGATAATTTTTCTACAGATAGGACAGAAGCTATATGCCGAAAGTACAAAAATACATTTATCCAAAAAAAGGATAGCGGGATGTATGAGGCACTAAATACTGGCATTGAGAAGTCAAATGGCCACTACTTGATGTTTATTAATTCAGATGATTTGTTGGCTGAGTCAAACACGATCGAGAAGATAGTCGCAGAACTGAAAAAAAATAATCGCCCTGGTGTGCTATACGGTAAAACGATCATGGTAAATGAAGTCGCCAAATATATTTATACCCATATGCCGAAAAAAGAAATGAATTATGATGTCGCAAAAAAACGTATCCTCGTTATCATTCACCAATCTCAAGTTATTGCTAGATCCATGTTTGAGGAGCATGGTCTCTATGATATCAGCCTCAAGAATATGGCAGATTGTGAATTCATACTAAGGCTTTTAAAATCTGGAGCTTCATTCAAGTACTTCGATACCGCCCTGTCTAAATTTCGACGACACGCTGGCAATATCTCCGATGCTGCAAAATTATCGGGAAGGAAAAAGACTGAAATATCATATATCATTAAAAAGCATTCAATTGAAGATGTTTCATATTCATCTGTCCATAGGTATTTTATACTTGATGGTATGCTAAACATAAAATATGTCAAATTTATCATATCGAGATTTATTAGAAATATGCTAAAAAGTGGCAATTGAAATTTATACATAATTCTGAGATAAAAGAGAAACATATTGTTTATACATGATTAAATCACTTAATAATTACATCAACTCCTATAGATTATTATCATGAAAATAGCTGTGACCGGTGCGACTGGTTTTATCGGAAGAAATGTTGTCGAATCCCATCTTTCAAAAAATGATGAGGTAAATATCTTAACTCGTCAAACTGGCTATTCGTGGCAAGGAGTAAATTGCTTTTTTGGTGATATTGCTCGTCCTAGTGAAACCTTGGAAAAATTTGCAAATAATGTTGATATTCTTTACAATTGTGCAGGCGAAATATCTGATGAAAGTAAAATGTATGAGTTGCATGTCAATGGAATTGAAAGGTTACTTACAATCTCAAAGGGTAGAGTTGGAAGGTGGGTTCAACTTAGTAGTGTAGGTGCATACGGTCAACATAAGGATAAAATAGTAACAGAGCAATCTCAAGAGAATCCCCAGAATACATATGAATGGACAAAGACCGTATCGGATAATCTAGTTATTAATAGTGGAATTGATTTTAATATTCTCAGACCGTCAGTAGTCTTTGGTCCTGGAATGCCAAATCAGTCCTTGAACACTTTTATTAAGATGATTAGGAAAGGCGTTTACTTCTTTATTGGTCCCAAAGGTTATATAGTTAATTATGTGCATGTAAATGATGTTTCAAGAGCGTTAATACTTTTGGGTGGAATAAGTTCGCATTTGAATGAAGTGTATATTCTATCACAACATACAAATGTTGAAGGTATGGTGCATGCTTTAAAACGGGGAATGGGTATCAATCGAACGACCCTTAGGCTTCCAGAATATCCAATAAGATTAATAAGTAAAGTTTTAGAACTTTTTCCTAATCCAATACTAACTTTTTCAAGAATTGACAATCTGACAAATAGAACAATATATTCTTCTGAAAAAATACAAAGTATGGTCAACTATAAATATTTAAACTCCTTAGAAGAAGATTTCTTTCAATACATTGTGGAGAATAGAGTTTGAATACTCAGGGTAAATCGCCAGATTACTCAATCAACAAAGAAAGAATAGCCATTGTTGTAACCTCTCCAATGATTACAAAATTTTTTTTGATACCTCATATTAAATATTTATCAAAATATTATGATCTTACTCTCATAACTAATATGGAACACCCATCTGACTTTCTAAATGATGTTCTTAATGAGATCAAGATAATCGACATCAGAATTCAACGAGAAATTAGTATTATCGAAGACTTATCAGCCCTTCTTAAGCTGGTCCAACATTTTAGAAAAATCAATTATGATATTGTCTATTCAATTACACCAAAGGGTGGACTTCTTGCGACAATTGCTGCACGATTAAGTGGTGTACCGGTAAGAATTCACACATTTACTGGACAAGTATGGGCGACATCGATAGGCTTGAAAAAATATGTTCTTCAATTTATGGACACGCTAATATCACTAATGGCCTCATTTATACTAGTTGACAGTGTTTCTCAGCGGGATTATTTATTATCGCATGGAATAATTATTAAAGATAAGTCAGCTGTGTTGGCTTCTGGGTCAATTTCCGGTGTAAATATGGAAAGATTCAGGCCCAGCGAGGATAGTCGACGTCTTTTTCGGTCCAAAATGCAAATACGAGTTAATGATATTGTTTTTTTATATTTGGGTAGGTTGAAGAAGGATAAAGGTATTTATGATTTATTTGAAGCATATGAAAAGTTAGTCAAAGTTTACCCCACCCGGACTAGACTGGTGGTCGCAGGACCTGATGAGGAGGGTATTTTAAATACGCTAAAAGCTAACAGTTCAATCGATAACCTGGATATAATATTTCTGTCCTATACTTCTAAACCTGAATCGGTTATTTCCGCTGCAGATGTGCTTTGTTTGCCAAGCTACCGCGAGGGTTTTGGGAATGTAGTTTTAGAGGCTGCGAGCATGTCAATACCATCGATTTGCACAAAAATATATGGCTTAACAGATGCCATTGTTGAAGATGAGACAGGATTATCTGTTGAACCTGGGAATGTGCAAAATTTATTTTTAAAGATGAAGATGATGGTATCTGACGATCTTTTGAGGAAAGAGTTGGGTAAGAATGCACGTAATAGGGTTGCCAATTCATTTAGGGAATCAATTTTGACAAATGAATTTAAATCGTTTTTGGACAGAAAAATCTGATTCTTAATAATAATTAGTAAGGTAGGATTATGAAAACAAAAATATTGATCACGGGCGGGGCAGGCAATATAGGTGGCAGTTTAGCGCGCAGATTAGTTGAGAACAAGAATTACGAAGTAACTATTGTAGATTCATTGTTGACCGGCTCAATAATGAAATTACCAGACGTCAAATTCAAAAACTGGAAATTTATCAAAGCTGATGTAAATGACTATAGAGACATAGCTCCGATAATTATAGCCGGATCATTCCATTATATATTTCATTATGCCGCTGTAGTTGGCGTAAACAGAACCCTTTCTAATCCGGTGAAGGTTTTAAAGGATATTGAGGGTTTGAAAAACATCATGAGTTTAGCTAAAAATACAGGCGTAGAGCGAGTCTTTTTTTCATCTTCTTCTGAAATATATGGTGAGCCTTTCGAGTTACCTCAAAGGGAGGCAACTACACCACTAAATTCAAGGTTGCCCTATGCAATTGTTAAGAACGTTGCGGAGGCTTATTGTAGGTCATATTTGCAAGAATATGGTTTAAAATACACCATATTTAGATTTTTCAATACATATGGCCCATTACAAAGTCAAGACTTTGTAATGTCACGATTTATTAGAATGGCCCATGAGAACAGAGACATAAGTATCCACGGAAATGGCTCTCAGACTAGGACATTTTGTTATATAGATGACAACTTAGATGTAACTATAAAATCTATGGAAGAAGATTATTGGATAAATGATGTGGTCAATGTGGGAAATGATGATGAAATAGCAATTATTGATCTAGCAAAAAAAATCATTTCTTTAACACGCTCGAAATCAAATATAATTCATCTTCCCAAAAGGGAAGAGGGTGACATGACTAGGAGAAAACCTGACATATCAAAAATGAAATTATTAATTTCGAGAGAACTCACCCCCATTGATCAGGGTATCTTACTTACAATAGAAAATAGTATTTGACCTAATTGTCTTCCTCTGGTGGCGAGGAACATTTGAAATATTCCTTGTCTTCAAGCTAGGTTTAATTAGTTAATGTATAATCCAGGCATATGTGCATTTAAATGAAAGTATAGAGAGAACAGAATGATGTATACTGATATGGTTACCATAGGATTTACAATAGTCATTACCTCAATATTAGCAGTTTGGATTGTGAAATCTATAGGTTTAAAACATGGTTGGGTTGCAACTGTTCGTAAGGATAGATGGCACCAAAAAATCGCAGCTCTTCATGGTGGTGTTGGTTTTATACCAGTGATAATTGTTGGTCTTTTATATCTAGGATATTCTGGGAATTATATAGGGGCAACCGATTATTATGAGATGACAACATACTGGCAATTGATTATTGGTGCGTCCATATTATTCCTAGCCGGTCTAATCGATGATATATGGCAAATAAATCCTCTTAGTAAGATTAGTGTCCAGTCTTTTGTTGCGATCCTATTTATTTGGTCGACATACCCAGTGTATAGTTTCACATCGTCAGCACTAATCAATAATACGATTGTATTTATTTGGATAGTTGGAATAATCAATTCTATTAATTTGTTAGATAATATGGATGGTCTTTCCGCAGGGATTGTGATTATAATTGCGACAACGATAATCCTTTTATCAGTTCTATCATATCCAAATATACCAGTTTCCTTTTATATTGCCATAATATTAGTGTGCGGCGTAATGGGATTTTTCACATTTAATTTTCCCCCTGCGTCTATATTTATGGGTGATTCTGGTAGTTTATCCTTGGGTTATATGCTGGCAATATTGTCACTACCAACCGATTTAAATTTAAAGTATACTTACTTAGGGTTTGTATTTGAAAATACAAATATTCAAATGTTGTTAGTCCCTATATTGGTAATGGCAGTTCCAATCTTTGATACTTCATTTGTAACATTATCGCGAATATCCCGGTCAGTAAAAATTTCGCAAGGTGGTCGAGACCACACGTCTCACATGCTAGTTTCAAAAGGTTTGTCTGAGAAGCATGCAATAAGCGTACTCTATATTCTATCTATTATTGGTGGTTCCATAGTGATTAGCAGTTACTATATTTCAAATATGTTATTTACGGGGTCATTGATATATGCCCTTATTCTAACATCGTTGGGATTATTCTTGAACAAAAGAAAGAGTAAAATTGAAAATGGGTGAGATCAGAATCAAAGACTATTTTCCGCTAAAAAAAAGCCCCGCCATTTTTGGCAGGGCTTTCAACAGTATTGGCAGGATTAATTAGGGTTTCCTCAATAAGTTATAACTATTAATAATAACAGTATGATAAGTGAGTATAATGGTATGATATGTGCAAGAGAAACAGAGAGATAGGCTAAAAACCCTTGCAGATAAAGGTGTTCGGCAATGATTAGAGACCACTCCAGTAAACAAACTGTACTCGATTTCTACCTCCCGTTTGGGGGAAAGTTGAATTCTGAGAATCGCTGGGTAAAATTGGCAGAGATAATTCCCTGGGATGCGCTTGGAGCAGTTTACAATAGCAATTTTAATCCACGAATGGGGCCGCCGGCCATCCCTTCTCGAGTTGTAATCGGTGCCATGATCCTCAAACATATGAAGAATCTGTCAGATGAGGAAGTAATCGAAGACATCCGAGAGAACCCGTATTACCAATACTTTTTAGGGTTTGAGATCTTTCAAGATAGAACGGTGTTCGTTCCCAGTTTATTTGTTGAGATTCGTAAGCGTCTTGGTCTGGAACAATTACATGAGATCAATGAGTTGTTCCTGTCAAAGATTGCAGAGAAAGAGGGTGCGGATCCACCAAACCCGGGCAAGCCTGAGGGACAACCAGCAGTCCAGGAACTAGCTGACAACACAACTGATTTGACAGCTGAGGCCGTTGAAGAAAACCCTGCTGAAGTACGCCGTGGCATGCTGATAATGGATGCATCAGTAGCCCCCAGTGATATTCGTTACCCCACTGATGTGGATCTATTGAACACAGCCAGAGAGAAAGCTGAAGATCTGGTTGATGAGTTATGGTCACCCGGATCTGATAACATTAAACCCAGAACCTATCGTCAGGTAGCCCGTAAGAAGTATCTGTCTTTCACCCACCAACGGAAACCAAGCAGGAAGAAGATCCGTAAAGCTATTGGTCAACAACTGGGATACCTGGATAGAGACTTGAAACACATTAATCTTCTGCTGGATAAGCAGAGCACATCATTCCCTT
>Ga0307989_1001755_pt1 | contig 11087 bp, 10 predicted proteins | sample EllFjometagen185_FD_203164 | JGI IMG/M metagenome (GOLD analysis project Ga0307989, IMG submission 203164) | Marine microbial communities from Ellis Fjord, Antarctic Ocean - #185 | ecosystem: Environmental > Aquatic > Marine > Unclassified | place: Southern Ocean | collected 2014-10-08 | reverse complement strand
TACTGATCAGATAATCCTGATTTTTGGCCATGGTTTCAACATGACTGCTTAAGTTCTCAATTGCGTCTGTCAGCATGGATGTTGTTGAGATCTCATCACTGGGAGACTGATTCCCGGATTGATGCTGTGAAGGGGGACGTTTCATGCCCTGGTTTCTATTATTCTGATATCCGCCATAGGAATGAAATCTGGGGTTGCTGGTATAATGATAAGAATTATCAGTGTTTTTGCGTGTTTTAGGTGTACGCGGTTTTTCAGCCTGGCCATTACGTAGGCTTTGTAAAAAATCGTTCATTTAGTTCATATCCTCCTTGGGATAATTTAATAATAACAAAGATGGCGTTATTAAATTTGATAAAAGCGTTTAATTTTTCAACTTATTGATTTTTCATGCAAGTTTCGAAACATTCTATAATCGTCAGCAAAATATTCCGATACTCTATTTATCCTTATTTTTCGGGCGCTTGTCAAGCCTTTTTTTTGTGATTTTTTTTACGATTTGACCAATAAGTACACAGATAAACCTTTTCACTGTTTTTATTGGTTTGAAACTATTATTACTTTATGGTAAAATCGACGAATTGAAAATTTTGTATAAAAAATTAAGGAAAATATCAAAATGATTGAAAATAAAACCTATAAGATACCTTATAAAATTGAAGATCCAGGTATTGTCAAGACCGATCTTTTAGAGCCCATACCATACGCCTATAAATCCAAACGGAGTATTGATATCATTATCAGACAACCGGAATATACGTCGGTATGCCCGATGACAGGCCTTCCGGATAACGGGTGCATCACAATAAAGTACAGACCGGATGAGACCATTGTTGAACTCAAATCTTTAAAATACTATTTATTACAATTTAGAAATGTTGGTATGTTTTATGAGCATGTGGTCAACAGGATCCTGGATGACCTGGTTCAGGTTTTAAAGCCTTTGCGAATGGAAGTCACCGGCGAATTCACCCCCAGGGGGGGGGTCAGTTCGTTGGCAACGGCAGTTTATGAAAAAGAATAAAAAAATCATGCGATTTTGACTTCAAATTCGTTGATCAGATCCAGGGCATGATTTTTGGTTTGAATGCAGGATAGTTTAGTCCTGAAGGCTGAACATCCAGGCAAGCCTTTTACAAACCATGAAAGCCTGCTTCGAAGCATCCGACAGGCAGGCTTTTCACCAAAATAATTCACATACATCAAAGTCAATCTCTCCATTGTTCTGAATATTTCGGTATTTGAAGGGGTCTGATAAGATCCGGACTCAAGGAAATCATCGATCTGTGAAAGGATAAAGGGATTTTTCATTGCAGCACGCCCCACCATTACAGCGTCACATTTGGTAAGCGCGACCATTTTTTGAGCATCTTCAGCCGTGTTAATATCTCCATTGCCGATAACAGGAATGGATAACTGCTGCTTTAAAGCTTTGATTAAATCCCAGTTTGCCTTGCCTTTGAATCCTTGGCTTGCCGTTCTGGGATGCAGGGTTATAGCATCTACTCCTGCATCCTGCGCGATCTGTGCTATCTTGAATGCATCTTGTCCGGTGTGGTCCCAGCCAGATCTGATTTTTATTGTCAGCGGCAGATCTATTGCCTTTCGCACAGCTGTTAAAATGGATTTGCTCAGTTGGGGTTCTTTCATAAGAGCGACCCCGGCGGTCTGTTTTACCACTTTTTTCACACTGCATCCAAAATTAATATCGATGATATCGGCAATTTTCAGATCTTCTACAACCTTTGCCGCCCTTGCAAGGGAATCTGGATCAGATCCGAATAACTGAACCGACAAAGGTTGTTCTTTTTCCTTTGAAGATAGAAGTATTAAGGTTTTTTCAGAATTATAAAAAATCCCTTTGGCACTGACCATTTCAGAGCAAACAACTGAGCAACCGCATTCTTTTACAAGAAGCCTAAACGGCAGGTTGGTGATTTCTGCAAGGGGGGCTAAGAAAGTTTTTCCGCAAATTTTTAATTTTTTAATTTTCATTAAATCTTAAACTATTTTTAAGGGTGGCGTCTATATGGGGATTTGCATAGCAAAAAAGGCAATTATGAAAACAGGGGTGATCTGCATATGATCCTATGTCAATGGACTTTGTGCATTTGCACCCCAGTTTAGAGCGTTGACCATAATCTTTTTTAATCTCAGGGGTTCCCCCAAAAAGGGTTTTTAAAAGTTTCCCGTTGATACAAGAATTTTCTAAAACCCGGGTATGGGGGCCAAGATTTGAGAATACTTCTTTTTCACAACACAGATTAAGTGTTAGGCCGGCGTTTTCTAAATGCCTTTCCATCCGGTGAATTACTTTGATTTTTTTATCCAGAGACGGATCAATAAAAAAAATAGACGATAGTTTTTTTTTGTTGATCAATTTAAGTCGTGTCTGGATTTTTTTATAATTATCAAAAAAGCTGGTAACACATGTTTTAATGCCAAGTTCAGAAATTTTTTGAACAATATCGGGGAAATCGGAAAAATTATTTTTTATTGGGCTGTCAGGACTGGTTTTGTAAAAACAAATAGGGTCAAACCGCCAGGATATTTTTTCGGGCCCAAAAAGGCAGGCAAGTCTGTTTAATTGTTCTAATCTTTTTTTTAAGAGGGGTAGATTTGGCTCAAGCAAAAACGATTCAGAGTTTATTGTGAAATTGAAATATATATTGAATCCAAGTTGTATTAATTTTTCACCAGCCTTAGCCTTGATAAATGCATCATAGTTTTTTGACCAGAATACAATGGAGTGAATCGAATCATTGGACACATCAATTTTCTTGATGGTTTTTGTGAAAGGATTTTTTACGTTGAAAAAGCCTAGTTTGATATGCTCCATGAACCAGTCCGTGTAAAAGGCCGGGATATCAGTTCTTCTGGAGGCAGATAAAATTCTATCCTGATTCTGGTTCATTTTTCTTTTTTAAGTCGGAAAAGGAAATGATTTTGGCCGGGGTCTTTTTTTTAGTTCCTTTATCTTTAACAATTTTTTTATCAGAAGGGGTTTGGGTCTTTTTAAATGGCAAATCTTCAAGAGGACATTCAACTTTTTCCAGTTTCATTTTCTGACCGTTCATATGGAATTCATTGCCATTTATATAATCATCTTTTAAAATCCATGTAACCACCTTCAAAGGGATATTAAGCATTAACAATTTGATATGGTACCAGTCTTTCTTGGCATCCGGAATGATACTCTCAACCCTTGCAAAAAACACGGGTGCATCTTCAAGATAGATTAAGACAATGTCATTAACTGTAGCCATAGACTCCTCATAGGGTTTGATTTTTCTTGTCAATAGGTTTCATATAACATAATCTTAGCCTAACGAAAAGAATGGACTAAAATTATGCCTTGCTCATATGAAAATAAATGGAAGATTTTTTTCCTTGTTGCAACCTCAATTTTTATGTCAACACTGGATTCCAGTATCGTTAATGTTGCCTTGCCATATATGATGCAGGATCTTCAGACAGATCTTAAAACAATTCAATGGGTTGTATTAATTTATCTTATGATAGTTTCTTCTTTGCTTTTAACCTTTGGCAGGCTTTCTGATATTAAAGGTAGAAAGCCTATATATGTTCTTGGGTTTACAATATTTGTGGCAGGATCCTGGTTATGTGGTATGGCCCAAACCCCTCAATTATTAATTGCTTCCAGGGCATTGCAGGGGATAGGAGCATCCATGCTAATGGCATGTTCGCCAGCCATGATTGTAGATGTATTTCCTGTGCAGGAACGGGGAAAAGCACTTGGAATGATAGGCGCTGTAGTTGCAGCAGGACTTACAACAGGCCCTGTTGTTGGAGGGGTACTTCTTGAGTATTTTTCCTGGAGGTATATTTTTTATATTAATATTCCCATAGGGATCGCTGCCGCCTTAGGTGGGATTTTTGTATTAAAAAGATCTCAACAGGCAGGGAAAAAAGAAGAACCAATGGATAGAACGGGCAGCATTTTATTAATTATTATTTTATCCACCCTGATCGTTTTTTTAACACAAATGTCCAAGTGGGGTATTATTTCAATCCCTTCTCTGTCATTTGCAGGACTTTTTATACTGGCATGTATCGGTTTTATGGGCAATGAGAAAAGATCAGACTATCCCTTGTTTGATATGGAACTCTTAAAAATTAAATTATTTGTATTTCCAGTGATTTCTTCAGCAATTTTATTTGCAGCTCTTTTTGTTATTATTTTTATGATGCCGTTTTACCTGACATATCCCTGTGGCTTTTCTGCATCAAAAACAGGTTTAATAATGATTGTTCCTTTTTTATTCCTTTTGGTTATAAGTCCTGTGTCTGGAATGCTATATGATCAATTCGGTTCAAAATATTTATGCGTGGCTGGTATGAGTATTTTGACATTGTCATTTGTTTTTTTAATGACACTGGATCCTGAAATGGGATATTTATCAATTTTGTGGAGGATTGCCCTTGCCGGAATTGGAACAGCACTTTATGTGCCTCCCAACAATACAGCCATAATGAGTTGTGTGACATCTGCAAGACGTGGAATTGCATCAGGGACTGTAGCTACTGCCAGGAACATCGGTATGGTGGTCGGGGTAGCCCTGGCGGGTATGATTTTTACCACTTCTTTTTCAACACTTACAAATGGCTCAAGCCTTGAAAATTATTTGCCGGCAATGGACATTTTTTTTATGAGCAGTTTTAAACAAACAATGTTAATGGGCGCTATCCTTTCAGCTATTGGAATAGGTGTGACCTTTGCAAGAGGCAAAGAACAAGGCAAAGAACTATGATAGAGAATGATAGAGAGAATGATAGAGAGAATGATTCCCTGAGAAAAAAGGAGATCGACATGATGCAAAACAGCCTGAAAAATTTATCAATTTTAGATCAGCCTCTTGTGTTGGAGTATCTTTTCCACCCTCGGTTTGAGGACAGTTTAAGGCAGGCAAGAAACACCCGGGATGATATAATAATACCAGTTGATGGAGGCGCTCAGGTGGGAGCATCCTTTCATTTTGTCAGGGATGATGCACCTGTAATTCTTTTTTTCCATGGCAATGGAGAAATTGTATCAGACTACGATGATATAGGAAGCCTGTTTAATGATAAAGGGTTAAATTTTTTTATAGTTGATTATAGGGGATATGGAAGATCCACGGGCACGCCTTCTGTTACGTCAATGATGAAAGATTGCCTTAGTATTTTTGATTTTGTCCAGGCTTATATGGCAAATATGAAATTGACCGGCCCCCTATGTGTTATGGGAAGATCTTTGGGTAGTGCCTCTGCAATTGAGCTTTGTAGAATCAGGGCAAATGATTTTAAATGTCTGATTATTGAAAGTGGATTCGCCTGGGTTGTACCCTTGCTGAAAAAGCTTGGTATTAATACTGAAGCTATTGGTTTTAAGGAAGAACATGGTTTTGAAAATATAGATAAAATTAAGACATTTTCAAAACCCTTGCTTTTGATTCATGCCCAGTTTGATCATATTATTCCATTTTCAGATGGTCAGGCACTTTTTGAAGCATGTGTTTCAAGGGATAAAACACTTTTAGAGATCAAAGGGGCAAACCATAATGATATTTTTTTAAAAGGAATGGATACATACCTTGCCCATATTAAAAAAATCTGTCTTTGATGGACTCTATTCACCCGCAAAAGGAACGACCAAAACCGGAACCTGGGATCTTTTCAATACTTTTCTGACAACATTATTTCCCATTGCTTCTGCCAGCATTCCTTGTGGACTGCATCCTATAACGATAAGGCTGCAGCCCTCTTCTTTAGCTGTGAATGTTATTTCTTCTGCAATGGAACGACCTTCAGCCACAAGAATTTTTGAAATTAAGGTATTATTTTCAGAAGAGTCTTCATTTCCCTTTGTTTCTTCAAAAAATCCGGCAATAGCCTGGCGTATTTTTAGAGCATCAACATTTTTTCCTATCAGTATGTTTCTTGCCTGGCTCATGTGTTCTGATTTTAAGTTTTTATATAATTGTTCACCAAAGGCCATTTGAATTCGTTTTTCAGAGTGGGGATTTTCTTCCATTACATGGAGGACGATGATATTGGCATTCTGGCATAAGGCCAAAGTTGCAGCATGCTCAAAGACCTGTTTCATATTGACAGAAAGATCAGATGCAAAAAGAATATTCTTTGTTGGTCCAACCATTTTTTATTCCTCCAAAATTATATTTGTAAAACTTTTATTTTAAACAAATACTTACATCTGTTAATTAACAAATTAATAAATGTAAATCTGGTTCATATAATAAATTAAAATTATAAATATTCAAGTGCTGATTTGAATTTTTCTATCAAAAAGTGGAAAATAACAAGGGGGTACACATTAATTGGGGGGATAATCAGCCCTTTTTTTTAAGTCTTTGCCGCATTTAAAAAACGGAAGTTTTTTAGAAGCAACCTGAACAAGTTTTCCGGATTTTGGATTTCTGCCTGTATAGGATTGATATTTTTTTAAGTTAAAGGCCCACAGCCCTCTAAGTTCGACTCGGTCTCCCTTTGCCAGAGCTGTTGTAATTTCTGAAAAAAATAAATTGACGAGGTCAGTTGCTTCCTTTTGTGTCAGGCAGCATTTGTTTTTGGTAGTTTCAATCAATTTTAGTTTGTTCATTTATTCCCCTTTTATTATTAACCAGTTTTAAGAAATCCAATGATTGAATATGTATAATAAAAAAAGCAATGGATTTTCAATAGGTAAAAACCCCTATTTTTTAAATAAATTCAGGTTTTGTCTTAAAAAAAGAGTTAACCGTGTCCTGATATTTTGTGATTGAATCAGCTTTAAATATTTTTTTAAGCTGTTTCTTGCTATCCTTGAACGAAGGACCAAGATATCTCCAGAATCCTTTCATTCGTCCTGTTAAATGGGCTGGCCCTGAGAATATAGCTTGATAATTGTCAAAAAGATCGTCATGAAATTTTTTCAGGCGGTCATTTTTATTTTTATCTATTAAGATATGATTTATGTCTTCTGCAAGGAATGGATTGGAAAGAAGTCCCCTTCCCAACATGAATCTTTTGATATCAGGGAATTTATTTTGAATTATTTGAAAATTCTTTAAATTCGTTATATCCCCATTATAGGTGAATCTATGCCTACTGAGTTCCTTTGCTTTTTCAAAAGCATCATGATCAGATGTCCCTTCATACATCTGGATCCCGGTTCTGGGGTGAAGAATGATTTCATCCAGGGGATATTTATCCAATACAGGCAAAAGATTGAAGATTTCATCTTTGGAGTTTCTGCCTAATCTTAATTTTATGGAAAGTGTATTTGAAATTTTCGGCAAAACAGTGTCAAGAAACACATCAATTTTATCAGGATACATTAAAAGTCCAGAGCCCCTCATTTTATTTGCGATTTTGGAATGAGGGCATCCCAGGTTCCAGTTTATTTTTTTATGTCCCATTTCATAAAGGTGATCCGCAAGAAAGATAAAATCCTTTGCAACATTTCCAAGAATTTGAGGGACGACAAACAATTTCTTATTATTTTCAGGTGCCACATCTTTTATCCTGGAAGGCTTTAACCGCATCTGGCCCATAGTTGAAATAAACGGCGCCACAGCCTCATCTACACCTGAAAAATGATCTGAGAACACATTTCGAAATGTTAAATCGGTATACCCCTGAAGAGGTGCAAGAATAATGGTGATATCATCTTTTGTCATTATTAAAAGCTTATTTAGAGTTATTTGTTAAATTCATACAAAATTAGAAAAAAACTTTGACAAACATAATTGTGATCAATTATACACACCATGTGTTCCTAATCTTAGCATATATAACATTAAAATGGATTGCAAGGAGTGTTTTAAAGGTATGAAAGAGCTTTTTAAAGAGGTTATTCAATTAAATATGATGGAAGAAACCTTGGAAAAAGAAGGTTGCGCAAAAAAATTGTTTGCCAGGTTAAATGCCACTGATATGCCTGAATATTTTAACTGGACCTCAGAAATATTTGAAGATCTCCATGCCAGCCAGAATCCAGATAAAAAAGCTTTAATCTGGACAGATTTAGATACGCTTGAGAATAAAACGTATTCTTATGGAACCTTATTGAAAAAGGCAAATCAGCTTATAAATTTTTTTCATAAATCAGGTCTTGAAAAAGGGGATAATATTTATATGATGAGCCCGGTCTTACCTGAAATCTGGTTTGCCGGTCTTGCCTGTATTAAAGCAGGAATGGTAAGCGTCCCAACGGCGACCACCATGACCCAAAGAGAATTGGAATTCAGGTTTGAAACATATTCTCCCAAAGCTATCATGGCAGATGAGGATTCGGCAAGCCTGATTGATAAAGCTCTAAAAGAAACGAATATTGAACCCAAACTCAAACTGGTATTAGGACAAAAGGCAGGCTGGATATCAATTGATGCGATTAAAAATGAATCCACTGAAGCTAAGCCTGCAATGACAAGATCCAATGATACGCTTTTCTGCTTTTTTACTTCGGGAACAACGGGTCTTCCTAAAAGGGTGGGACACACAGCTGTATCCTATCCTGTGGGACACTTGTCCACAACAGTAATGATTGGTATAAAACCTGATGATATTCATCATAACCTGAGCGCCTCAGGATGGTCAAAATGGGCATGGTCCAGTTTCTTTGCTCCCTTTAATGTCGGAGCCACAACAACCGGGTTTAAATTTTCATGCCTGGATGGAGAACAATATCTTGATGCCATTTCAAGGCATGGAGTGACAAGTCTCTGTGCCCCGCCGACTGCCTGGAGGATGTTTGTGAATATGAACCTTGATTCTTTTAATCTGTCTTGCTTAAAACAATCCATAAGTGCCGGAGAGCCTTTGAATCCTGATGTAATTGAAAAATGGGAAAAGCATACCAAAATAGAGATAAGGGACTATTACGGCCAGACTGAGTCCACAGCCATGATTGGAAATCCTCCCTGGATGAAAGGGAAAATGCGGAAGGGGTCTTTTGGATATCCTTTTTATATGTATGATGTGGCATTGGCTGATAATGAAGGCAATGAGATCATAGAACCAGACAAGGCCGGGCATATAGTAGTGAAACTTGATAAATGGCATCCCATTGGACTTTTTTCAGAATATATTGGCAGTCCAGAAAAAATGAGTTCAGTATTTGTTGATAATTATTATTATACAGGAGACCGGGCATCCTTTGATAAGGACGGGTATTGGTGGTTTGTGGGAAGAGCCGATGATGTGATCAAGTCTTCGGACTACAGGATCGGCCCCTTTGAAGTTGAAAGCGCCCTTGTGGAGTATCCTGCTGTGGCAGAAGCTGCAGTGGTGGGTTCTCCAGACCCGAACCGATACCAACTTGTAAAAGCCTATGTGATTTTAAATCCAAGTTATAAGGCCTCAAGAGAACTTGCGCTGGAACTTTTTAAACATACCATCACCATTTTACCAAAATTTAAGATTCCAAGAATAATAGAGTTTGTTGCTGAGGTTCCAAAAACCATGAGCGGTAAAATCAGGAGAATTGAATTAAGACAAATTGAAATCTCCAAACAGGAAAATTCAGAAAATTCAATTGATGAAGGAATTAAAGAGTATTTTTATTGGGATTTCCCAGAACTAAAGTCAAAAAAGATATAGAAATACCCAATATCAAGAAAGCGATTTAACTATTTATCCTCAGGTGTTTGAAAAGGCATTTCAACTTCAACTTCACCGCTGCCACTCCTTAAAAATTTTGCAGATGGATATTTTTTTTGAAAGACATTGAGCATTTTTCGGTTTTCAGCCAGAACAGTTGCAATAAATTGTTTGTAATTGTTTGCCTTTGCTATGGATTCAAGAATTTCAAGGAGGTATGATCCAATTCCCATTCCATGAAGTTTTTCTTTAACAAGAAATGCAACTTCGGCAGAATCGGTATCTGCTTCAGCATAAGAGCCAATGGCCACAATTTGTTTTCGTTTGCCCAACTGCATCAGTCCGATGATGGTCATGTTTCTCCGGTAATCAACCTGGGCCCATTGTTTTTGAAGCATGTCCCTTGAGAAAACTTTTCGCTTGTTAAAAAATCTATAGTAAATAGAATCTTCCTGCAAAGAATAATAAAAATGCCTGGATTCAAACTCATCAGACGGTAAAAGTGGTCTGAAATCAACGTTTTTCCCATTGATAAGTTTTTTTGAATAAAGGTAGCGATCCAAAAACAGAAGATCCTGAGTTGTTGGCGGAAGTTGATCTGGAAATATATAATGTCTTTTTTTGGCTTCTTCTATTAGGTTTTTTCTAAATTTCGGGTGAGTAATCCGGGCAAGTTCCATCACCCTCTGATAGATGCTTTTCCCCCGCATCTCAGCAATACCATATTCGGTAACAATGATATCAATATCTCCCCTGGTGGTTGCAACACCGGCCCCTTCGCTTAGATGTGGGACAATCCTTGAAATCTTGCCGTTTTGAGCTGTGGAAGGAATAATGATGATGGAAAATCCGCCCTTTGACATGGATGATCCCCTGATAAAATCAACCTGGTCACCAATGCCGCTGTAAAAAAGGTATCCTTTTGAATCGGTGCATACCTGGCCTGTCAGATCCACCTCAAGGGCAGAACTGATGGAAATAAAATTATCATTTTTAGCAATGACATTGGGATCATTTACAAATTCCGAAGATTTAAAATAAAAGATGGGATTGTTGTCAACATAATCATATAATTCTTTAGAACCCATGCACAACGATGTAACCACTCTGTCCGGGAGAAATGTTTTCTTTTTGTTGGTGATCGCTTTCTTTTTAAATAAAGGTAACAACCCGTCTGTGATGACCTGTGTATGGATACCCAAGTCTTTTTTGTCGGAAAGATAGGGGACAATGGCATCTGGCAGATGGCCAAATCCAATTTGCAGTGTTGCTCCATCATCCACAAGCATGTTGACATAATGACCGATTCTCTCGACGATCTTTTGATTTTTCATTTCAGGAAGCGATTCTAGTATGGGTTCATCATATTCTACTAGATAATCAATTTCATCAATATGTACATTACTGTCTCCCCATGTCCTGGGCATCTGGGGATTGACCTGGGCAATGACAAGGTCTGCATTTTTCATTCCGGAAAGGGTAATGTC
>Ga0307989_1001752_pt1 | contig 11104 bp, 10 predicted proteins | sample EllFjometagen185_FD_203164 | JGI IMG/M metagenome (GOLD analysis project Ga0307989, IMG submission 203164) | Marine microbial communities from Ellis Fjord, Antarctic Ocean - #185 | ecosystem: Environmental > Aquatic > Marine > Unclassified | place: Southern Ocean | collected 2014-10-08 | reverse complement strand
ACTTTGAACAGTAAACCAAGATAGTGATAAATGGATTAATTATGGGACACTACATTTTGCTAAAAATATGGAAAAAACTTTTGAACCACGGTACTAGGTGCATGTATTAATGCTTTTTCTGCATCACTATCCTGCTTAAGGTACTGCAGCAGCAATCCAAGATTATAATAGATTCTGGCCCGATGTGGTAAGCCGATAGCGGCCTCTTTAAGAGTTAGCATATTGAAGTTATGGGATGATGCAATTATGAAGAAGCACGGCTTTGTTCGCTCAGTACTCTTTTGAGTATCGGCAAAAGCTTATCACCATCAGCAGTTCCAAAAAGATTGTTCATCTCCTTGGGGTCATTGACCAGATCAAATATCCACGGCTTTCTGCCTTTTTCAAACTTTATGTATTTGTGAGTATCGGTTCTGACTCCAACATAGGATGGGGTGTTTTCCGGATAATACTTCCAGAATTCCATCAGAAACGCTTTCCTCCCCTCCGTTCCCATATCCCTTAAAATCGGCAGCAGACTTTCCCCATCCATTTCAGCCGGAGCAGGGATCCCCGCCAGATCCAGCAAGGTGGGAGCCATATCGATATTCAACGCCATCTGTTTCCTGCGGGAACCAGGATCTCTAACCAAACCCGGGGCTCGAACAATAAATGGTAACCTGGCTGATTCTTCATAGGGTTCACGAATTCCATGACAGCCGTGCGTTCCCCATTGCATTCCATTGTCACCCATATAAATGACAATGGTATTCTCACTCAGGCCTGATTCATCCACCTTATCAAGAAGACGTTCGATATCCCTGTCCATGGCCGTGATGACCTCACAGTATTTCCGGTACTGGTCTTCATAAGATCCCATCATGATTCCCTGGAAAACATTCTGGTTCATCTTTCCAAACCACCAGGGATCAACTTCTTTTGGTAAGTCCAATTTGACATCATCATACATGCCCTCAATGTCTTTGGGCGCTTCGCAGGGTGGATGCCCTGGCCTGTGAGAAAGATATATGCAAAAAGGATTTTCTTCACCGTTCTTCTCTGTTCTTTTCTTTTCCATGAATTCAATTGCCCAATCAGTTACCTCCTCGGTGATGTATTCCCTGCGCGATGGCACCTCTTTACCGTTGACTATCATCGGACAATTAAAATAAGATCCCTGTCCTTCACGATAAGTATAAGAGACAAAAAGATCGAGGAAAGGCATATCGGGCAGTCCCTTTCCCGGCATATGCCACTTACCGATAAATGCAGTATCATAGTCGTTTTTGGATAGGTGTTCCAAAAAGGTAGTCATCTGTCCGGTCCAGGGCGTATGGTTGTTTCTGACTCTATGTTTATGGGCATAAGCCCCTGTGAGAATACTTGCTCTTGAGGGGCTGCAAAGAGATGTGGTGTTAAATGTTTTTTCAAAAAGGACTCCCTCACGAGCGAGTCGGTCCATGCCGGGTGTCTTGATAAAAGGATGCCCTGCACAGCCCATCATATCCGCTTTATGGTTATCGCCAAGAATAAAAATGATATTAGGCCTTTTTTTCGGTTTTCTTTCAGATGCCTTTGCCATATTCGGTAATGCCAACTCGGATAATCCCACCGTGGAAAGAGCACCCATCATTTTCAGTGCATCTCTTCTTGAAAGTGAATCCAAAAATGATCGATCGATTTTATTTTTCATCTCTCTTCAGGGAAAAAAGATATTTTTTCAGCCACTTAAAAGCTGACCACTGATTACTGACAACTGATTACTAATTGCTGATCACTGATTACTGAAAGCTTGAATCTTCAATATGGATCTAATTCAGCTAAATGAATAATAGCCGAATCTTACAGGGTTTTCGTTCGGTCACTAATTAAGACTTTGATAGATGGCTTTGTTTGCTTTGTATATCCTGAGAAATGCGTTGAATAATTCATCGTAAATGGCACGGTTGTCTGGATTGGGCGTAAAGGTTGCGTCATACTGCACCAAGTTGGGGACATCTTCAAAAGAGATTTCACCCAGTCCGGCCAGAGCAATAAAGGCGGCTCCCCGTGCATTTGCATGGATAGGGCCTTTCACCTGTCTAATATCCCGCTGCAAAACATCGGCGAAAATCTGGCACCAGATGGTCGATTTTGCTCCCCCACCAATAATACTAATAGGGTTTAAGGGGCGACCAATGAATTTTTCAACATATTGTAACATCCAGCGTGTATTATAAGCAACGCCTTCCATCACAGACCGAATCATGTGATTTCGATTTGTGGTTTTAGACATATTATGAAAACCACCTCTTAACTGTGTATCGTCTACCGGTGTTCGTTCACCGTTTAGCCAAGGAGTAAAAATCAGCTTGTCACTGCCAGGCGGGACCTGTTCAGCCACTGTGTTTAGGGCATCGTATGCTTCATCGGGTATGACCGTTGGTATTTGCTCACTCTCATAAAACAGAATGTTGTCCATTAGGAAGGGAAGGCAACCCCCAGCCAGGTCTTGCTCATTCACGCACTGGTATTTTCCAGGAATAGCAGTGGGAAAAGAAGCAATGGAGTGGAGAATATCGGTCTTTTTAAAGGGTACCATGCATTCAACCCAAGAAGATGTTCCAATATACAAATGCCCTTCAAAGTCTCTTACGGCGCCAGAACCGATACAGGCAGACTGATGATCCGGGGATCCCATGACCACTTTTACATCCCGACGGATACCTATTTCATCTGCGACCGATGCAGTGACAGTTCCAAGAATATCGGTCGACTTTTTCATGGGAGGAAGTTTGTCTTTATCAATACCTGCCATTTTCAACAACGTGTCATCATAATACATGTTGTTGATGTCCTTGACATTTGTTACCCAGAAAAGATGCATGGAGTCATATGATGCCGCAAATTTACCGGTTAACCGAAGATTCAAATAGTCCTTGCTTGGCAGGAACATATGGGTCTTTTCATATACTTCAGGAAATTCATGTTGGGTCAGTAAAACATGGGCAATATCATCTTTTCCTGATGGAGAAGGTCCTCCTGCGGTTTTTGATACCCATTTTAAGGCCTTAAATAGATTCAGCCCGCTTACTTCTGGGAAACCCCCAATTTTCTCTTGAATATATGGAGCACCTCTGGAGTCCATCCAAGTAAGCGAATTCATTAGGTGTTGCCCGTTTTTATCTACTGCTACCGTGCTGGAAAAGGTGCTGGAAATACCTATGGCCACAATTTGTTCAGCAGATACCACGTTGCGCTGTACTAGTTTTTTGGCTGTTTGGATCAGCGCTTGCCACCAATCTTCTGGATCTTGTTCTGCACCACCGTTGGGGAAAAAATGGATAGGTGTATCCTTAAAATCAAGATCAATCACCTGTCCCTTAGTGTCAATAATGGCAGATTTCATGCCAGAGGTTCCATGATCAAAAGCAAGTATGTATTTTTCTTTCATAACTCAATCTCTTAATATTCTATGTTTGGATAGAGTGATTAAAAGTCAAGAGTTGTGACATTTCCCTGGGCGTCTACTTGTTCAATAAGGATTGTACTCGCACCGGATTTACCAGACTCTGAATCAACATCATCTACTATTGGACGGTAAATATCTATAAATTCTTGGGGCTTTATGCAACCTTCAGGGGGTAGAATACCTTTCCCGGCAACTTTTCCTTCTTGCATCATGATAGCACCTACGGCAGCAGGAATACCTGTTCCTTCACCCAGCGCCTGGCTGGAAGAATAGGTGTGAATACGAAATTCCAAAGGTTCACCGTTTTTTAGGCCTTTGACAACGATGCTCATGGCACCACGCTGAGCTCCAAAGTCGGTTTCTTTTAAGATTCTTTCCCTTTCATTTATAATGAAGGACATAGCGAAGTCATAGGGGACCACTTTCTGCCCCTTCACTTCAAGTGGTTCCTTGGAAGCCAAACCTAAACGGCAGACCTCGGATGTGAGTTGGTAATATTCGATGGGCAATACTGATCCCTTGTTGGTCACATTTTTTACTTTTATATACTGGGGCAGTGTCAATTGTTCTGGATGAGGATATGGATAAATGGGGATCTCTTTTCCAATCAAAGGAAAATCAAACGTCTGTCTCAGAGCAATCCCACTTTCTTCAAAATACTTTACATATTTCAATTCACCGTCCAGGTACATTGGAATATCAATACTCATACAGTGAAACCGATGTCCGATCACACCTTCACCTTCGTTAGGTTCGCCACCGTGAGTATGAAAAATATTGACGGTATCTGTCTCGTCCAAAAAATCATCCGATGCCAGTTTAGCCAGCAGGTTGGTTATTCCAGGGGAGGCCCCCATCCCGATCAGGGCTGTGATTCCAGCCTTTTTTGCGGCTTCGTCCCAATCCAATATTTCCAGAGTAACATCCGGGTCATCGCAAATATCCACATAATTAATCCCGGCTTCAATAGTAGCGGTCAGAATGGTTTTTACAGTAGAGTAAAAAGGCCCGACACAGTTTAAAACCAGATCACAGCCATCAATGGCATCTTTACAACTTTGACTATCCATTGCATCGAATTTCCGGGCAGAAGCCTTAGGACCCAGTTCATTTGCCATCTGCTCAGCTTTTTCGATATTAAAATCTCCAATTACCACTTCTGAAAAGGTGTCGGTTCTTACAAGCGTTTTTACTGCATTACTTCCAACAGCACCACAGCCGCCCAAAACAATTACTTTTGCCATGTCTTCCTTTATGTTTAAGATTAGTTGGTCCCACTTTCTGTGATCTTCAGTTTAAAATATATTTGTGAAACAATCAATCGATTAATGGAGTATTTTGCAGCAACTATACCAAATGTTTTTCCCTTGATATTTTACTTTAATAGATTGATTATACAGTATTATTGAAATACTGGACAATGTTTTAATTATTAAGTACTTTGCTTGAGTCGGAATTGTTTGGTCATGTCAAAGGTGCTTTTACTGGGGCGGTTTCAAATCATACCGGTCTATTTAGAGAGGCAGATGGAGGCACCCTTTTTCTGGATGAGGTTGGAGACCTGGATATCTCTTTACAGGTTAAGGTTTTGAGAGCTCTGCAGGAAAAGGAGGTTCGTCCAGTAGGAGGAAAGCAGTCTCATCAGGTGGACGTCCGTGTGATTACCGCAACCCATCGAAACCTAGTGGAGCAGGTGGATCGAAATCAGTTCCGTTCAGACCTATATTACCGAATTGCGGTCATTCAGCTTTACATTCCCCCATTAAGGGAAAGGAAGGAGGATATCCTTCCACTGGCCAAGCATTTCATGGAAAAGCACCGTAAAAAACCTAAATCAAGTTCAATCTCACTGGATCATGAAGCACAGCAGGTATTATTAAACGCGGCTTGGGGTGGGAATATTCGAGAGTTAGAAAACTCCATAGAGCATGCGCTGGCCATGAAAAGTGGTCCAGTGATTAAAGCGGATAACTTGCCAGTACAAATTGCTTCCGGCCCAAATCGCCAAAATGAGGCGCGCTGGACTGTTGATGCTTTTTCTGCTGCATCTGATGGAAACCAATCATCAGACACCCTGCTAAAACCTTGGCAAATCGAAGAAAAATTAAACATAGAAAAAACGCTCATTCAGCATAAAGGGAACCGAATCAAAGCCGCGGCAGAACGAGGAATCTCTCGTAGTACCTTATGGCGTAAAATGACCATGTATCGCCTTGCTTTGTAAGCAGCTATTAAAGAGGTTAACATTTAAATTTTGACACTATCTGTTTTTTTTATAACAATCCTCTTTTCTGAGCCATCAGCATCATCTGTTCTGAAGTGGTCTTGGGCGGCAATCTGTAATCACCTGGCTTTAGCTTCAAAAGTATGGCTTCGGTCGGGCAGGAAGTAACACACAAACCACAGCCGATACAACGACTAAGATTGATTTCTGCTGTTTCAGCTTCTGACATTGAAATTGCTTCCATTTGACATCGATCCAGACAGTCTTCGCAAGCAGAACATTCATCGCTATCTACAAATGCTTGATAATTTGAAAATACCATTTCAGCTGGTTTGGGGTGTGTTTTAAGTGCCTTAAGGACGCCACAGCAATCTCCGCAACAATTGCACATACCACCTGGGTTTTGAGAGGTTGCAGGTTGAGTGACTAAACCGGATTCATGACACTGTTTTATAATACTGATTGCTTCTTCAAGCTGAACTTCGCGTCCTATCTCCTGATCTAAATAATACTGTCCCATGGATCCAAACATAAAGCAGACTTCCAAAGGTTTACCACAGGAATGGTCTAATACTTCTGTTCGTTTTCGGCAAATACAGTCTGTAACAACTATTTTGGAATTGCTTTTTAGGATCTCCATTGCATCGTCGATCGCTGCAATATTCTGAGTAAGCTCAACGGACTGATTAACGGGGATGGTTCTTAAAAAGTAGTCTGCTCCCATCAACATTGCATTATCGAAAGCCTCCTCATCATATAGACCAACCATTTCAGCAAATGAGGGGTCAAGCCTTTTGACTTGAAATTCAAACAAGCCATGAACAAAAGCAATGGTACTAAACCGTGTTCTATCTGGCTTTATCACACGGAACAATAGCCCCTTTTCAGTCATCTGATTCAATTGTAATGATACTTCCTTTACAGGTTGCTCAACCTTTTCCGCAATCTCTTTGGGAGTCTTTAACTGAGGGGACATGGCAAGAAACATCTTTGCATCTCTCTCATCGAAAAGTCTTTTTAGAATCTTAATCTCAATCCCCGATTCTGTTGCTGGAAATCCAATAGAGTATTGGTCCAGTTTCTGCTGAAGTAGTCTGTAAATATCGTCTGCCATTTTTCCTCATGTTATTAATAAAAAAATCATTTATTGTGGGTATTTCGGAGCATGTGTGAAAGGAATTTGAAACTAGCCTGAACGTTTATGGATGCTATTTCAACTAGTAAAACATAAGATAATTATATCAAATACTAACATCTAATTTCTTAACAATGCCGTACAGCATCATCAAAACCGGCCCTATGTTTTGAGCCGGAAGGTTTACGGCTACAGTGATATTTTTTTGAAAGAGTAGATCAACATATTTCAAAAATCCATATCAATAATTACGCTTGCAGTGATGCGAGTGCCTCTTCAGTAGATAATACAGCTTTCATTTCGAAATGAGTACCCTCTACTTTTCCAAAAAACTCATTTACTTGCCTGTATAAATTGGCATATATCGTTTCCATTTTTCCTTCTGGAACTTCAAGCATATTCATCGCATGATAGCCAGTTTCGTCTAAATACACTCCTTGAAACGCCGGCTTTCCAACTCTGGTTTCGAGCGGATATTTTACTTCGAATTCAGCAAACTTTACCGCAAATTCACCTATCTTATCGGGTGGGCAACTCATTTTCATCATAATGTACATAATTTCCTCCTTTTTTTTATTCTCAGGTCATCATATAGCAGATTGAAAAATCTTTCATCCATCTGCTTTTTAGAATCAACCTGACGTTTATAGGAAAACGAATCTTTAGTCAATTTTTTACTTTAAGACTTTGGTTTTCTTATTACTTGATTTGCTGTTGTCATTTGTATCAAAAGGATTCTTGCAACCAGTGATCAAAATAATTTCACTGAGAATGGATATTGGAAAAGCGGTGATGCGGGTACGATTGATAGTAACGGGTATCTAAAAATTACAGATCGCGTTAAGGATTTAATAAAAAGTGGTGGAGAATGGATATCCTCGGTTGATATGGAAAATAAAATCATGGCCTACCCTGCGGTTTTAGAAGCAACAGTAACAGGTTTGCAACATCCGAAGTGGGAAGAACGGCCCATTGCAATTGTTGTACTCAGAGAGGATTACAAAGAAAAGGTGACCAAAGAAGATATCACTGAATATTTAGCCAAAAAATTTGCAAAGTGCAATTGCCTGAGGCTGTTGTGTTTGTTGATGAAATCCCCAAAACCAGTGTTGGTAAATTTAATAAGAAGCAGATTAGAGAAAAGTATAAGGATACTTATCTTTAGTAACTTGAAATTACCATGATATATCTAATATGCCATGGTTTTAAAAAAACGGACAATGTTTTCTTCTCCTCTGAAAACCCTCACTTTATTCGTGTTCCTCCGCAAAACCTCATCAAATTCATAATTTCAATCGGTTAAAGAGCACCATTCCAGGTTGATTAACCCAGCAATGAATGAGATTGCCCTGAGAAGCCACAACAATATTGAACGGGCATCCCAGGACGTGTCATTTGAGGATGAAATCGTTCCCGTCGAGGTCCCCAGACGTAAAAAGGATTCGATTATTTTCGCCAGGGATGAGCATTTCAGACCTGGATTAACAATGGATGACCTGGTCAGTCTGCCACCTGCATTTGTACCGAAAGTTGGTAAGGTGACTGCTGGTAACTCCAGTGGATTGAACGACGGTTCCGCCGCGATGGTATTAATGACTGAAGAGAGGGCAAAAGAACTTGGCCTGCAACCACTCGCCAGAATCAAGGCCGTTGGATCAGGTGGTTGCCATCCGCCCATCAAGGGGATTTCCCCGGTACCAGCTGTAAAAAATTTGATGGATAAGAGTGGGTACAGAATCCCGGATTTCGATCTGGTAGAGATCAATGAAACTTTTGCTGCACAGTACCTTGGCTGCGAAAAATACCGATCTGATCGTTGGTGATGGAGAATCACTTTTGATTGATACGACTTTTGATTTTAAAACCTCCCAGGAAATGCTCGATGGCATGGAACAGTTTAGCAAAAACAGTCCTATAAAATACCTGATTAATACCCATGATGACCCTGATCATTTTTTTTGGAAATAAGTTGGTAAAAGGTGCTGAAATCATTTCGTCAAAGGACGCTAATCCCCGTATTTCCACTAAGTTTACCAGTGAAGGGCTTGCAGAACTCACTCAATTAGCGCATACAGCAAGATCTCTACCCGTCTTTGGGTCAGATAAGTCCGGACACTACCTGTCGGAATGGCTGGATTATTACGATTTTGAGAATATTACCCTAACGCCTCCTACCCGTTCATTTGAAGATAGTTTGACACTTGAGGTGGGTAGCCGAAATGTGGAATTGATTGAAATTAGATCCGCACATTCAGTCTCGGATGTTATGGTTTACATTGGTGATCGGACCCGCTACGCCATTCCGCCCGATCAAAACGGAGAAATTTCCTACATCTTTTGCATGAACCGGAACAAACGCAGTATCGCCATGGATTTAAAGAAGCCAGAATCTATCAAAGCACTGAAACGAATTGTGCTGGATTGTGATGTGGTGATGGAAAACTTCAGGCCGGGGGTGATGGACCGATTGGGTCTTGGTTATGAAGCACTGACGAAGCTGAAGCCTGATCTGATCTATACATCCATGTCAGCTTTTGGAAAGTCTGGACCATACAAGATTCGAACTGATCATCCAGGCCATGACCGGTCTGATTGATATCACAATAGCCAAAGGTGGTACACCGGCCAAGATCCAGGTCCAGATTGTCGATCTCTGTACAGGGATGTTTATGGCGCTGGCCACACTTGGCGCACTTTATCACAGAAAAGGCACCAACATTGGACAGTTGGTGGAGACATCCCTGCTGGAATCCACCCTGACGATGACGGCAAATCTTTCATCCATCTACCTCATGTCTGGAAAGGCACCTTCAGGTATGATGTCTCGAAATCCACAGGCGGTCCCTTCTCAGGTTTTCAGGAGTAAGGATTCAACCTTCGCCTTGGTGGATCGTTGGGATAAATTCTGTGCAGCCATCGGCAAGGAAGAGTGGACTACCGATCCGGATATGTCCCGGAACCAGTATCGGGTGGAGAATTACGACGAAGTGGAGAAGATGATCGAGGAGATCAAACAAACCAAGACAACAGACGAATGGCTTGCCATCTTTGCAGAGCACGATATCGCAGCCAATCGCATCAATACCATGGAAGAGGCCTTTGAAGATCCGGGTGTGAAAGCTGTTGATATGGTGAAGACCCTGTAGCACAAAATGGCGGGTGAGATCGAGATACTGGACAATCCCTGGCAGATGTCGGAAACGCCGGGTGATTTGCGTTATCCGCCACCAGCCTTCGGGGAGCACAGCACCTAGATTTTGAAGCAATGGGACTATAGTGATGAAGAAATCGGCGGATTCTTTGAAAACCAGATTATTTATGGAGATTGATACCTGTGTGTCGGGTATGTTTGATTCCCACTTAGATAGTGAAAATTGCGAAATATATTTCAGCATCGAATCTCAATATACAACAACTTATTTTTAGGGACTAATAGCATGAAAATCGAAAAACTAGCGAGAACACCCCTGGGTTATTTTCTGTCGGCATCAGCGTTTCTGATTTTTGTCTATTTTTTCTTTTTGAGTGCAATATTAAAGGAGAGCCTGTGTTAAATATAACATTAAGAACAAAAATCATTTCCAATTCCCTGATCACGGTCTTCATGGTCATGTTGTTCTCAACCATCACCGCATCAGTAATGATTTACCGTCAAAACAGTGATGCGGCCAATGTGATATTATCAAAAGCGATTTCAGTTGTTAACGATGACATGTTGGCAATCTGTCAGAAAAATCTGGAGGTGGTCAGTCAAATAGCAACCAATTCGGAACTCGTAAGCAATATGTCTTTTGTCAGCACGATGAGTTTGGAGGATGCGTTGGAAAGCGGGTTAAAAATGAACTATCAACGCATGGCGAAAGCGCTTTATAATCAGAGTTTGTCGACTGATGTATGGAAAGCTGCAATTTATAAGAAAGATGGGAGTCTCGCTTCCTATGTTGTGTATCAAGACAGAGGGACCGAGTTGGGATTTCCGTTGGTCAAAGGAATAGAGTCTGCTTTTCTAAAAACTAATGAGGCGCTCCAATACGATTCATGGAAGGCCATAGATACACAATCGGCTTTTGCGTTGAAAACCTCTGATACATTACCCAGCCAAAAAACAATCAAACTGCAAACGATGGATGGCTTTCTGGCAATCGTAACCTATGCGCCGATTCTAGGAAAACAGTTTAACCAGGCAACCAACAAGAGGGAGGATGTTCAAGTTGCAACTGCAATTATGGTTTATCGGTTTACGAATATTTTCGCCCAGCGATTGGCCAAGGTGACAGGTACAGAGATTAATATCTATACCAATCAGATAATCAGT
>Ga0307989_1001751_pt1 | contig 11111 bp, 6 predicted proteins | sample EllFjometagen185_FD_203164 | JGI IMG/M metagenome (GOLD analysis project Ga0307989, IMG submission 203164) | Marine microbial communities from Ellis Fjord, Antarctic Ocean - #185 | ecosystem: Environmental > Aquatic > Marine > Unclassified | place: Southern Ocean | collected 2014-10-08 | reverse complement strand
AATTATGAAGATTTCCTGAAAGACACCAAGACACAAGACGCAGTTGTTCGAAATTTAGAAATTATTGGCGAGGCTACAAAAAATCTATCTCTTGAATTCAAGGAATCTATCCCGGAAATACCTTGGAAAAACATTGCTGGAATGAGGGACAAATTGATCCACGATTATTTTGGAATTAATTCAGATATAGTTTGGGGAGTAGCCAGAAAGAATATCCCTGATTTAATTCGATTTATAAAAAAAGACTAAATAGTTATAAAACCTGACTCAATCCTGCCTGCTGTATAACTTAAGTGAACATAACTTCGCCCTTGATTACATGCGCTTGGATGTCCACCATAACCCATCGTAGGTCTCTCGATAATTTGCATTTAATAATCCACTAACCGAGCTGCATTCTGTTTATTCAGGTTCTTAGAAGCTTGAAATAAATTCCAAAAAAAATAATTTGGGATGAAGAGTGAGTCAGTTTGAGGTTCACCACCTATCTCATAATGATTTTCAAGAGTGTAATTTTTCTGGATAAAGGAGGTTGCGATTTTGTTGATAAAGTGTTGGGCGTCCCCTATATTGCTTAAATCTCATCGTTAACTGAAAGACAATTCATGTAAATCTATAAAGGTTTTAAAACTCCTACTGCTTTAAGGAAAAATCAATAGGAGCTGGGGAAAAAATTGATCAACAGAAGTGAAAACCACTGGATAGAAAAAACCAATAATTTATTATCTTAAAAGTAGCTTTTTAGATGGGAAAAAGGCTCTTTAAGGTGAAAATAGAGCCGGAAAAATTACTAATATAGCCTGTTGACGATTAATCATCTTGGTCGGACCTAGGGTATTTAATTTTACAAGTTATTGAATTTTTAAATACTTCTGTTTATTTCCTAGCTAAATCGGCTACAATTTTAGGTATTACAGTCAATTATTCAATTATTCAATTATTATGGACAATTTAAAAGAGTACTAAAATTCTCTAAAAACACCAAAATGGAACACCCTAGGTCCGACCCGAAATAACAGGGGATGAACGCTACCCGAAAACTATTTTTTTATGGCAACAGTGAGCGGGTAGTAAAAAAGATGTTCACTAGAAAGCGTTTTTGATATCCTGAAGCGCTTGTTGATTAAAAAAGACACCGGATTGGCTTCCTTCACCGTCTGTTAGATTAAAATCAGCTGAGTGTAACTTATTTCCATCAGATGCTTCAAAATAATAGAGAACCTTACCTTGAAGTTGGGCACCTTCAGTAGTACTTGCACCTTGAGTTACAACGCTAGCATAACTGGAGTTTATCCACTTATAGCTGTAAGTTCCAATTCCTATTATTTTATCTGTATAATCTAAATTACCATTAGAAACCTCAAGAACGGCATTTAAACTTCCACCCGCCATAACATCACTTGTATTAACTGGAACAAACAAAATTGCATAAGTTTTTCCATTGATATCAGCCTTTAAGTTCCCAACATAACTTGTTGAACTTCCCGATGAATCATAGCTGGTCGCTGAAATTACCCCGGCTATATTAGACGCTCCATACGCATATGAACCTGAATCATTCGGAGTAACATTGCCAAGATCTGATGCAGTATAACTCCAGAAATAGTTAAATGAATATTTTTCTGCACCACTGGAGAAAGTAACATCTCCACCAGCAGCTGTTTGATCGGCTGATGATAAACTATTTAGATCCTGCTGACTCATCAACGAACTGATTTGAAGAGTGATAGACGATAAATCTGTAGTAGCCAAATCCTTGATACCATATAAGCTTCCATTAAGTTTATTAGCACTGCTGTCAATTGTGTACGTACCACGATTATCATTCAATACAGCGCTACTAACCGTTGATGTAATATCTGAAAAATAAACCTCACCGTATGTCCAACTTCCACTTGTACTTGTACTTATAAATTTATTTAGGGTGAATGCTTTGACATAAATGCTATTATCTTCTTGTGGCTGAAAATATCCAACCATCTGATCTTCTAGCACACTGACACTTGCTGATGAAGTTGATTCCATCAACGCATCCTTAATATCCTGAAGGGCTTGTTGGTTAAGGAAAAAAGTAGGTGTGAGTGTACCACCTTGCGCTATGTTAAATGATATCTTTTTTGCTCCCGCAGAAAAAGTGACACTATTATTATCAACAAAAGCCCGGTCTGCTGAAGAGAGACGATCCAGATATTTCTGCTCTATCAATTCGTTAATCAAAACTGTTCCTGATAAATCAGATGTTGTTATATTTTTCATTGACCACAAAGTCTCGGTAATAAAATCCAGCTCTTTATTGGCAACATCCATGGAGTAGGTGTATGAACCTGTCAGTTGGGCTACACTCACATTAGTAATACCTGTGATTGCTATTCTGGCAGAGATCCAGGAACCGCTTGATAATTGAATCATATCCAACGCTGGAACATAATTGTCAGTACTCACTTCAAGTGTTTGAAGGCCGCCAACAACTTGATTCTGCACCTCACGAAATCTCACATGAACGTTGATGTCATTCGCAGCAATGCCATTGTACAGAGTGATGTTAGTATCTCCCGGTCCAGCTGTCTCATAGGATTTCGCACCAGTGCTGAAAGCGACATTCATTTGTCCGTTTATCATCAACGATGAAGTCGTCAAACCTAAATCCGCAATCACAGCACTGGTTACCTGTGCAAAAGTACCACTTGCACCAGAGTCAGTATTTTGAGTTTCCCCATCTTCAGTTGTTAAATCGACTGTGTAAGAGGTATACTCTAGTGTATTGGTATCAAATTTTGTATACCCGTAATCACCATCATAATTAATTTTATACAAAAGACCATCATCTGGTAAAGTAACCGTTGTTCCAGTGTTCCCGCTAGGAATTGCAGTTGTTGTTGCAGAAACTGTTGTATAAAGTGAAGAGTACCCACTTGCATCAGATACAATAACATTAAAATTGTAGGTGGTTTCAGCAGTGAGTTCAGTCACATCTGCACTGATAATATTTGTATCTGAAGTGACGTATGTACCATTTGTCATCATATTATCTTCAGTATCAATATTATCGCTGCTAGATTGATAAACCTCGTATTCCAATTCCGTTATATCACTCGTTGTGTCTGCTGCTGTCCAGGATAGAGTTAACGAAGTGTCACTGATGTTGGATGTTGCAATGGTTCCTGATTCACCAACAGTAGGTGCATCAATAACAGGAAGAGCTGTAATATCTCCGATATCACCTGCCCCGTTAGCGGCTCCAGTTGCGATGTCCGTTGTCAGATCATTCGTTTCAAAATCAGTCCAAGCACCGGTATCCATATCACCTAAACCACTTGTTGCACCAGTTGTAACGGCCCCTTTCATAGTATCGTTGACAAAATCAGCATCATAACCATTCATAGTAATATCATCCAAAGCACCGGTTGCACCTGACGAAATATTCTGAACAACATCAGCGAGATCACTAGAATCATAATTTGTCATGGTAATCTCACCTAATGCACCCGTTGCACCGGCCGTGATATTTTGAACCATACCACTCAGATCGTCTTTATTATAACCTGTCATTTTAATATCATCCAGTGCACCCGTCGCACCAGCAGTGATCTCTTTGGTCATCGCACCCAAATTAGCCGAGGTATAACCCGTCATGGTAATATCGTCTAAGGCTCCTGTAGCGCCTGCAGTAATCTCTTTAACTGCATGTTCAAATCTTTTCCATGATCTACTCCCTGCATAACTTTCATCACCCATCATCATCGCCGCCCATTGCCGGGTCGACATGGCACCTGTTCCACTATCAGTAAGCAGATCGATACTGCAGTTTTCTGCATCGATTAAAAAAACATTCTGATGCGCTTTTTCCAATGCTGCGATCCTTTCATCCCTGGTGATAATCTTGATGGGTTCTGTGGTCTTGATACGAAAAGGCTCAATGATAGTTTTCATATTCCAATCTCTTTTTAATATTAGTTGAGTTAAATAACGGTAGATCATCTAAAATTTATAAGGGATTCTACCTTGAAAATGTTTTATATGAAAATTCCAACCCCTAGTAAACACCTTTAATCTCTACCATTAAACAGGGTTGACACTTTATCAAACCATACAAACCATACCTTATGGTATGTACGTTAAGACAGCGGTAACCTAATGTCAAGAACAAGAATTTCTTACATTTAAACTATTGATAAAAAGGATTATTAATGAATTTTATTTTACTTTTTAGATTTGAAATAATCATGAAGCACATAAAATAACCCAGACAAATCATCCCCTTTAATACTGGGAATAATTTGTTGGGCACCCACAGTAAAGGCATACCGTATCAAGGCAAGTTCTTCAGCTACTTTTGGGTCGTTAGCGGACATTTGATAAAGCTCTTTGAGGTAGGAGATCCGTTGATTGTCTATACGTTCCTGAAATTCACGTACCATTTTATCCCTGAGTGCCCAGGCGCGGATAGCCACTTCCAGTTCGTAATTTCTTATCTGGTTGGATGATTCAAATAGTCTTCTGTTACGATCTTCAAAAGATGTCCCTTTTTTACTGATCTGAATAATATCTGTTGTCATCTCATCTTCCCAATACGTCAGCAGCTCATGGGAGAATGTTTGTCTGTTTTTAAAATGGTGATAGAAGGAACCTTTGGTAACGTTCAACCGATGAGTAAGTTCTTCAATGGTAAGTCCTCCATTTCCTAGCTCGGCCAGGACTTTTAGCCCTTCCTGCAACCAGATTTCTTTCGTATGTCTTTTCATAAAGTAAGTAAACAGAGGATCAAAAAACGTAATCCAGATAAGAATTGTTTAAATTGATAACTTCACCTGTCATGATCACAGATGTTTTTCAATGCGTCAATCCTTAACTGATAGGCTTTTCAGCTGTTTACCTGACAGAAAGTCAATTGTTTTATATTATGGCAAAATCAATATCTCAATCTGGAGATATTGATATAAACGACATTTTCCGGTAGATTAATCAGGATATAATTACTTATTGATATTAGCTATATAACCCTGTTTTTTATACTGAAACATTAAATATTGACAAGAACAGTTGATATAATATCTCAAAAAAAATAAACCCTTTTGTAAAATGATAATTGAGTTGACTGAAAAGCAGATAGGCGTCATTTTATAAGATATAGTCCAAAACAATTTAACACACTAAATAAAGCCGGGTTCATCGTGTCTGACTACAGTTCCATTAAATCAAACAGCAAACAACAGAAATACCATCAGTTAAAAACGCTGGCTACTCTTTCAAAATACCTTTGGCCGACAAATAGAATCGATCTGAAGATTAGAGTGATCATCTCCCTGACCAGCCTGGTTTTTGCAAAATTGATTAACCTCTATGTGCCTTTTCTATATAAAAATGCGGTGGATGCGCTGTCCGTCGAAAAAGCCCTCATTGCACTGCCTGTCGGGATAATCATTGCCTATGGAGTCGCCAGGATTTTAAACCAGGCTTTTGGCGAATTCAGAGACTTTATTTTCATTAAGGTATCTCAACATGCCCAACGCACCGTTGCATTAAAAACATTTAAGCATCTACATCACCTGTCACTGGCCTTTCATTTGGACCGTCAGACCGGCGGTCTCTCCAGGGTTATTGAGCGCGGTACCCAGGGAATCAATTTTGTTCTAAATTTTATGGTCTTTAATATTTTGCCGACCATTTTAGAAATTGGAATGGTGACCGTAGTGTTCTTACTTAAGTTTGATTATAGATTTGCTGTGGTTATTTTAATTGTCGTTACCATCTACATCCTTTTCACACTCCGATTTACTGAATGGCGATTAAAATACCGTCGCAAAATGAATGAGAAAGATTCTGAAGCCAATACTAAAGCCATAGACAGTTTACTCAACTACGAAACGGTGAAATATTTCAACAATGAGAATCATGAATATACCCAATATGATAAGGCCCTGGCTGGATATGAAAAAGCGGCTGTAAAAAACATGTCCACTCTGGCCGTGATGAGTACAGGCCAAGCCACTATCATCGGCATCGGGTTGGTTGTAATTATGCTGATGACCGGACAAGGTGTCGTTTCCGGAATATATACGCTTGGAGACTTTGTACTGGTCAATACGTTTTTAATTCAACTGTTTCTTCCACTGAATTTTCTGGGATTCGTCTATCGTCAAATCAGACAAAGCCTAACTGACATGGATAAGATGTTTGAATTGATCAACATACCGCCTCAAATCATCGAGAATCCTGATTCACAACCATTAAATCCAACGGACGGTGAGGTCGTATTTGAAAACGTCGGATTTTGCTATAATGATGACAGAGAGATTCTAAAAAACATTAGTTTTAAAATTCCAGCCGGAAAAACAATGGCTATTGTCGGGTCCAGTGGAGAAGGTAAATCGACCATATCCCGACTACTGTTTCGCTTTTATGACGTCAGCCGCGGCTCAATCAAAATTGATGGACAGGATGTAAGATCTGTCACCCTGAATTCACTGCGCTCAAATATTGGCATTGTACCGCAGGACACGGTTCTATTTAATGATACTATCTATTACAACATCAAGTATGGCAGACCGGATGCGACTGAACAGGAAATTGTTCATGCGACTCAAATGGCAAAAATTGAAGATTTTGTCGAGTCTTTATCCTTGAGATATGAAAGCCGAGTTGGAGAGCGTGGACTTAAACTATCCGGAGGCGAAAAACAGAGAATCGCCATTGCCAGAACCATCCTGAAGAATCCCAAAATTTTAATATTCGATGAAGCAACCTCAGCATTGGACTCCCAAACAGAAAACGAAATCCAGCAATCACTCAAAGAGGTCTCACAGAATAAAACCACACTGGTCATTGCACATCGTCTCTCTACCATTATTGATGCTGACGAAATACTGGTCTTAAAGGAAGGAAGTATCAGTGAAAGAGGAAATCATCAGGAATTATTAAAACTGCAGGGACTCTACTACACAATGTGGCAACGACAGCAGGAAGCCAAAGAGATACAAACCAAACTTAAGCAAGTCTTGGAGCAATAGAAAACTGTAAAAACAGTCCTCTATTCCGGGAAACGGATAGGAAGCTGGAAACTGAAACGGGTTCCCTTACCCAGACGACTGGAGACCTCAATCGTACTGCCATGAAGTTCAAGTATCTTTTTTGTGATCGACAAGCCAAGACCCGTATGACCTGGATTTACCTTTCGGCTTTTATCCAGTTGTTGAAATCGTTTAAATATCAAAGGTAAATGTTCCTCCGGTATTCCAGGCCCTGAATCACTGATTTTTATATTGATCGCATCAGGTATATTTGTGATCACAATTTCAACCCGGCCATCTTCAGGGGTATGGCGAACGGCATTTTCAATCAGATTTTCCAGAGATCTTTCGATCAAACCGATGTCAGCATCCACCAAGGGAATATTCTCACCTGAGCTGGCAGTTAATGAAATATTTTTATGCTGAGCGGTTAACTGAAATTTTTGAATCACATCCTGTATCAGTTCGGCCAGATTAAATTTTTCAATAGTCAATTGCATACCGGGAGAATCTAATGTGGCCAGTTCCAATAACCGATCCACTAAATTGGTGAGATGATCACAATGCTTTATGGTGATTTCAAGATAGTTTTTACGCTCAGAATCAGTCAACCGATCATCTTTCAGTAAAAGGGTTTCGATATATCCCCGCAGCGTTGCCAAGGGCGTACGCAAATCATGGGAGACATTGGCAATTAGATCTCGACGGGATGTATCTGATTGAACAAGTTTTTCCATCTGCTGCTCGATATGCACTGCCATTGTCTTAAAAGTTGTTCCCAGTCTTGCAATTTCATCCGTCGTATTATTTGTCGTTGCTTCTGGTAAATCCAGCTGATCGAGCCTTTCTCCGGTTTTGAATGCATCCATTACATTTGCCAGCCTTTTTAATCGCCCTGTCAGTGAGGCAAACAGTAGTAAACCTGCCATTAAGGCGAACAGTAAACTGGCTCCAATCATCCAACTACTCAATTTGAGAATATGACTCCGTTTCAGCTTTTGTACAATTCCATCATAGGTTTTCCCTCCCAGGATTACATAGAGGTAGCCCTGTAATTCACCTTCAAGTGGAATTCGAGCTGCCGAAAAAACCTTTTGTCCATCTGCACTTCTTGGATCATCACCCAATACCGGCAGAGTTGATTTTCCTTGAATCCATTCCTGCACAGGCCCAAGATTGACATGATTTCGTATGACTGCACCGGGCGGAGCAGAAAAAGCGAGAATATTCCCACGAACATCCAAAAGATATATCTCAATACTGGGGTTTATCACCATCAACATATGAAATATCTCTTTTAACGCCTGATGATTCACTTCTTGATGATCCAATAACAGTTTTTCTTTAACAATCTGCTCAGCTAGATTTATATTCAGTTTTTGATTCACTTCCTGCTGGTACATATCTGTCGAGAAAAGAGTCACGCTCAGAAACAAGACACCAACAAGTATAAACAGCATCGTTAAAACGGCCGCCAATTTTGAATAGAGCGAGGTTAACATCAGCTATCCCCCTTGTTTTCAAACTCAGCAAATTGATACCCGACTCCCCAAACAGTCAATATATATATCGGTTTACCCGGATTCTTTTCAATTTTGGCTCTTAATCGATTAATATGGGAATTGACCGTATGTTCATATCCATCATGTCCATACCCCCAAACACTATCCAGTAGCTGGGATCGGGTAAACACCTTTCCCGCATGGCTAGCAAAAAACAGAAGTAGATCAAACTCCTTTGCTGTTAATTCTATTTCTCTATCTTCCAGCATAACCTTTCTTTTTTCCGGATCAATCATCATATTTTCTGTGCGAACCACCAATACATCCTTTTTCACTCCGGACTGTATTTCATCCGAACGTCTGAAAACAGCCTTTACCCGGGCCATAAGTTCTCTGATACTGAATGGTTTTGTCACATAATCATCCGCTCCCATTTCCAAACCCAAAATACGATCCAATTCAGCAGATTTTGAGGTAAGCATGATAATGGGAATATAAACCTTATTTGAACGAATTTGCCGGCAGATTTCCAGACCATCAACCTCTGGTAACATCAGATCAAGAATAATTAGGTGGTAATCGTTGTTGGCCACCTGAGTCAAACCCACAGCACCATCAAATGCCAAATCCACTTGAAATGACAAATCTTCCATATGAAGTTTCAACAGATGAGCCAGGTCTTTATTGTCTTCAATAACTAAAATTTTTCGTAACATAACTCTGATTTGTGTTGGATGAAATCTGAAATATAAACAGACAGGTAAATATAATCATATCATCGCAGCCTTCATTACTACAAGAAGCGGACAAATATTCTCACACTATTTTTTCAATTGTGAATAAAAAGTTAAACTTCTGTGATAAATTCTTCGATCAAATAGAGTAATATAAAAACATGATGTAAAATTTATGTAACCATTCAGCTGCAGCCATGCCAAAGGTATGGTATTTCAAGAAACGCCTTAGTCCATCCATGGAGCTCCTGAAGCCATCCCTGGCTTCAAAGGTTCTAGAAATACCATACCTTTGGCACTCAGTTACTTTTACTGAATAGTTACAAATTTATTTTTATCAAAGGATAAGCATATTTCCTGAAGCAACAAATTGAAACAAGGAGGAGTTCAGATGAAATCAAAAGCACTATTGATCTTTGTAGCCATTGTTGGATTTTTCGCAATAAATATAAACCTTGCAATGGATAAATCAAACAAAAGTGACGTTAAAAACATCTCAAATTCAAACACCGAACTCGCAACCTTTGCTGGCGGATGTTTCTGGTGTACTGAATCTGATTTTGAAAAAATAGATGGCGTGATCGATGCGGTATCGGGATATACCGGAGGTCACGTTGCTAATCCAATCTATGAAGATGTTTCTCATGGCGGAACAGGTCATACCGAAGCGGTACAAGTCCATTATGACCCCCAAAAAGTGACTTATGAAGAATTGCTGGACATTTTCTGGCGACATATCGACCCGACAGATCCAAACGGACAGTTTGTCGATCGCGGATCGCAATATCGACCTGAAATTTTCTATCACCATTCAAGGCAAAAACAATTGGCAGAAACCTCAAGAGATAAGCTAGAACAATCCGGTCGTTTTAAAAAGCCCATTAAAACAAAAATCACCCAACTGAATAAATTTTATCGAGCAGAGGCGTATCACCAAAATTATTACAAAACCCACACGCTCAGATATAAGTACTATCGCCACAATTCAGGGCGTGATCAGTTTTTACAAAGAATTTGGGGTGCTGAAAAGATGGCAAAAGAGAAAAAAATGTCAAATAAAAAATACATGAAACCATCAGATGAGGTCTTAAAAGAAAAGTTGACCCCATTACAGTACCAGATCACACAGGAGGAGGGAACAGAGAGAGCTTTCAGCAACGAATACTGGAACAACAAAAAGGAAGGAATCTATGTGGATATTGTTTCAGGAGAACCTCTATTCAGCTCTCTGGATAAATATAAGTCAGGTACCGGTTGGCCCAGCTTTACCAAACCGATTGTTGCATCTAACATTGTAGAAAAAAAAGACCGCAGATTTTTCACGACTCGCACAGAAGTTCGAAGCAAATACGGCGACTCCCACCTGGGTCATCTATTTCCAGACGGACCAAAACCAACCGGATTAAGATATTGTATCAATTCAGCATCATTAAAATTCATTCCAAAAGAACAACTAAAAGAGAAAGGATATGCTGAATTTACCCAACTTTTTAAGTAGATTAGTAGATTAGGGGGACGTAGGATTAGGGGACGTTGCGTCTTTTGAGTCCTTCAATAGGTTAGGGGGACGTTGCGTCTTTTGAGTCCTCCAATTTGGGAGATTATGAGGGTACGCGATATTCCTAAAAGGGTTTCACTACAACAATACCAGAGTAGAATTGCCCGGGGTTGGATCCTCGCAAAGAACTGTATCACATTTTGCATATTCTGCAGCACTGATAATCACTGAACCATAAATTGCCTCTCATCTTTTTTGGTCACCTGCTAGTACCGTGGTTCAAAAGTTTTTTCCATATTTTTAGCAAAATGTAGTGTCCCATAATTAATCCATTTATCACTATCTTGGTTTACTGTTCAAAGTTCCCAGT
>Ga0307989_1001749_pt1 | contig 11114 bp, 12 predicted proteins | sample EllFjometagen185_FD_203164 | JGI IMG/M metagenome (GOLD analysis project Ga0307989, IMG submission 203164) | Marine microbial communities from Ellis Fjord, Antarctic Ocean - #185 | ecosystem: Environmental > Aquatic > Marine > Unclassified | place: Southern Ocean | collected 2014-10-08 | reverse complement strand
GATTAATTCAATTTCACATCCGTTTTATGTTGTAGATGTTGATACTTATAAAATCAAGCTCGCCAATGAAGCTTCTGGTTTCAATGAAGACGATGACGCCAAATTGACGTGTCATGCTTTAACCCATGATAATCCCCTACCATGTAGTAGTAAAGCCGGATGTGATTGTCCTATTATAGAAGTAAAACGAACAAAAGCTCCCGTGGTCGTTGAACATCAACATAAAAATGTAAATGGGATTGACAGATTGGTTGAAATTTCTGCTTTTCCACTCTTCAATGATGACAACCAAATCACATCAATTATTGAAAGTAGCGTTGATGTGACTGATAAAAAACAATTGGAAGCAGAACTAAAAAAAGCCCATGAAGTATTGGAAAAACGCATCAAAGAACGAACGGCCGATCTTCTGGAAGCCAAAGAAGAAGCCGAACGAGCCAATGCATTAAAAAGTGAATTTTTAGCTAATATGTCCCATGAATTTAGGACGCCGATGCATGGAATTCTTAGCTTTTCTAAGTTTGGAATTAACAAACTGGACATAATAAGCGAAGAAAAAAAACTAAGATATTTTAAACAGATTAGAAAATCTGCCGAGCGTTTAATGATTCTTATCTATAACCTTTTTGACCTTGCCAACCTGGAGGCAGGGAAAGAAGTTTATGTAATCAAAAAAGAAAATATCCTGGAATTAACAGAAGCAGTAGTCAAGGAATTGAGGTTCAACTGGAAAGAGAAAAAGCTGAAAATCATCATTAATAATCCTTTGATTTCGACAGATATTTATTGTGATGGAATTAAGATTATGCAGGTTTTACGGCATTTGTTGTCTAATGCTATAAAATTTACACCAGATCAGCATAATATCATAGTAACATTCATATCGAGTGAACCGCTTGGTAATCAACAACACGCTAATGAAAATAGTGGTTCATAGATGATAGTTTCAATTAAAGACGACGGGATTGGAATTCCGGAAAATGAACTGGAAACGGTCTTTGAAAAATTTAATCAGAGTAGTATCACAAAAAATGGGGCTGGTGGAACAGGTTTGGGGTTAGCCATCTGCAAAGAAATTATCAAGGATCATCAGGGTCATATCTGGGGAGAAAACAATCTGGAAGGTGGGGCAACCTTTAGTTTTACATTACCTCACCACCAGGTGAGGAATTAATGGTGATGAAGGCGATTAATAATCAAGCAGTCTTGCTTGATTATTAATCAATAATGATGGGATCAACCCGATAAATGACTAAGTGATGATACCCTGATCATGTTTTAGTCAACTTTTCCAGGTGATCTGCTTTTACTTTTTAACTAATTTTGATGGATCAAAATTTGGATTAGAATGTATAGCTCCCCATTCTTTTTCAACTTCTGTTACAAATCTTCGTAGATCCTGCTGAACAGATTCAGATAGTGGTGATGGTTGATGATTAACCAAAATATCCTTCACTTTATCATTGGCCATATCATACGCATCAGGTCTACCTGCTTTGATCCAGGCTTCTCTGCTCATGCGCTCAAAAAATTTCGGCCTACTTTGCTCCCGCATGAATTTCAATGTCGTTGGAGACATCAGAAAATTAGCATTAGAGCCACCATGTTTAATCTCATCTAAACATATTGTCTCATCGTTGACCACGACACCACGCATGAAGAACTTTATCATATCAATGATATCGCTATCCAATAATAGCTGAGCATAATCCACAACCATTCCACATTCTAACATTCCTGCTCCATATAAGACATTGTTCCCTGACATTGCCGCTATGAGAGCTGTTAGAGTCTTCTCGTGGCCTGCTTGTGCACCGCCTGCTATTTTACTATCCGTCTACGTGCCGCCACTCCAGGATGGAATTCCGTAAAATTGAGCCATCTGGGCATTCATGGCAGCAAATAACGCCATTTCAGGAGAACCAACAGCCGCATCACATTTTTTCATATCCATGGATGTTGTTGAACTACTGCAGATTACCGGAGCACCTGGACGAACAGCCTGATGCATGACCACACAAGCCAGAAATTCAGCATTTTGAACAACCTGGGTTCCGGCTAAAGTAATCGGACTGGTTCCACCCGCCAAAGCCATCGTTGTGAAACGAACCGGAACGCTTAATTCAGCGGCTTTCATACCAATTTCACAACAATGCTTGACCAAACGTAAAGGAGTAACCGGACAGGTTGACGCACAAATTAAAGGATTATCTACCAATGATTCTTTACCACCAGCAACAATGGCAGCCATTTCATAGATTTTTTCCAGACCTTTACCGTCACCAGGGCCAAGACTGACTGGCTTGTCGGTATTGTTAATCAGTGCTTCATAATTATGCAGTGTATAAGCAATAGGATCAACATCTAAAGAAGATATTGGCCGATGGCATACTCCGTACGCATCAAGGGTATCCATTAATCTTGCACCAGCTGCCAAATCTGCTTTTGTGGAATCCCGAATTTTTCCCGTATTGACGTCAACCACGCTGACGCCTTCACCAAAGGAGGTAAACGTTACCCGTTTGCCTTCCATGACATAGCTTTTATTAGGATTTCGGGCACCAAGCGTTATTCTGGATGGTGCTGTCCGGGTGGCTTTTTCAACCAGATAGTGGGGGATCTTGACATTTTTGGTATCTTTATCAACCCGACATCCGATATCGTGAAAGAGATCAAACGCAGCCTCATCCTCCACGTATACACCAGTTTTTTCGAGTATTTCAAGACTGGCACGATGGAGATCCATAATCTCATCATCGGACAGAACCTTGAACTCACACCCTTCTAACCGATGCTTGCCACTGCTCATGGCACGATTCATTTTTTTCTCCTTTTTAGGAACAAATTATAATAGTGTCTGCTTGCCCCTTTTGCAAAAAAAAAGCACCCAGACAGCTTTCAAAACAACCACCTTATATAGCGGAATTTAAGGTTTCTATCTCTATAAATGTGGTTTTATCAAGGGTTAATAAAAATCCGTCCCAAAGGAGACGGTATTACTTAAACCCCAGAGGGGTATTTCTGATTCTGGCCTCTGACCATCCCCAAAGGAGATGGTATTTATGGTAGAACAAAACAGAAATCAGTATCAGCCGTCAGAAGAGATAATAATATCTTCAATAAATGTTTTAGCTGAAATTTAAAGATTTTTTAAAATACTTATAGAATTTATTGATGTACGTCTTTAATTCAGTAATTCCTTCCGACATTAATATGATTATTAAAACTGTAGTGATAAGAACTGTTGATATGGCTGTTGTATTGCTTTTAACTCATTATGAAATGTTGGAACGTCTTGGAACTGCTATCTAGACAGGGTCATCTCACCAAACCCAAGATGTCTAGATATGTAATGTACTAATTGATCAATGGTTAGCCTGTCAATAAAAAAATAAAGTGGAAGATGAGCTATTTTCATCGAGAAAAATCCCAGGGAGATGATTAGTTTAGTCATGTAACTAATATTACATATATTTAATACCATTGAATTGAAATTAGTAACAGTATTATACCATAGAAATGCTTCATGAATTAAGCTAATTTTTTGAATAACTGCAATACAATTTTTAGAAAGGCAATAAAAATCCATCCCCAAAGGAGATGGTATTGATTAAACTCCAGAGGGGTGTTTCTAGAGAAAAAGAACAGCCTAAGAATTTTCCTCTATGATTTATTTAAATGATAAGGTCTGTAAAGAAGCAAAAATTAAGTGTTTGACAAAATATTAAAAAACCCAATATTATCCCTCATTTGTATAGATAAGTATATATCATAATACAGTTAAGATTAAACTTCTATCTAGTGTCTGAACGAAAAGTAAGTAATTTTGGGGAAGTGACCATTTTCTAGCAAAGACTTAAATATAATAAAACCAGGTTGTTACGACGATCGCAAGACTCATAGCGAGCGCCTAATTACCAAATTAAAAGTAAATATTGGCATTCTCGTCCAGACACTATCTAGTAATTGATAAAATAGATATGAATCAATGAACCTATGAATTTGGAGTCAACCGACATGATAGATCTTCAAGAATACTATGCCAGAATTCCGATGTTAAAAGATATCCCAATAGAGAGTATTTCCGCAGAAAGACTGGGAGGGTTGACTAATATTGTTTACTGTCTTACCTACAATGATCAAAAGAAAATTTTACGAATTCCAGGTGTAGGAACCGCTGAGTTTATCGACCGAACGACTGAAATGCATGACGCAAAGGTTGCCTCAGATTCTGGAGTATCTGCGTCAATATTGTATTTTGATAAAAATGATGGCTTGATGTTTTGTGAATTTCTTGAAGGGGAAACACTTAATGAAGAAAAATTTCGGGATTTAGGCAGTGTTAAGAGATCGGCAAAAGCACTGCTTAAAATCCATCAACATCCGGTTAAGTTTAAAAATCGATTTGATGTATTTGAGAAGATTGATGAATACCTGGAACTGGTCAAAAAACTGGATGCCAAGGTTCCTAATGGCTATGATGATGTTAATTTGGCTGCTAAGAAAATTCGAACAGTTTTAGAGAGCAAACCGATAGAATTAGTTCCTTGTCATTGTGATCCATTGGCAGAAAATTTCATCGATAACGGCAAACGAGTCTTTATTGTCGATTGGGAGTATGGCGGAAATAATGATCCGATGTGGGATCTAGGTGATATGTCCGTGGAAGCTAACTTCACCCCGGAACAGGATAGGATTTTGTTGGAATCATATTTTTCAGGACCGCCACCTAAAGATCAATTGGGTCGAATGGTGATTTATAAAATGCTGTGTGACTTGTTGTGGACCTTATGGGGAGTGGTACAACATGCCAATAAAAATCCTGTAGATGATTTTTGGGCGTACTCAGTCGGTCGATTTGAACGCTGCCAAAAGTTGTTGGCTGCCCCCTCTTTTAATGATCACCTTGAGGCTATTTAATTCGCCACCATAGGAAATTGATTAAGTTACGCTAATCTAACAGTTAGGAAAATTAATGGAAGTTGTTAATCCGGATAACCCGGTACCCAAGTATATTCAAATTAGTGATTGGATAAAACAACAAATCTCTACCGGTATCTATGCAAAGGGACAAAAACTGCCACCTGAAGCTGAATTAGCGGAAATATGTAAAGTGAATCGCCTGACACTACGTCAGGCGATAGCAGAACTAGTATCTGCCGGAATGCTGAAAAGAGTGAAAGGGGTTGGATCATTTGTTAGGTCGGAAAAAGCCCATCAAATTGTTAGCTCACTAAATAGAATATCAAGTTTTAAGGATCATTTTGACAATAAAGATGCGGATCGCAAAACGATTGTGCTGGGAAAAGGCGTTGAATCGGCGAATAGTACTATCGCTAAAATGTTGAATTTAAAGGAAAATGATAAAGTTCTGATGATCAGGCGGCTCCGGACAGGTAATGGTATCCCTTACATATATGAGGAAAACTATTTACCCTATGAACCATTTAAAGGTTTATTGACAATGGACTTGTCACTATCACTGTATCGGGCTTTGATCGAGCAATATAATATTCGACTGTTCCGGGCTGAGCAAAAAATTCGGGCCATTAACTTAAAAAATTCCATAACAACTCTTTTTAATCTCCCTGAAAAATCTGCGGGTTTCTTTCTGGAAAACATTACCTACAATGAATCAAATATACCCGTTGAAGTATTGTTTTCTTATTGTCGGGGTGATAAATATGAGTTCGCATTGGAATTAAGTGAGTATTTGCTTGATCGTGATGAGAAAGAAAAATAGTGCCGGCTTTAACGAAAATTTATCAGCGATTGGCGAAATACAGTGGGAGTTCTGCAGCACAAACCGGACCTGTCTCAATTCTTAGACCAAGTTTTTCCTGAATAGATTTATTTAGGTCGGCAGCTTTACCAGGGATAATTACCGGGCTGGTTTTGATTCGCTTTTTCAGACCTGTAAGGATAAAAGAGTTGTCAATCGCCTCCGGATTAAAGCTTTCATAAACGACAGCCATATCTAACGTATCACCACCTGTGTCGGAAAAAAGAACAAACAGTGGATTAGTAATACTTGCTAAAACCGTTAACAACACTTCCTGAGTATATTGGTTATTCCCGGTAAGAATGATCGGATCACCATCTTTTGGTTGATTAAGTTCTACGAATTCCGGATCAATGGGACGGGGGAAAGTTAATTTGGGAATTTCAGGAAGCATCTGATCGCTTTTAATAGCGAATTCCAATGCCTGTGCTTTTTGATCAGGTAATGATTGAAGGTCAAGAGAATTTATTTTTCCGGCACTCAATTGCTCTACCAGTTTTCTGCAGGAGTCAACACCACATTTTTTACATTCCTTATCTGTTAAATATTGATCGATGGCAATTTGATCGACATATAAATCAGCTTTATCCATAGGGTCAAGTCTTGTTTTGTTGTTTGGTTTATGATAATAACAAAGTCATATTAAATACTAATAATCAGTAAGGATTGCAAATGGCAAGACCCTTACGTATCGAATTTAAAGGTGCTTATTATCAATTAATGAATCATGGGCATCGCAAGCTTAATATTTTTGAAGATGTCTCCGACAAGAAAATATTCTCCTTAATTGGATATTGAATTTAACAAAGCGTCTTCCAAAATCATTAAGGCACCTAAAAGCGCATCCAGTTGAAAATGAAGATGAGCGGTTCGATCCACTAATAAGGAAACCCGCGCTGGGAATTCATCATCTGCCACCCAAAGTAGAGCGGCCATGGGTAACTGTTTAAAAACATTGAAAGCATAAGCTGTATCGGCAAATTCAATCGCTTTACCACCCAGATTTTGGCAAACATCATCAAAATCTTGTTGGGCACTACCAAAACGGGAAATAATTCGGTTCACCGGGACGGCATGAGGACCTCTAAAAAACTGAGCTCCAAAAGGAAGGTCGAGTGGGCTGACCCATTCACCAGTCGGAGTAACATCTTTGGCCTCCAGCAAGTACATAATAAAAGCTGTTGAACAATCGTCATCCATCTCTTTACTGATCTCTTTGCCGGATTGTAAAATTTTTTGATGATTGATGTCTATTTGATAAGCCCTGTTTAAAACATCTAGCTCATAAACACCTTTTTCTGCTAATTTGACTCCGGTCCTTCTTAATAACTCTTCCTCATTTATACCATTTAAACGTTCCCATAAAATAGGATCAGCCATAGTCATTTCTCAATTAGGGGTTAAGTCTTGTTAAAAGACCAGGGGTCAAATCTTGTTTTATTGCTTAACATATGTTAAATTCTTTAACAATAACAATATTAAGATACTAAAAATTAAGGAGAACTGCGATGGCAAGACCACTACGTATTGAATTTAAGGATGCTTATTATCATATAATGAATCGGGGACATCGTAAGCTTAATATTTTTGCCCATGGTAAGCGTTCTTTCCATGCTTTCGTTGGTAGTGTTTATCTCTTAACGCCTGCTTTAAAGGTGCTGTTTTTGGATCAATCTGAGTGGTTAATAGAGCCATTTTTGCAATTTCTTCAAGTACAGCACTATTATAAAGTGATTTTTCTGCGGTGCTTCCCCAGGTAAATGGACCGTGGCAAGCCACCAATGCCATTTCTATCTCTTTATAAGAGATAGATCGAAACATATTAACGATCTGCTTACCAGTCTGTTCTTCATAGTTCTCTTCTATCATAGCATCGCTCATTACTTCGGTGCACGGGATATTCTGTGCCAGATGATCAGCATGGGTTGCGCCGAATATGGGAATGGATTTTAAAGCCTGAGACCATGCGACAGCATAGGTTGAATGTGTATGGGTTATTCCTTGAATGCCGGGGAAAGATTGATATAAAACCATATGGGTTTTTGTGTCAGCAGAAGGCTGAAGAGATCCTTCAACAATATTGCCCTCCAAATCCACCACTACCATTTGTTCAACTTTCAATTCACTGTACGGTACACCAGAAGGTTTGATAGCAAAAACGGCTTTATTGCCATCAAAGGCACTGACATTACCGAAGGTGTAAATCGCCAGTCCTTTTTCAGGAATCCGGCGATTACATTCAAAGGCCTGTTCTTTAATCTCTTTATAATTACTCATGGGAACCCCCTGGTATCAATTCATCCTCAATAAAGGTACCGATTTTTTCATATTGCTCAAAAAGTACCTGGTATTTTTTCACATTATCAGTAATTGGTTCATAAACACTTTCAAATCCACTTCCCATCGTTGCCTGTGCTTCTTCCAGGGTTTTAAAAACACCACCCACAACAGAAGCAAACATAGCCGCACCTAGCGCAACTGTCTCTTAGGGAATAGAAATTCGCACTTTTGCTAAACGCTTAACACCAGCGACGAGTTTCTCTTCATTATAAAAGGCATAGCATAAACGGGCATAATTTCCTGATTTTCGACTGCAGGAAAAATCGATGCCTGGTTTAAAACTGACCTCTAATTGTTGAGCTGCTTTTAATAATTTCTGAACGTTCGTCAGATCCGGAAATTGAAGCCAGTAAAAATAGCCGCCTTCTGATTCATCGGGTAAAATTAAGTCAGGCAGATACTGTTTTATTGAAGCATGAAGTATTGTTGATCGTTGATGATAGATCTCCCTGATACGATCAAGATATTTATCCAATAAACCCAGCTCAAGCACGCTGCCAATAATTGCCGAAGTAAAGGGATTAAGTCCACCGCCACTATTTAATAAACCGGCATGAACTAATTGTTTTATAATAGATGATCCAGCCTGAATCCAACCCAATCGCAAACCCGGTGCTAATATCTTTGAAAAAGTACCCAATGATATGACTGTTTCTGAACTAATAAAACTGCCTAAAGGAGCTGGCGGAGTAGTATTAAAAGACAGTAAATGGTAAACTTCATCAGCCACAATTAAAAATCTGTTTTTTTGACTAAGTTCAACCAGTTTCTCTCGGCGTTTGTCAGAAAGAGTGACTCCTGAAGGATTATGAAAGGTGGGGATTGTGTAAATGAATTTCGGCCGATACTGGCTTAATTTCTCTTCCAGAGCTTCCATAATCAAGCCTTCTTTATCAATGGGAATCCCTACCACCTTAAGCCGATGATCGGCAAAGATTTTTAAGGCCAGATTGTAGCTTGGATCTTCAACAAAGATGGTATCGCCGGGTTGGCAAAAAAGGGTACACACAAAATCTAAACCTTGAGAATTCCCATTAGTGATAAATAAATGATCAGGATGCACTGGTGTTTGATATTGGCGTTTTAAAAAACCCGCTAATAAATCACGAAAATGACCACCGCCCTGTTCGATACCATATGCCAATAGAGATGGAGATTTATTGTTTTCGAAATGATGTTTCGACGCTTGTTGGATAATATCCAGGGGTAATAAATCCGGATCCGGCTGACCGATACTGAAATCAATCATTGTTTCCGCTACGTTTATTTGAGTGGTATCAAAAAGGGTCATGTTTTTTTTTATTTTTAATAATCGGAAATAGGTGTTTTATTAATATACACACAGTTGAACGGCATCTCTGATCATTGAAGCTGCGGTTGGTACCGGCTCACGCTCCCAAAGCTTGTGATAAGATATGCCATAAATATCGCTATGAATTTCAACGCCCATTTCCCAGCCATTGCAGCTACCCAAAAAGTTAGATAAGGGTAAAATTGTGGGTTTAACACTGAAAACATAATTGTTTCCTTCAAGTACTGCAGCTGCGACCAGCTTAATCGTTTCATTTTTATCTTCATGACGTTTCAATTGATCTGTAGTTACTTGAGTGATCCCCTGGACATCAATATCTTTTAGGTGAATTGAAACATCCAGTACTGTGTTTGCTAGTAAAACCAGTTTATTGGCCGTATCCCATCCTTCAATATCCAATTTAGGATCAGCCTCTGCTGCCCCTCTTTTTTGGGTTTCCAGCAGTGCTTTATCAAAGGCCTGCCCTTTTGCCATTTCGTCTAATATAAAATTAGAAGTTGCATTGAAGACGCCTTGTATTTTAGTAATTTTTCCGGCAATCATATCTCTCTGACAAATATTTAATACCGGGAGTCCCCCGCAAAATGTGGCGCTATATAATATGCCAACATTGTTGTTCCTGGCTCTCTTTTGTAAATCATCAAACGCAATCACCAATGGTGCTTTATTTGCTAACACTAAATGGCAACCCTTTTCAATCGCCTTTTTACAATAGGACAAGGCGGGTTCTGCTGTTGTAAGGTTTACCGGTGACGCTTCGAATACCAAGTCGCAATTAATATCTTCCAGGATATCTAAGACAGTTTTTCCGTCAGCATAACCTTTAAAGGTGTTGAGTTTCCCCCCGGAATGCTTATGGCCGAGTATTTCCAATGGTTTAAAACCCACAGGATCGATGGCAACACCACTGCTATCAGCGATACAAATAACAGAAAACTCGATGTGATATGATTTGTTTAATACACTTTTTTTGTCTTCAAGAATTTGCAGTAAGTTGCACCCTACATTTCCTAATCCGATAATTGCTACTTTAACTTTTTTAGTCATTAATAACCAGGGGTCAAGTCTTGTTTTATTGCTTAGTTTAGGTTGAAGTTTTAACAATAGCAATATTAAGATACTAATAATCAGTGAGGATTGCAAGACTTGACCCCCTTTACTTCGGAATATCCCCTTGTAAATCAGTGGGACTTGTAAATACTCTAGGCTGTTGAGTCACAGGATCGATAAAACGTAAGGCTTTGGCTAATAATTGTAAGGGCTGGGAGTAAACATCAGCCGACTTAGTTTGTAATGTTGGGTAATACATGTCATTAAGAAGCGGCCATCCTAACTCCTGCATATGCAGTCGCAGTTGGTGCGTTCTCCCAGTACTCGGTTTTAACTCAAATAGTGCTTTATCAGTGAATTGCTCCAGGCAACGAATGACCGAATGACTATTTGCCTGGCCCTCTGCAATCTTCATCAGAAAACGAGGTACAGACCTCACGATCCGATTTTTTACCTCCCATTGTTGTCCGACTAGTCTATCCTCAACATCGACCTTGGCAATGGCATGGTATGTCTTATTTACTTGGTGCGTATTAAATAGGTGGTGGTAGAGGGGTCGTGTGATGGGGTTCACCGAAAACAGCACCAACCCAGCAGTTGCTCTATCCAGACGATGAATCGCTTGTAAGT
>Ga0307989_1001747_pt1 | contig 11118 bp, 10 predicted proteins | sample EllFjometagen185_FD_203164 | JGI IMG/M metagenome (GOLD analysis project Ga0307989, IMG submission 203164) | Marine microbial communities from Ellis Fjord, Antarctic Ocean - #185 | ecosystem: Environmental > Aquatic > Marine > Unclassified | place: Southern Ocean | collected 2014-10-08 | reverse complement strand
TACTCCAGAGCAACCCATGGAGCATAACCGCATTACACAGGCATTTTTCAAAGCTCTGACAGCTATGGATCCCTCTATTACTGATGATGAAAGAATGCGCAGAAACATCTCTTTTCACTCTCATCGGAATTTTTTCAATAGTTTACTGGTTGAATCCCGGATACCACTGCAGAAGATCCAGCAGCTTACCGGGCATCTTAATAAGGAGATGACTCAACGGTATTTCCTTATCCACGATTTGAGTGATGTGGCAGATGTGCAGAATCAGGTCTTTAAAAAAAATATTGGAATTGTTTAAGAAGTTATTTAATTACAATTTATATTTGTAGATATTACAAAGCACTGTGGAAATTTCCTGTGCTTTTTTTGTGATATTTTCTCCAGGGAATTCAAAGTTTCACGAACTCATGCAGACAATACAGATGAATGCTATCCTGTATTTGAAGTTATATATTATGCATTTATGAAGTATTAAATACAGGTAATTCCTGATACCACGAACTTGAGACAGAGGATTACAACTAATTTAACATTGTATTAGATAGCAATATAAGGAGATTTTATGGATAACAAAGAAAACACTCTGATGAACTACAAACAAGCGGTCAAGCGGCTGGATTTTTTAAAATTCATCCATTTTTTGAGTTGTTGAAGATTTTTGGATGTATAGTTTTCCGGTTTCCAGCATTTAATTCACGCACACCAAGATGAAATGATTCAAGGAAAGTTCCTTTACTGAGAATCAGATCTTTCAATGATACAATCAGGCCAATACGTTTACCATCCATACATTTCAGGCCCCCAATGCTTTTTTACAGTTTCCTGTTTCAACATAAGCAGGCAGTTATTCTCCAAATCTTTTTCAAGTAGAACACCTGGCCCTACAATACTGTAGATACCCACCTTGCAGCCGGGCATAATAATTGCATTTACACCTGTTCGAACGTAATCACCAAGATATATTGCATTTGAGTGTTCATTGGGAATTTCTTTTCGACCTTTTATCTTATGAGTGGTAGCACCATCATCAAAACGAAGTGTACCGCAAACTGTTGCTGCTCCAAGATCAGTTGCTTCTCCAATTATTCCTGAAAACTCCATATAATGGTATAGAAAAACTCTGTTAAAAATAACACCATCAAGTTCTGCACAATGATTGATATGACAGTGATCTCCAATAGAACTTCCATCACTAATATAACAGAAATTTTCAATTATTGTATTATTTCCAATAATTGCATTACCATCTATTATAGCTCCATTATCTATTACAGTATTATCACCAGCTATCAGGTTTCCTTTGATTGTGACATTTCGCCCTATATGGCTGTTTTTTCCTAATTTGACAAATCCTTTAATAAAAGCACTACTATCTATACTGGCATTTTCTGATAGGTCGTTGGCTGTAAGTTCTGAACATAGCTTTTCGACCATAATATTGTTAATTCCCATGAGCTGCCATGGTTTATCAATATCAAAATAATCGCCAGTTGTTTCAAGTGCTTTGAGATTGCATCCATCCTTAATGAAATCTGCCAATGATATTTCTAGGTAAAATTCTTCCGGAGGCATCATTCCTACCTGTATGTCTGGAAAATATCCTGGATTTATATCTAGGTATGGGAAGAAATTAGTGTCTATAGATACAGCGGCAAGGCGATGAGTTCCTTCATTTCTGGGATGTCCAAGAAAACCGGATACAACTCCGTTTTGAATATTGCAAGTGATCCAGTCACCGGTTTTTTCATTTCCTAGAGGAGAGAGCAGTGCTGTTCCAACTTCGGCTTTAATAAGAGAGTTCAAATCATTTTCATCAATAATAGTATCGCCCCATAGCACCAGGACTGGTTTTGAATCACAGGATTGGAGGACAGTTTTTAATGTCTCTGCTGAACCTCTTGTCTGGCCAACTGGTATAATTTGGACATATTTATCTTTGCGGTAATAACGGCTTATCTGCTCATGAAGTTTCCCTGCACCAATTAATATTCTATTTATTCCTGATTTTTTGAGGGTACTTATATTGTAATCTATAAGAGGTTTCCCCGCTACAGGCACCAATGACTTTGGACGAATATCAGCATATGGCCATAGACGGGTTCCGTTGCCGGCAGAAAGAATTATAGCATCCATAAAAAACTCCTTATTAAATAAATCGGCATAGATCTGTATTAACTCTATAAATAAACTACTTCGCCCAACTCTGCAGATCTATAGATAGCATCAATAATCTTCATCAACTCCAGAGCTTCACTTGAAGGGCTCAGGCACTCTGCTCCATTGATTATACAGTCACTAAAATGTGCCATTTCACTATCAAACATCAGCTGGAATGGATCACCCTCGTCAATGTCTATATCAAAGGTTCTTTTTGCTGAAAATCCATTATTATTTGAGTACAGAACTATATCTGGGTCTACTATAAGCCCTCCAAGTTCACCATATATCTCCATATATTTAGTTTCGTTATTTATATGTTGAGCCCAGCTTGCCTCCAGATTCAATATTATTCCATTTTTAAAAGTAATGGTTGCAATCACCATGTCTTCCACATTATGGATTTTACTTCTATCGCTGCTTTCGTATTTAAAAACTCCTTTTATACCACTCATCATATCAGGAAACTGAAAAACTTTTCCGCTTACTGAATCCACTTTCCCTGCATCTATAAGATAAAGAAGCAAATCCAGAGAATGAATCCCTATATCGATAAGGGCTCCTCCACCGGACTTGGATTTATCAGAAAACCATCCACCTGGTTGTCCATCCCTTCTTAGATATGCAGCCTTTGCATAATAGATATTTCCAAGCTCTCCACCTGATACTATTCCTTTTGCCACTTCAGTTTTTGCATCAAAACGGCGGACCAGCCCCAGCATAAGTAATTTTCCCGACTCTTCTTCAGCTTTTAACATCTTCTCAGCTTCCATTGCATTAAGAGCCATAGGTTTCTCACACAGCACATGTTTTCCTTGTTGAAGAGCCTGGATACTTAGATCTGCATGAAGTTTATTCCAGACACAAATGGTTACTGCATCAATCCCATTATCAGCCAGCATATCCTCTGCTTTTTCATAAACAAATTTTATACCATATTTTAAAGCCATCTCAGAAGCTCTTGTTTTGTTTAAATCACAAAGAGCTGCAACTTCTACATCTTTAAGCTTCTGAAAAGCTCTGATATGATATTCACTTATACTTCCTGCTCCAATTATTCCAATTTTAACTTTCATAGTTTTTATTTTACTTCCTTACAGAATTTCATCAACATTTTGCTGAATCTTTTTTATTGCTTCTGCAATTTCGACTATGTCTTCTTCAGTTCCAAGGAGAGCATACTGCATAATCCACACAGTCTTTTTGCATGCAGCGTCTAGTCCGGGTAACTTAAGGTCGTTCATCGGATTACCTTCCGGAAAAAGCCACTGTACATCTTTATGTTGGAAGATGGGTTGTTTGTTCAGTGGTTTATAACCGGTGGAAGCGGGTATACCTTCTTCAATTAATGCTTCCACAAAACGATTTTTTGACAATCCCTTAAAAAAACCAATGTTATAGCGAAACATGTAGAGATGCCATGTTATTTTGGTAGCTCTGGGATCTCTTGAAAATATTTCAATGCCGGGAATTTCTTTTAACAGACTGTTAAGAAGGGCTGCGTTTTTTTCACGTATTTCATTGTGCTTGTCCAGTCTGGATAATTGCGCAAGAAGAACTCCTGCCTGCCAGTCTGTCATTCTGAAATTGGATGAAAGATAAAAGTGTTCATACCAGGGAGCTTCTTTCTTTCGGCCTACATGATGGATAGACCATATACGATCTGCAAGATCTTTATCATTTGTGGAAATAGCCCCTCCTTCGCCGGAGCTCATGTTTTTGCTGAGCTGGAAGCTGAAGGATCCGGCTGTACCGATTGATCCAAGTCGTTTTCCCTTCCATTCAGATCCAGGAGCCTGTGCTGCATCTTCTATTAGTGCAAGATTATATTTTTTTGCCAGTTCTGTCAGACTGTCCATATCTGCAGGAAAACCTGCTACATGAACAGGGATAATTGCTTTGGTTTTTTCTGTAATTTTTGATTCTGCATTATTTGGATCAATACAGTTAGTTTCCGGATCTACATCTGCAAATACAGGAGTAGCGTTCACCATCATCACAGCTGTTGCTGTAGCTACAAATGTATATGGAGGGATAATTACTTCATCTCCTCTTCCAATCCCAAGGGCTCTGAGTATGATTTCTAGTGATACTGTCCCATTGGCAACGGTCTGTACATTGGAAACATCCAAATACTCAGCAAATATTTTTTCAAATTCAGCAGTCTTTGGTCCTAATGTACCCCATAGGCCGCTTTCGAGTACCTCAAGAAGTTGAGATATTTCATTTTCGTCAGAATAAGGCCAGGATGGGAAATTACCTGTTTTTAGTTTTGTTCCACCTGCTAATGCGAGCTTTGCCATAAATACCTTCCTTTTCTTAATAGAACCAGTATATGGTTGAATTCTGATTATATCAACTATTATATTAAGTATTTAAAAATATATTACAAAATAAGTTAAAATTTAATTGACATATATAATATCTAACCATATTATTTACAAATAGGAGTTAGCTTTATAAATAGTTACATCAAGTCTTTTTGAAAGATAGTTTAGGAGATTGTATGGGAACGAATTTAGAGATTTTTCCTGAAGATTTTCTTTGGGGCACTGCTACATCAGCTTATCAGATTGAAGGAGCATGGAATTTAGATGGAAAAGGAATTTCTGTCTGGGATACTTTTAGTCACATAAAAGGTAAAATTTATAATAACGATAGTGGTGATACTTCCTGTAATTTTTATAATTTTTATTCGGAGGATATAGATTTGATGTCAGAGCTTGGATCTACTGCTCTGAGATTATCTCTATCATGGCCGCGTATTTTTTCTGATGGAAGTGGACAAAAAAATAATAAAGGCATTGAATACTATAGAAATGTTCTTAAATTCCTAAAGAATAAAAATATTGCTACTGTAGTAACACTTTATCATTGGGACCTTCCACAATTTTTGGAGAATGAAGGTGGTTGGAGAAACAGGACAACGGTCGATGCCTTTGTAAAGTACGCTGAAACTTGTTTTATGGAACTGGATGATTTTGTAGATTACTGGATTACCTTTAATGAACCCTCAGTAATCTCTTTTATGGGTCATTTTACAGGGGAAATGGCTCCTGGATTAAAAGACCTCGAGGCAACAATAGGCACTATACATAATCTTAATATAGCTCATGGAATGGCAATAAAAAAACTTAGGGAAATTATGCCAAATTCAAAATAGGAATGACAATAGATAGACCTATAGCCGAAGCTATGGATCCGGAGAAAATAAGTGATCTTTATGCTAAAAGAGTTGCAGATGAGCTTTATTACTATGTTTTTACTGATCCATCCCTTATTGGTGATTATCCGGCATCATTTTATGAGGTAATTCAAAGGAATAAACTTGATGTAGTTGTAAGTGATAACGACCTTGATCTAAACTATGGAAAACCGGATTTTCTGGGACTCAATTACTACACACGAATTATTGTTGAGAATGATCAGGATTCTCTATTGCATTTTAGTGTGGTTGAAGGTCCTTTGGAGAAAACAGAAATGGGTTGGGAGCTTTATCCTGAAGGTTTTTTCCATTCTATGATAGATATTCGGAAAAGATATGGTGATATTCCAATTTTAATCACAGAAAACGGAAGGAGCAGCAAGGATATTCTGAAAGATAATCAGATAAATGATTCAGACCGTGTATCATATTTGATTGATCATATAGAAATTTGTAAAAAAGGTATTGAATTGGGTATTAATCTTATAGGGTATTTGTACTGGTCTTTTATGGATAATTTTGAATGGACCTATGGTTATTCCAGAAGATTTGGACTTGTTTATGTTGACTTTAAGACAGGAAAGCAATACCAAAGAGATCCGCATTTATCTATTCTGATATAATAAGAAAATACTCCATATCTAATAAGCAAAAAGCAAATATTTTTTCTAAGTAAAGAAAAATCTGTATTGGCAATAAATTTGGCCTGTCTGCATTTAAAATAAAAGGAGAATCATATGGCAAAATTAGCTCTAAATGGAGGATCACCTCTTTATTCAGGACCCTGGCCTATCTGGCCTGAAGCAGGAGAACCTGAAAAAGCTGCTCTGAGCAGGATTATTGAATCTAATCGCTGGTCGTATAATGGACCGGAAGAATCCGAATTTAAACATAAGTGGTCCGGATTTACACATGCTGAACATTCTCTGCTTGTTGCAAATGGAACTGTTTCTTTGCAATTGATACTGGAAGCACTTGGCATTGGTTATGGAGATGAAGTGATAATACCGGGGCTCTCCTGGCAGGCTGATGCTGCTGTAGTTGCAGATGTAAATGCTATACCTGTTATGGTTGATGTTGAAAAGGATTCCTGGTGCATTGATACTGTTGAAATAGAAAAAGCGATAACACCCAAAACAAGAGCTATAATTCCTGTGCATCTTTATGGATCAATATGCAATATTGAGAGGATAGTGGAGATAGCAGAGAATAATAATTTATTTGTTTTAGAAGATTGTGCTCATCAGCATGGCTCCAGGTTTAAGGGCAGACATGTGGGGACATTCGGTAATGCAGGTTCGTTCTCATTGCAAAATTCCAAAGTGCTTACCTGTGGAGAAGGTGGTTTAATAATTACAAATGATGATGAGCTTGCTGTGAAGCTTGATGCCCTCCGAAATTGTGGAAGGAAACCCGAAGGGATGCTTGAGGAAGCAGGAGATTTTACTAAATATTCTGATGATGGTGATCTGATTCAATCAGGAAATTACAGGATTACGGAATTTCAGGCTGCAGTTTTATCAGCACAATTTATGCGATTTCCTGACCAATTGGAAAAAAGAGATAATAACGCTCAGTATCTTAATCAGCAGCTGAACAGCATCGATGGGATTACACCGATGCTCAGAAGAGAGGGTACGGATCTACAGTCATACTTTAACTATGCTTTTAGATACAATAAAAAGTTTTTTAAGGACAGAGATGTACAGCTGTTCAGAAAGGCCCTTGGTGCAGAACTTGGTATTGAGTTTGGAGCCAGTTATGAGCCTCTGAATAATTGCTCACTCTATCGCCCCCTGACAAAGAAGCGTCACAATATTAATGAAAAATACTTCAGGATGCTTGATCCTTCCAGATTTAATCTTCCAGTAAGTAAAAGGATATTTGAAGAAGAAAGTGTAACAGTTCATCATAGTTTTTTATTAAATTCTAAAGAAAACTGTGGAAAAATTATTGGAGCTATTTTAAAAATCAGAGAAAATATTGATGAACTTAAATAGTTAATTCTTAATTTTAAACATTGGTAAGACGTTACGATACATAATTAGATAATATATATCATAATAATAATAATAATGTTGACAAAGATGAAATTAGGATCTAAAATATAACAAATCTGAAAAAGGAGATAATATGAAAAAATCAATTTTATTTATTATTGGTGTAGTTTTTTTTGCATCAGGTTTGTTTGCAGGTGGTTTAAAAGAATCTGATGAAACTATCCTCAGGATAGGATCTGCATCAAATGGTCCAGGAGCTATTGCTGTTTTTGATGCAGTAATGGTTGAATTTGAAGAAACACATCCTGGAGTTAAGGTCACATGGGACCGTTCTGCCGGAGACGATTATGAATTTTCCGGACTTCCTTCCCTGCTGCAAAGTAACGATTCTCCTGATATTTATTTTGAATGGGGTGGAGCACGGGTAAAAAATCATTATCTTGATGGTGAAGCAATGGATATTTCTGATCTCGCAGCTCAGCTTGCACCTTCTATGAACCAGTCTGCATGGTCTGGCAGTGTTTTTGATGGTAAGACATATATGATCCCTATGACCCACGACATCACTATTCAGATCTGGTACAACCAGGATATATTTGATGAACTGGGTTTGTCTGTACCAACTGACTGGGATGATTTTATGACATTAAATGATGCAATTGTTGCTGCCGGAAAAACACCTCTGGTTATGGGAAATGCTGATGCATGGGTTACAGGTAATTTTATTGGTCTTTTTCTATACAGAATGGCCGGTGATGATAAAGCAAACTCTATTCTTAATCTTGAAAAAGGGACTTCCCTGGATGATCCAGATTTTGTAAAAGCTCTGCAGTATGCCTATGATATGGCAGTAAAAGGGCATTTTAATGCTGATATGAACACTCTTGGTTATGAAGAAAGTTTTTCCCGAATGTTTGACGGATCTTCTGTCATGTATCCACTGGGTGCCTGGTATACTGATGAAGTTGTTGGTTTGATGGGATTGAATTTTGATGATGTAAACCAGGATTATTTTATGCTTCCTCCTTTTCCTGATGGAAAAGGCAGCAGCAGCTCAGTATTAGGGTTAAATACTGGATATATGATAAATTCCAAAACAGAAAAAAAGGAACTTGCATACGAATTCCTTACACTTCTTATGTCTGATAAGTATCAGCTAGATATGGCAAATACTGGAAATCTTTCCACTGTCAGTTCAGCAATGGCAGAAGATGATGAATACCTGCAGCGGTATTCTGCTACTTTAAAGAATGCTTCTGCTATAGTAGCTCCCCCTGATACTGGATACAATCTTGAGATGGCTTTTGCCCTGTATGAAGCTATTGCAAAGGTTTCAGCAGGACTGGTAACACCTGAAGAGGCTCTCGCTGTAGCTGAAGCAAGTATTAAGCATCTGAGATAATTACGAATTATTGAACTGCCGGGTAACACCGGCAGGTTTTTTGGGTTTATACTGTTTGTTGTATCAATTATATTGATATAAGTGCTGGGAAGCAGTATTTAAGGCTTCCTGAGAAAGCACATAAACATATACACAGTATAGATATAATGGTATAATAGAAACAGTTAAGTGCATGAGAAAAGCTAAGAAGTTGTCAAAACATATGCATGTGGAGCTGAAATGTACCGAAAAAAAGAAGAGACAAAACAACAAGAGTTTGTAGATTTTCATCTGATGTTTGGCGGGAAATTGGATCCAGGAAATAAATGGATACGGTTAGCCCAGATTATTCCCTGGGAAATCTATGAGACCCAATATGCAAAATTATTTTCTGCTGTTACCCGGAACACCAGCAAAACCATTTCGGGTAGCTCTTGGTGCTTTGTTGATAAAAACGATCAAGGGGATCACCGATGAAGCGGTGGTAGAGGAACTTAAAGAGAACCCCTATTTGCAATATTTGATTGGCTTGAAAGCCTACCAATATGAAGCACCCTTTGATGCATCAATGATGGTGCATTTTCGTAAACGGATTAGTACTGAGATGCTGCAGGAGATAAATGAAAAGATAGTGAAGGTGCAGTTAGAACAGCAGAAGCTGGAAAAGAAGAAGAACCAAAAAAGGAAGAAGCCTTCTGATGATGATCAGAATAATTCTGGAACTGCTGCGGGCAGTGAGGAGAAATCGGAATCTGCAGAAGAACAAGAAACACTTAAGAATGGAAAATTGTTATTAGATGCCACGTGTGCACCTGCAGACATTCGCTATCCGACCGATATAGCCTTATTGAATGAGGCTCGTGAAAAGAGCGAAGGAATAAGATGCAACGCATCTTATTTTTAGGAGTTTCTGAAAGAAACTCCACGACGGTTCAGGATCAGTTGTATGAAAGGGTCAAAGATAGGATAAACAAACCACGAACCTATAGGAATGTGGCGAGGAAAGCATTTTTACAGGTATCACGGAACCGGAAACCATAAAAAAAAGTGATACGGAAGGGGATCAAAAAGCAACTACAGTATTTGAGGCGGAACATAACGCATATAACAGAACTGTGTAAGGAAAGTCCGCTGACCCGGTTAAGCCGGAAATCGTATCGAAATTTACTGCTATTACAGGAAGTATATCGGCAGCAGAGTGAGATGTTTGATCAAAAGAAGCATTCTGTCACTGGCAGGATTGTGAGTATCAGTCAGCCGCATGTACGGCCGATTGTGAGAGGAAAAGCCAAGGCTGTATATAAAGCGATATTGCAGGAAGCCCGGGAAGATGAGAAACAGAGAGTACTGATTGAAGGAGTGTTTGGAAGAGCAAAACGGAAATATGGTATGGGTTTGATCAAAGAGAAGCTGCAAAACACCAGTGAAAACACTTTGACTATGATCATCCTAGAGATGAACTTGGAAAAGATTCCAAAGGTATTCTTGGAATACCTCAGGATCATTTTTGTCCTTCTCTACCGGTTCTTTGGTAAGGTGATATTTCAGCCACTTTTTAGATAGAAACTGGCTGAAAAGAGTTAAAAGTAAAAAGGGGGATTCTTCAGGAATCCCTATTTAATGTTTGTTATGAAAAAGTATTCCTGAATATTAGGTAATGCCAGAATATAATAGTATGGAGATTGTTTTATGATTCGTCCTAATAACCGATATATACTTTTTGTGCTTCCAGCACTGATATTTTTTGTAATTATAGTAGTTTTGCCAATATTTTTAACTGTTTTTTTCAGTTTTGTGGAATGGGAACGATTTATACTAAAAGATATCGGCACTTTGAAACATTATAACAGACTTCTAACAGATCCGGTTCTGGTAAAATCTTTTAAACATAATTTTTTGTATATTGGTATGACTATTATTCTTGAAGTATCAGTTGGGCTTATACTAGCTGGAATTGCATATTCTATGAAACGATCCATGTGGTTCAGGGGACTTATATTTGCTCCTATTATACTGCCTTCCCTCGTAATAGGGGTTCTTTGGAGACAAATTTATGCTACATCCGGAGGTTTGCTTAATACTATACTCACAAGTAATGGATTCGAATCTGTTGTATGGCTGGCTCCTCCCTTAACTGTTTATTCTGTCTCTTTTGTTTCCGGTTGGATTTTTGCCGGGTTCTATATGACAATTTTTTATGCCGGATTTTCCCGAATTCCCATCTCTTTACTGGAATCTGCAGAATTGGAAGGTGCAGGTGCTTTTAGAAAATTTTTTCAAATTGAAATTCCATTAATCAAAAATTTGATTATGCTTTCTCTTCTTCTAGTCACGACAGGAGGTTTTAAAGGCTTTGATCTTTTCCAGATTCTATT
>Ga0307989_1001745_pt1 | contig 11130 bp, 9 predicted proteins | sample EllFjometagen185_FD_203164 | JGI IMG/M metagenome (GOLD analysis project Ga0307989, IMG submission 203164) | Marine microbial communities from Ellis Fjord, Antarctic Ocean - #185 | ecosystem: Environmental > Aquatic > Marine > Unclassified | place: Southern Ocean | collected 2014-10-08 | reverse complement strand
TTAATACAAAAACCCCTCAATGTATAAATTGAGGGGTTTTTATTTTTATAAAAAAGAGGGGAGTTATAATTAAATTATTTCAAACTATTAATCCATTTTTTACAGTCCTTAATGTTCATATTAGTTATTTCTGAAATATTTTTTTCTTTTATACGAACTGCCAAAATTTCTTTCTTTAATCTTTTGCCATCACAAGTTGAACATTGTAAAATCTGCATATATTGTTCAATTTCTTTACGAATATAATCAGATTCAGTTTGTAGATGACGACGCTCTAAATTATTAATCACTCCTTCAAACTTGGTATTTAACTCGCCTGAAAAACGGCTACTTTCATATTCAACATCATATTTTTTATCTCCGGTGCCATAGAGTACTATATTAAGTTGTTTTTTAGTTAAATCCTTTACATAAGTATTGAGATCAAATCCATTTTGAGATGCTACTGTTCCTAGAATTCGTAATAACCAAGTTTGATTTTGATTTTTTCCTGTGGTCCAGCCTCGAATAGCACCTTGAGCTAGGGTTAAATTAGGATTGATAATTAGTTTATGATTTATTTTTAATTTTGTTCCCAAGCCAGAACAATCTGGACAAGCTCCATGAGGAGAGTTAAAAGAAAAATTTCTTGGTTCTAATTCTGGTAAATTAATATCACAATCTGGACAAGCAAGTGCTTGTGAAAAAGTAGTTTCTTTTATATCATCTTCTTTCAAAGTTGTAATAGTGGTTAAACCTTTTCCAATGTCTAAAGATTTTTCAATATCTTCTGTTAAACGAGCTAAATCTTCTTTATTTTTAGTTATTTTTATTCTATCAATTACAATTTCTAAGGTATGTTTTTTTTGTTTGTCTACCTCCATGTCATTAAATTCTTCGATGGTATAAATATTTTTATCAAAACGGATGCGATTAAAACCAAGTGAAGATAAACTAGCGAGAATATTTTTATGCTCTCCTTTTTTATCTCTTACGAGTGGAGCTAAGATTATAACATTAAAGTTTCCATAAAGCTTGATAATTCTATTAACAATTTCATCGACTGTATATTGTCTTATTTTTTTATCACATTCTGGACAATGAGGCACTCCAATTCGAGCAAAAAGAAGTCGTAAATAATCGTATACTTCAGTAACTGTACCCACGGTAGAGCGAGGATTATGAGAAGTTGATTTTTGATCAATAGATATTGCGGGAGAAAGACCTTCTATTAAATCTACATCTGGCTTATCCATTAATCCAATAAATTGTCGGGCATAAGCTGAAAGAGACTCAACATATCGGCGTTGACCTTCAGCATAGATTGTATCAAAAGCTAGAGATGATTTTCCAGATCCAGAAAGTCCAGTAATAACTACAAATTTATTTCTGGGAATATTAACATTAATATTTTTTAAATTGTGCACTCGAGCACCTTTTATTTTTATATAATTTGAAATAGGCATATTTATTTAGTTATAAAGTGAAAAATTATAAAGTTTATAAAATTATTATTATTTGTTATGAGTTATGTGATATGCGATAACTAGTTTATTTTAGCAAATGTTTCGTGCCAGTTTGTATTTTTTTGATAAACTTGTCCAATTTTTAATAAGGTCATTTCTTCAAATCTTTTACCGATTAATTGCATTCCAACTGGTAAGTTATCACTAAAACCACAAGGAATAGAAACAGCAGGAAGTCCAGCTAAAGAGGCTGGAGCAACAAAAATATCTTCTAAATACATTTTTAGTGGATCATTATTTTGTTCACCAATTTTAAAAGCTGTGTCTGGTTGGGTGGGAGTAATAATGGCATCTAAATTTTTTAATTCATTATCTAGTTCTTTTTTAATTTTTGTTCGTACTTTCTGAGCTTGGATATAATATTCGTCATAATATCCAGCACTTAGAACATAGGTTCCTAGCATGATTCTTCTTTTTGTTTCTGCTCCAAAACCCTTTCCTCTACTTTTTTGATAAACTTCTAGTAAATTTTGAATTTCTTTATTTTGAGCTAATGTTAATCCATATTTAATACCGTCAAATCTAGCTAAATTAGAACTAATTTCAGATGGAGTAATGATGTAGTAAACAGGAATACCATATTTAGCATGTGGTAATCTGATGGGAATAAGTTCTGCTCCTAGGTCTTTTAATTTTTTTAAGGCTTGTTTAAAAATTGTTTTTACACCTTCATCAATTCCTTCTTTGAGTAAATCTTCTGGTATACCTATTTTTGGATTTTTATTAAATTGATTAAAGCTATAATCTTTCTTTCCATCTTTTGTAAAAAAATTATTTAAATCTTTACTATAGTTAGGTACTTCTTTGACAACACTAGTAGCATCATTTTTGTCTTTTCCAGCCATTATTTTCATTAGTATAGCAGCATCTTCAATTGTTTTTGTAAGTGGTCCAGGAGTATCTGTTGAAGAAGTCATAGAGAGCAATCCAAAGCGAGAGTTTCTGCCATAGGTTGCTTTTAACCCTGTTACCCCACAAAATCCAGCTGGACAGCGCAAGGATCCTCCAGTGTCAGTTCCAATAGAAAAGATACACATATTAGCAGCTACAGCCGCCGCTGGTCCAGATGAAGATCCACCTGCAACTCTAGTGGTATCCCAGGGATTAGTAGTATTTCCAAAAGCACTATTTTCTCCTGATGCCCCATGTCCAAATTCATCACAATTTCCTTTCCCTAATAAAATCGCTCCAGCTTGTTTAAGTTTTTTTATAACTGTGGCATCAAAGGGAGCGGTGTAGTTTTCTAAAATTTTAGAAGCAGCGGTGGTTTTTGTATTCTTGGTCATGATAACATCTTTTGCCATATATGGAATTCCAAGTAAAGCACCAGTTTCTCCGTTACTAATTTTTTGATCAGCTATTTTTGCGTCTTTTAAAGCTTGTTCTTCGCAAATTGTAATAAAGGCATTGATTTTAGGATTGGTTTTTTTAATTTGCTCTAAACAAGCCTGAGTTAATTCTACAGAGCTTATTTCTTTATTTTTTAATTTTTCACTAGCTTTTTTTATTGTTAATTCGTTTAGTTTTAGCATAAATTTTAATTTATAGTTATTGGTAATTTTAAATTATTTTAAATAACATAATCAATTAGCAATTATAAATTATTTTAAAATTTTTCAAGACAACATGGTTAATTAATAAGTAATAATAATTTTTAAAAAAATTATTATAAATAAAAAAAATCCCTGCTTACCCCTTACTGATTACTTTTTTAAATTTTGAGATTTAAATTTTGAGTTTTTATATTGTTATCTAAAATAATTTAAAATTAAAAATTTATTTTATTTTTATATTTCACTGCATGCTTTTATTATTTCTTCTAATTCTCCATCTATAATTCTGTCAATTGAGTGCCATGATTTTTTTATTCTGTGATCAGTAATACGATCTTGGGGAAAATTGTAAGTACGGATTTTTCCAGATCTATCACCGGTTCCAATTTGACTTTTTCTTTCAGAAGATAATTTAGCTTGTTTTTCTTCTTCGAATTTTACTAATAAACGAGAACGAAGTATTTGCATAGCTTTGTCCTTATTTTGATGTTGTGATTTTTGATCTTGGCATTGAGCCATAGTATTGGTTGGAAGATGGACAATTCGAACAGCTGAGTTAGAGGTATTTACACTTTGCCCTCCTGGACCAGAAGCAGAGTAAACATCAATCCGAAGATCTTCATTTTTTATTTCTAAATCCATTTCTTTTGCTTCTGGCAAGACTGCTACGGTTACAGTAGAAGTATGCACTCGACCTTGTTTTTCTGTTTCTGGAATGCGTTGTACTCTATGAATTCCGCCTTCGTATTTTAGGTTAGCATAAACTCCGTTGGTATTATTTTTGGGATTAATTATTTCAAAAATTATTTCTTTAAATCCACCAATACCAGTTGGACTAGAATTTAAAATACTAATTTTCCAATTATTTTTTTCTGAATATTTGCTGTACATACGAAAAAGATCCGCACAAAACATAGCGGATTCATCTCCTCCAGTTCCAGCTCGAATTTCCATAATAACATTTTTTTTATCTTGAGGATTTTTTGGTTTTAGTTCTAGTTGGATTAGTTTTTCAATTTCGCTATATTTCAATTCCAGTTCTTCTAGCTCATCTTCAGCCATGCTTTTTAATTCGTTGTCTTGCTCTTCTTTGATGATTTTTTGATCTTGTTGAATATTGTCTTTTATTTTTTCTAATTCTATAATTAAATTAAATAAATTTTTTAATTCAGCATGTTCTTGAGATATTTTGGCTATTTCTTTGGGGTTATTAATTAATTTAGGATCAACTAATTTTTTTTCAATATCTTCAAATTTCTTTTTAATATTTTGATAGGGCATAGTTTTAGGATTAAATGAATTTTTTGTATTATAAAATTAATAAGTTGAAAATTTTATTGTACAGGAAATTTTATTGGAATAATTTTTTTTAATTTTGTATTTATTTTTGTTAACCTACTTATAGCAGGCAGAAAATGCGGAAAAATTTCATCGCGGAAAAATGCCGAAGGCTTATTTTATAAAATGCGTTTAACTTTGTATTGGTTATCTAAAATTTCGGGAGCTTGTTCTAGGGCTTTTTTGATTTCTTGTTCATCCCATTTTTCTGCTACATCTTCACGCATAACATTGGATACATCAGTAATTTGAGCGGTTGGCTTAACATTAGTTGTATCTACTTCTTTTAATTGTTTGATATAGTCTAGAATACCTGATAATTGATCTCCATATTCTTCCATTTCTTTTTCTGTTAATTCTAGTCTAGCTAATTTAGCTATGTGTTGAATTTTTTCTTTTGTTAGTTTCATAGATGAGTTATATATTTTTTTATAAATTGTAAATAATAGCGAATATTATTTTTATATTTTTAGTTTTTTAATAAATTTATTCAAATCTTTATTTTGAATCCAGTTAATTTTTGTACCTTGTTTTTCCCATCTTCTAAACCATGACACTTGTCTTTTGGCGAATTGTCTAGAAGCAATGTTTAGTTGCTCCACCATTTCATCGTAACTTAATTTTTTTCGTAAATATAGGGTTATGTATTTATATTCTAGTCCAAAGTTTTCCATTCTTTTCCAGGTAACTTTATGTTTTTTGTGAAGTCCAGCAATTTCTTCGACCATATTTTCGTTTTCTAGTCTTTGAATTAATCTTTTGTAAATTCTTTCTTTCAGTAATTCTCTAGGCCAAGTTAACCCAATTAAAATGAAATTATAATTTTTTTTCTTTTTCTTATTATAACATATTTGTTTGCTTTTATGTATTTCTATATATCTAATTAATCTTCTTTTGTTTTTTTGATCACTGATGTGTAATTCTTTTACTTTGGTAGGATTTAGTTCTGTTAATATTTTTAATAATTCTTCGGTTGTTTTTTTTTCTAAATTATTTCGCAATGTTTTATCAGTTTTAACTGAGCTTAAGTCATAGTCATCTACAAGTGCTTGTAGGTATAATCCTGTTCCGCCTACAATGACTGGTAGTTTGTTTTTTTGTAAAATTTTTTCTATGGCAATGTTGGCTAGTTTTTGAAATTTTGCTAAATTAAATTCAGTTTTTGGATCTACGACATCGATTAAGTGGTAGGGGATGAGAGTATTTTCTATTTTGTATTCTATCAAGTCTTTTCCTGTGCCTATATCCATGTATTTATAGACCTGTCTAGAGTCAGCACTAATAATCTCACCATTGAATTTGTGAGCAATTTCTACTCCTAGACTAGTTTTTCCACTTGCAGTCGGTCCTAGGATAACCAAGATATTTTGTTTGTTTTTTGTATTTGGAAGCTTAATTTCAGATTGCATATTTTTTTGTAAATTGGTAAAATAAAATTGTTTAGATAGAAATAATTTTATGAGTAATTATTAGTAATTTTTTATTGTACAGGAATTTTACCAAATATTATTTTATAATTATTGAATTGGGATCTGCGATACTTGAATAATTTTTATTTCTTAGACTCACTGTAAAGTAGATTATTGTTATAATCCATAAAATTTTGCTAAATTTTCTCTAAATTTTTTCGACTTAGCTAAGGCTAAATCTTAAAAATTTATCTAAAATTTAAAGAATTTTAAAACATAATCTATTTTGCAGTGAATATATTTTATATTTATTTTCATTAACTTACTTGTAATAGGCAGAAAATGAGGCAAAATTTCATCGCGAAAAAATGCCGAAGGCTTATTTTAGTTAAATAAAACTTTTATTAAAATTAATTTTTAAATTTCTAAATTCTAAAATAATATATTTTAAATACATAAAACTAAAGATATATAAATATTATCATGTAGTTTTATGATATACAAGGGATTGTCATTAAATGCCATATTAGGTATAAATTTTTAGATTTTATAGAAGTTTGTTTTAAAAAAATTTTGGTAATATGGTAGTATTAGTCAAAATTTTTTAAGACAAATTTATTAAAATATAAAGATTTAGGACAACTTGATATTCGATGACAGTTCCATAAAATAATATTTACTAATTTTTGTAATTGAAATTAGTAAATCATAAAAATATGACTATAAAATCAGAAATAAGAAAATCTTATTTTCTTAATAAATATGTAATTATTACCCCAGGAAGAGCAAAAAGACCAAGAGATGTGCAAGAAGAAACAGTGGTTGCGAAAAAAGGTTTTTGTCCATTTTGTCCAGAAAGTGTTGCAGAAGAAAATATTGTAGATGTTATTAATAAAAAAAATAGTAAGGATTGGCAAGTCTTGAGTATAAAAAATATTTTTCCAGCTGTTAGTTTGGATAATAAAAAAGCGTATGGTACTCAAGAGGTTGTCGTAGATAGTCCGATTCATGACAAGGAATTAGCTAGTTTAAGTAAAGAAGAGATTAAAGATCTTTTGAGAATGTATATCAAGCGTACAAAAGGTTTGATGTTGAATAAAGAATTGGATTATATATTGTGTTTCAAAAATCAAGGTTCAAAGGCAGGTGCTTCTATAGCTCATGCTCATTCTCAGATTTTTGCTACTCAGATTATTCCAGCTGATCTGAAAGAAGAGCACGAATTGTCAAAAGAATATCAGCTAAAAAATAAGATTTGTCCTTATTGTGATATTATCAAAAAAGAAAGTCAGAGTGAAAGAAATATTTTTACAGATCAACACATGACTGCTTTTACTCCTTATGCTAGTAGATATCATTATGAGGCTTGGATTTTTCCTTTGAGACATTTGGATAATATAACTTTGTTAAATGAGGATGAACTAGAATCATTGGCTGTGGTTTTGAAAAAGATTTTGGTGAAGTTACAAGGTTTAGGTTTGAGTTTTAATTATTATCTTCATAATGTGGTTAGTAATGATAGTCAGCATTTTTATATAAAAATTCAACCGAGAGATAGTGTTTGGGCTGGAGTAGAGCTAGGTTCTGGTTTGGTAATTAATTCTATTTCTCCAGAAATGGCGGCGGAATATTATAAAAGTTAATTGATAATTGACAATGGAAAATTGACAATTAAGTTTAATTTAAAATTATTTTTAGTAGCAAGATAAAAACTCAAAATTCAAATATCAAAACTACAACTAAAAATTTAAAACAGTTAAATTTAATTTAAAGTCGAAGATTGATAAAATTTTTTATTGTACAATAATTTTATATTTATTTTCATTAACTTATTTGCAACAGGCGGAAAAATGCCGAAGGTTTATTTTATTTAAAATTTATTTAAAATTTTATGAATTATAATAATAATTTGCTTTGTAGAGAGTTTATTGAAGAATTGAAAATTAAATCATTAAATAAAAACTGAAAAATTGAAAATTATTATTTAATGTTGATGGAGTGATATTTATTTTAATTAAAATTTTCATAACGGTAAGAATCCGTTTGATAAATGGAAGGATGGCCGAGTGGTCGAAGGCGCATGCTTGGAGTGCATGTGTGCTGTAAAAGGTACCCAGGGTTCGAATCCCTGTCCTTCCGCCAGTTTAATTTTTTAAAAATAAAAAATATTTCGTATAAAAACGATTAATTTAATTATTTAATTTAAATCATATGTACAACTTTAAAGACGATTATAGTGAGGGTGCTCATCCAAATATTTTAAAAGCACTTTTAGAAACAAATTTAAGTCAACAAATGGGCTACGGAGAAGATGAAATTTGCAAAAAAGCAGTTTATGTTATTAAAGAAAAACTTCAACGCAAAAATATTGATATACATTTTGTTTCTGGTGGCACACAAGCTAATCTTATTGTGTTGTCTTCTATTTTAAAATCATATGAATCAGTAATATCCGCCAATTCTGGTCATATTTTTACTCATGAAGCTGGTGCAATCGAAGTAACTGGTCATAAGGTTAACTCTATTCAAACTAGTAATGGTAAAATAACAACTAAACAAATTAATGATGTTATTAATGAACATAAAAAACTATATGAACATATGGTTAAGCCAAAAGTAGTTTTTATTTCACAATCAACTGAAATAGGAACAATTTATTTAAAAAAAGAATTAGAGAATATTTATAACTATTGTAAGAAAAATAATCTTTTGCTTTATTTGGATGGGGCAAGAATTGGCTCAGCATTATCTTCATCTAAAAACGATTTATCTCTTTCTGATATTGTTGATTTTACTGATATTTTTTACATTGGGGGAACTAAAAATGGTGCTTTATTAGGTGAGGCTATTATTATATCGAATAATGATCTTAAAAAAGATTTTCGTATTCATATGAAACAAAGAGGTGCTTTATTAGCTAAAGGAAGAATTCTTGGAATACAATTTTTAGAGTTATTTAAAAATAATGATAATTTATTCTTTGATATTGCAAAACATGCTAATAATATGGCTGTTAAATTAACGCAAGGAATTAAAGAATTGCATTATAAATTTTTTTCAGAATCTCCAACAAATCAAATATTTCCAATTTTTCCGAATTCAATCATTAAACAATTGCAAAAAAAATATGGATTTTATATCTGGTCAAAAGAAGATGCGACAACATCTGCAATTAGACTTGTTACATCATGGGCTACAAAGGAAGATAAAGTTGATGAATTTATTGCTGACTTAAAAAGAATGGAGAAATAATAAGAAATTTATAAAAAATAAAATTTGCACAACACCATATATAATATTTTAGAAAATTATTAGTAAAAAATAAAAAAATATTTAAATATCAAAACAATATCAAAGCATATTTGCATGAATAATTATTTTAAATAAATGTGGGGATAGAACAGGGTAGGAACGCGCCGTGGCTCCGCCCCCGAGGACGGATTGACGCGTTTCTACGGGAATTCAAAATATTTTAGGGATTATAAATACATTTTGTAAAAGGTGAGTTGACTGTCCCCACGAATATTTAATTATTTGAAAATATAATATAGCAAGAAATAATTATTTTAAAAAAATATTTAATTAAATTTATGAAAACAATTATTTTTGATTTTGATGGTGTAATTCATGACACATTTGAATTATGTTATAAATTAAATGTAGAAGCTCAGGATAAAAATTTAACCAAAAAAGAATTTAAAGATATTTTTAATGGAAGTTTTTTAAAAAATGAAAAAATAACAAAAGAAGGTACTGAAAAGTTTTTTAAAATTCAATATAAAGCCTTTAAATATTTAAAGATTGAAAAAGAAATAAAAAAAAATTTAGAAAAGTTATCTAAAACTTACCTTTTATTTATAATTTCATCTAATCAAGAAAAGGCATTAAATACATATTTTCAAAATAATAATTTTGTTCATATTTTTAAAGAAATATTAGGAGTTGAAACAAATACTTCAAAAATTAAAAAATTCAAATATTTATTTAAAAAATATAATTTAAAAGTTAAGGATTGTATGTTTATTACTGATACTTTAGGAGATATTCTGGAAGGAAATAAAGTAAAGGTTAAAACCATAGCTGTTGATTTTGGATTTCATGAAAAGGCAAGATTGGAAAAAGGAAATCCTTTTAAAATAGTTTCTAGTTTTGATGAATTAATGAAAGAAATAGAAAAATTATAATAAAAAAAATAATTAAGGCAAAATATTGTATGAAAAAAACAGATAATCAAAAACTAGCTATATATCAAGCATTAAACGGAGCAATAGAACTTCGCCAAGACATTGATACAGAAACTATTTGGACAAGTTTAGATCAAATAGCTTTTCTTTTTGATCGTGATAAATCGGTTATTTCAAGGCATATCAAAAAAATTTTTACAGAAGAAGAATTACAAAGAAATTCAGTTGTTGCATTTTTTGCAACAACTGCTCGTGATGGGAAAACATATCAAGTTGAACACTTTAATCTTGATATGATTATTTCTGTTGGCTATAGAGTAAATTCTAAAATAGCTACACAATTTCGAATTTGGGCAACTAAAACACTTAAACAACACATAACACAAGGTTTTACTGTTAACTCAAAAAGGATAAAACAAAATCAGCAGGCTTTTTTAAAGGCGGTAGAAGATATAAAATTATTAGTAAAAAATAATCAAAATTTACAAACAGGCGATATTTTAGAACTGATCAAAACTTTTTCTTATACTTGGTTTTCTTTAGATAAATATGATAAAGATAATTTTCCTAAAAAAGGTACTAAAAAAGTTGTAAAAATTACAGCAGAAGAATTATATAAAGATTTAGCAAAACTTAAAAAAGAATTGATTTTTAAAAAAGAAGCTACAGAAATTTTTGCTCAAGAAAAACAAAAAGGGAATTTAGAAGGAATTGTAGGAAATGTTTTTCAGACTGTTTTTGGAAAAGATGCTTATGAAACCTTGGAGGTAAAAGCGGCACACTTACTTTATTTTATTATTAAAAATCACCCATTTAACGACGGAAATAAAAGAAGTGGAGCGTTTGCTTTTATTTGGTTTTTGCAAAAAGCTGACTTTAATTTTCAAGCAAAAATAAATCCTGAAACATTAGCAATATTAACAATTTTGATTGCAGAGTCAAATTCAAAAGATAAAGAAAAAATGATTGGCATTATTTTATTACTTTTAAATTTTGAAAAAAAATAATTAATTAAGCGAAATAATTTTTTTAATAATACATATATGAAAACAGTTTGCATTTGTGCATCAAAAAAATATAAAAAAGAAGTAGAAAAATTTTGTTTAGAATTGGAAAAGTTGGGCTTAATTGTATTCAAGCC
>Ga0307989_1001744_pt1 | contig 11135 bp, 8 predicted proteins | sample EllFjometagen185_FD_203164 | JGI IMG/M metagenome (GOLD analysis project Ga0307989, IMG submission 203164) | Marine microbial communities from Ellis Fjord, Antarctic Ocean - #185 | ecosystem: Environmental > Aquatic > Marine > Unclassified | place: Southern Ocean | collected 2014-10-08 | reverse complement strand
GATGTCGAAATGATTGGTGCCTTTGCCCTGACAGAGCCCCATGCTGGATCTGATCCCCTTGCCCAGAAAACGACTGCTGATAAAGACGGTGATCACTATATTTTAAATGGGAGTAAATGTTTTATTACCTCCGGGAAAAATTCCGGGATGATTATTGTCACGGCAAAGACCGATGAGTCAAAAAAACATAAGGGAATCAGTGCATTTATTGTGGACCAGGGAACTCCCGGCATGAAAGTTGGCCATATTGAAGATAAAATGGGCTTAAGAGGTTCGGACACAACAGATATTATCTTGGAAGATTGTCGTGTTCCTGCCAGTAATATGTTGGGACAGGAAGGAGATGGATTTTTAATTGCCATGACAGGTCTAGATTGCGGCCGAATCGGTATTGCATCACAATCTATTGGTGTTGCACAGGCTGCGCTGGATGCTGCGGTTTCCTATCTGAAAAAAAGAGAGCAGTTTGGGAAAAAACTGGCTAGATTTCAAGGACTCCAATGGAAAATTGCGGATATGGCCACAGAGATTGAAGCGGCAAAACAGTTAATGTTTTCAGCGGCGGCAATGAAGGACAGAGGCGAAAATTTCACTTTGGCAGCGTCCATGGCAAAACTCTTTGCATCTGAAATGGTAAACCGGGTGACAGCGACGGCACTACAAATGCACGGTGGATACGGATTTATCAAGGGTTATCCGGTAGAACGCTTCTACCGCGATGCCAGAGTCTTTACGATCTATGAAGGCACATCAGAGATTCAACGAATTGTTATCTCCAATGCTATTTTGAAATAGAACCGGTTAAAGAGGCGTCCTTCTAATTGATTTCGGATTGGATTTTGCAGTAAATCTGGGAAAAATCTGAAAAATTAGAAGAGAATAGTATGACTTATAAAATAGGAGGATTGTTTTGACGCAACCGATAATGAAAAAAGGCCAGGGAGACGGGTTACGGATTCAGTTGGCAGATTGGGAAGGAAAAGGAAAAACGGTACTGGGGATTCATGGAATTACTGCGAACTGTAGAGGATTTGATACAGTGGCAAAAAATATCAGTCCGGAAAATCGAGTATTGTCTATGGATCTGAGGGGAAGAGGTCTTTCAGATAAGCCGGAAACGGGTTATTCCATCTCTCATCATTGTAAAGATATGGCAGCGGTTTTAGATGATCAGGGGATTGACCAGGCTATTGTGATGGGGCACTCACTGGGGGCATATATTTCTCTGGAATTTGCAGTTGAATATGCCAGTCGGGCGGAAAAACTGATCCTTTTTGATGGGGGTGGAGATCTTTCCATTGAGCAGTGGGTGAATGTCGGGGCAGGAATCCAGCCTTCAGTTGATCGATTGGGGAAAGTGTTTCCCAGTATGAATGATTATAAGGATTTGATGAAAAAGGCACCTTTTTTAAATCCCTGGACGGATGTGATGGATACTTTTTATGAATATGAAGTTGAAGAAGTGGAAGGGGGAGTGCGCTCTCGGGTTAATCCTGAACATATCACAGAAGAACGGACGAATCTTGCCATGGTACAAATTGCAGATTATTTCGCTAAAATAAAATGTCCGGTGTTGGTCTTAAGAGCTCCACTGGGTATGGTTGAAGAGAAACATATTCTGCTGCCGGATGATGTGGTTGAGCGGATGAAAAAAAATATCTCAGACGTACAGTTTTTTGATGTTGACGGAACCAATCATTTTACCATCATCTTTTCCGAGCATCCGGAAAGAGATAAAGTGATTAGAGAATTTATTGCCAGTTAGATCTTACACAGTTCAAAGTTCACAGTTCAAAGTTTATGAATTTCTAACTTATTGACATGTTTACTGTGATTTGAACTGTTTTTTTGAGGTAAACAACTACTTCTGAAACTGCTCTAATTGCCGCTTGGCCATTCGTAATTTTGCCCAACCAATAATTCCATAAGGGAAGAAACGGACGATCAGTACAAACATCAGTCCTGAAACCAGTAACCAGCGACCGGTAATCTGACCTAATATTGGATATTGGGGAAACACTTCGTCTGCCAGTACCCGAAATTGAGGTAAACCGCCTTCCAGTAAATGCAGGATAAAGGAACCGATAATCCCACCATACAGTGTTCCCATTCCTCCGATGAGTACCATCACCAGAACATTAATGGTAATAGGGATTCCCAGGGTAGATTCCGGATTGACATATGCCAGCCAAAGCGCAAACAGAATTCCGCAAAAGCTTGCTAATACGCAGCTGAAAACAATGGAGAAAAGTCGATAGTGGAACGTTTTGTATCCCAAGGCTTCGGATCGGTCTTCATTCTCCCGAATTGATTTAAGGACCCTGCCAAAAGGGGACTCAGTATATCTCATCATCAGAAAAAACATGAGTCCACAAATAATCAGAATGAAGTAGTAAAGCAGTGTTTGTCCGGTTAAGTTACCAAAAATCTTATAGCTGACTTCAAAAAAGTTGGGGATTTCTATCGAGATCCCATCTTCGCCACCTGTGATCTCAGAAAATTGGACCGCCAGTATTTCGGCAAAGGAAGCAAATGCCAGGGTTATCATGGCAAAAAACATGGCGACGACCCGCAAAGAAAAGAAAGCCATAATTAAGGAAATAAGTCCAGATAGAAGTGCGGATGAGATAAACGCTAGGACAATCGCCATGATTGGATTATCCGGCATACTTTTGAAAAAGAGTGCACAGGCATAAGCACCAAATCCGAAAAACATACTGTGTCCAAAAGACAAAATACCGGTATATCCCAGCATTACATCAAATGTTGCGGCAAATATACCAAATATCAGCACCTTAGCTGCCAGGTCGATAATGAAGTAGGACGGATTTAATAGTGGAACAATAAAAAAGATAAACAGACCGGCAATGGGAAGCCAAAAACTATAGGATTTAAACCGGTTGGCTGATGTTTGTATGCGAGCCTGTTGAACAGGTGTAATTGTTGAGTTCATAGTCTATTTTTGTGGAAAAAGTCCTGAAGGTTTCAACATCAAAATTGCCATCATAAGGACGACCAGAGATGCCGATGCTAATTGGGGGGAAAAATAGGCCATATAGTTGAATGACAATCCAACCAATATTGCCCCGATAATACTTCCTTTGGCGGAACCCGGTCCCCCGATGACCACCACCACAAATGCAAAAATCAGATTTTGATCACCCATACTGGCATTAACTGCTTCACTGTATCCGGCGCCAACCAGCCCTCCGATCCCAGCTAGAACTGCACCGGCAGCAAACACACCGGTAAAGACTTTATTTAGATTATAGCCCATGGCTTTAATCATATTGGGATTCTCAACACCCGCCCGGACGATTAATCCGATTTTGGTCCGGTTTAGGAACCATTGGATCAAAAATAGAAAGAGAAACCCCATCACAATCGAGAAAACCTGGTATCGCAATATCAGCACATCGCCAATCTCAAAAGAGCCTGTAAACCAGGCGGGTGTGATAAAAATTTCTGTTTCCGGTGATCCGAAAATTCTCACCAGTTCTACCACTACAATCCCGACTCCCATGGTAATCAGAATCTGTTTAAGATGATCTCCGTATGTTTGCCGAATAATGAATTTTTCCATCAGTATGCCGACAACCATGTTAACCAAAGCAGATGCAATCAGTGCCAGAATAATGGCTGCAACATTAATCCAGAAACTGGTAGCGACAACCCAATCCAATAAAAGGGTGTTAAAAAGCTTCCAACTGACAAATGCCCCAATCGTAAAAAAAATTCCGTGGGCAAAATTCAAAACATCCATCAGTCCAAAAATGATGGTTAAACCCACTGCCATTAAAAAAATTAAGCATCCCATGGCGATGCCAGATATGGTAATACTGGCCCAGGTGGGAAAATCAATCAGGTCTGGATTTGTCAATGCCAGAATCAGCGGAATAAACCATACTGAAATCGAGATGAACTTAACCAATGGAGGGAGAGTGGTATCTTGTATTCGTTCGCTCATTGTTTAACCTATTCCCAAAAATTTATGCTTCAGTTCTTCATTGTTTTCCAAATCATCAATAAGTCCCGAATTCACTACATGACCATCATCGATAATGTGGTAATCGTCACCACAGCTGGTTGCCATATGAAAATTCTGTTCAACCAGAATAATTGTCTCTGTTTTTTTGATTTCATTGAACGCATCAATAATAGCTTCAGTCAAGATCGGAGCTAGTCCCTTGCTGGGTTCATCAATTAATAATAACTTATTATCATTTACCATTGCCCGTGCAATGGCAAGCATTTGTCGTTGTCCACCACTAAGAACACCGCCTTTGGATTTCCAATATTTTTTCAGATCCGGAAAGAGTTCCAGTGTCTTTTCACGTCGATTCTGAGTTTCGGGATTGTTGTCCAACATGGCTAGGGTCATATTCTCTTCTACGGTAAGGTGATAGAAAATCGCCTGATCTTCAGGAACAAAACCGACCCCTTTTTTGGCAACCTCATAGGGTTCCTGTCCGCGAATCTCCTCACCTGAAAATATAATATTTCCTTCTTGGGCAGGGTAGAGCCCCATGATGGTTTTTAAGGTACTGGATTTTCCGGCACCGTTTCTTCCCAGCAGAGTAGTGACCCGGCCCGGTTTTACTTCAAAATTGATCCCTTGTAGAATATGGTGTCGATCGACATAGGTCTGGACATTTTTTAACGATAAGATTGGATCACTCTTCATATGCTTTCCCCAGATAAGCGGCCTGTACTTGCTTGTTTTTCATTATTTCTTCAGGTTTGTCATAGGCGATTAACCGGCCTTCTTGTAACACTGCAATATCGTCTGACAAACGGGTTACCATATCAATTTTGTGTTCAACCAGTAACATAGTCCGATTCCTCTTATCCTTCAGTGCTTCTAATAGGTCTAAAATAGCAGGGACATCTTCTATTGACATGCCGGCAGTGGGTTCGTCCAGCAGCATAATTTCTGGCTCCATTCCCAGTAATATAGCGATCTCCAGTTTACGCTGTTCGCCGTGACTCAATGTGATCGCATAGTGGTTCCACTTATTGTCCAGCAAAACCTGTTGCAAAATCTCATAGGCCTGATCTTCAAATTCGGGAAAGTCTTCTGTTCTCTTCCAGAAACACCACCCTTTTTTCTTTAGATATTGAATAGCCAGACAGACATTTTCCAGTACAGTCAGGTTGGGGTAGTACGATGCCAGCTGAAAGGATCGTCCGATTCCCAATTGGGCTGTTTCAGCAACACTAAAGCGGGTAATATCCTGCCCTTTGAACAGAACGGAACCGCTGGTGGGTTGATACTGGCCGCTGATCATATTGAATAAGGTGGTTTTACCCGCCCCGTTAGGTCCGATCAGGGAGACAAATTGATGTTTTTCCACATCAAAAGTCACATCATTGACTGCGATGTTACCACCAAAATTAATGGTCAGATTAGATATTTCCAGGATGGATTTTTTTCCTTCCTTCATAGGATACTCTGATTAAATGGATGGATATGTTTGGGTCAAATAATTCGAAAGAAACATTTGTCGTTTCTGCATTGAATTCTCTTCCCCAATTAAGATTGTTGAGAATACAGTGCGAAAACGACAATATGAAACCGTTTTCGAAGAACACCATACCGGTGTTTAGTCTAATTAAACCGGCATGGATTAGAATAAAAAAGAACGATTAATTCTCAATAGGTATATCCATCTGATCAGCATAGATAACTTTTTGGAGTACGGGTACTCCATGATCTACACCATCAAAATTCGTAGATTTGAAATGATACATATCCTGCATGGCCTGATGATCTTCTTTCCTAAATTGCATTACCCCTTTAGGTGTATAAAATCGCATATCTTCCATGGTGGAAATCATTGTTTCTGTATCTGTGCTTTTTCCATTGCGGATTGCTGTCACAACAGCACTTGCTGCCGCCATTCCACCCGCTGTAAAGAAATCAGGAGGAGAGTTATATCTAGCAAAATGTTCCTTAACCAACCAATCATTCATTGGATTCTGAGGAATCTTGTAGTAGTAATAAGTCGCACCTTCCATGCCGTTATATCTTTTGTATGCTTTGAGGGCTAAAAAGATATTTCCACCGGTGAAAAAGTCAATACCTTCTCTTTTCATCGGCTTCATTCGGCGAACTCGACCCATTGGGTCTCCACCACCACCAGCCCAAACAACCAGTACTGCTTTATCACCTTTATATTTCTTAAACTTTTTTACAATTCTTCGATAAGGAGCACTGAAGTCTTTGGTGGTTATTGGTAGGAGTTCTTCACCCAGATAAATGCCACCCATTTGTTCGACCCCTTTTTTGAAAGCTCTGGCGCCATCAATTCCAAATGCATAATTTTGTGCCAGTGTCATTGCATATGTTCCCGGTTTAACACGGGCAATTGCATTGGCAATTCCATCATGGTATGAATTTCTTGCGGTTCGGAAGATATACCGATTCCAATTTTTACCAGTAATTCCTGCAGCAACTGCGGGTTCAACGATTAATATTTTTCTGAATTTTTTTGCCACTGGTAAACAAGCGGTTGCAACACCAGAAGAAACCGGTCCAACAGCCAAATCAACATTATCATCCTGGTAAAGCGAAGTTAAAACCTGTTTTCCCGTTGCCGGTTTGGTCTGGGTGTCACGTTTTAAAACCACTATTTTTCGCCCATCGATCATATTGGTACCATGGGTGAGGTATTCCAGTCCCATTTCAAAACCGGTAACGGTTTGTGTCCCAAAAAAAGCTAATGGCCCTGATAAACTACTGATGATACCAACTTTAATGTCCTTTGCCATTGCTTGGCTAGACATCAAAGTCATTACACTCAGTCCTAATACGATTTTTAAGGACTGTTTTAAAAGTCTCGATACCATGATCTCTCCTTATTTGTTGTTTTGGACTTTTAAATCTTCAAAATTACCTTTTTAAATTGTATCTGAATAAGGATTTTAACACTTCTTGGCAGAATGCGAATTCTATTTATATTGAAGCGCTTGCCAATAAAAACCTTAACCGGTTACGCCTTAAAAAGGCTCCATGAAACGATGATTACCAAACAAAAATATCTGTAGAAACTAAATCGGCTAAACATTTGCAAAATCCACTCCACAACAAATGAAAATAAAAAACATCGCAATATTTTTGATAAAATTGGCCTGATTTTAATAATTACCTACCCTCCGGTGTTATTTTGAAATGTCTTAAAAACATATCTACGCTAGGGTACTTCAACCCCGAAATGAAAATAATTATTATGAATCCATATTAACAAAATTAATTACCAGTAAAAATCCAGATTTTAAATTGCCTAAAAATGTATCAATATAACTACATTGTATGTAATTTGATACAAATCAATAAAATTATTTTTACTTTAGTTGAATTTTGTAAAAAAAGGGTGCTTAGTATGTTTATGAAATAACCAAAAAGGTGAATATAACAGCGTAATACTAAGGTGAAATTTCATTGAAAGACAAAACCGTTTTGGGGTATATCGGTACAGACGAAGGCTATTCCTATGGACCGGGTGGATATAAGCCATTTTTTTCTCGACAAATTAGGTTTGAGAGATGTACTAAATCGGAAACAAGTTCGGGTTTATGTATCAAAAATAATACATCAAAAATCTGTGTAAAGTATTGATATGAAAAATGAAACAAACAGTACCTATCAAAATAATATGGACGAATTGGAGTTGTTTAAAAAGATTTTTGATAGTTTTATCAATGGTGCATTAATTACGGATGCTGAAGGATATATTACTCATTTTAATAAAACTTATGGAGATTTCATCGGTGTTGATCATTTAAAGTTTATTGGCAAACACTGTACAGAAGCCGTAGAGAACACCCGGATGCATATCGTGGCAAAAACCGGCATTCCGGAAATCAACCGAACTCAGCTGATCAAAGGGCAGAACATTGTTGTTCATCGGATTCCAATCAGGAAGGATAATAAAGTGGTTGCTGTTTTTGGATTGGTCATGTTTCAGGATATTGATGAAATTACCAAACTGGCTGAAAAGACATCGATTCTTGAATCAAAGATCAAGGCTTACGAGCAGGAATTGAGACTGTTTCGCTCTACCCGTTATACCATTGATAGTATCATTGGAAAAAGCATTCAGACGAAGAATCTAAAAAACGAAGCACTGAAAGCAACTTCCAACAGTTTCCCGGTCTTAATTACGGGTGAGAGTGGAACCGGGAAAGAGTTGTATGCCCAAGCCATTCATCATGCTTGTCCTCGGAATATATACCCTTTTATGCGGATTAATTGTGCAGCGATTCCCAAAGATCTGTTAGAGTCAGAACTTTTTGGATATGACAAAGGGGCCTTTACGGGAGCAAATATCAAAGGTAAACCTGGTAAATTTGAATTGGCCCATCGCGGAACAGTGTTTTTAGATGAGGTGGGGGACCTTCCTTTGGAAATGCAACCCAAACTACTACGTGTTCTTGAAGAGAAGGAGTTTGAGCGGGTTGGGGGAAATACGATTATTAAATCAGATTTCCGACTGATTGCGGCGACAAATCGGAATCTTGAAAAGATGATGTCTGAAGGACTTTTTAGAAAGGATCTATTCTATCGCATGAATGTTATTCAGCTCAGCATTGCCCCTTTAAGAGAACGTAAAGACGATGTCATCCCCATCGCAAATCATTTATTGGAACGGATGAGCCATGAGATGTTCTCTTTCAGCGCAAATATGGAAGTAGCCGTAAAAAAGGCGTTATTAAACTACTCCTGGCCTGGGAATATTCGAGAGCTATCAAATGTTTTGGAGAGGGCGCTGGCAACAATGGAGGGAAAAACAATCCGATTGCATAATCTCCCTCTTAGTCTGATTCGAAATCAGACACCTTTGGTTCCTAATGGCAGTTCATTATTGCGAGATATTTTGGCCAGGGCAGAAAAAGAGGCAATTATTGATGCGCTTAAAGAGACTAAGTACAATAAAGTAAATGCCGCCAAGATTCTAGGCATACACAGAACCCTGCTCTATAAAAAAATGAATAAATTTGGAATCTCTTTGGATCGTCAGAATTAGTCTTTACTGAGTTTCAGGAACTCCGCTTCAATATTCATAGGTTCCGGATTAAAAATACGCTCATTCATGACTTTAGGATCATTGATGATTGGCCTGAATTCCATATGTTTAAGGATATCGTTATCAATGTCAATTCCCGGAGCAATTTCAATGAGCTCCATGCCTGCCTGTGTCAATTTAAATACACATCGTTCTGTAATATAGAAGACATTTTGTTTTGTTTTTTGAGCATATTTACCACTGAATGTAACCTGCTCAACCTGGTTTAAGAATTTTGAAAACTTTCCTTCCTGATCAATAACCAGTTGCTTGTTTTTAATCGAAATTTTAAGTCCCCCGGCGGTGAAAGTACCCATATATACGACTGTTTTGGCATTTTGGCTGATATCGATAAATCCACCAGCACCAGTTAGTTTATTGTTGTATTTACTGACATTTAAATTTCCAAATTGATCCGCCTGTGCCATGCCTAAAAAGGTGATATCCAGCCCTCCTCCATGATAAAAATCGAATTGTGATGGTTGACTGATCAGACATTCTGTGTTGATGGCCGCGCCAAAATTCAGACCACCGGCAGGGATACCACCGATCACTCCGGGTTCTGCGGTCAGGGTGATATGATCAATGATGTTCTCTTCATTGGCAACAATTGATATACCTTCTGATAATCCGATACCCAAATTTACAATTTGATCCGGTCTGAGCTCAAAAACCCCTCTTCTGGAGATGATTTTCCGTTCGTTCATCTCCATGGGAGGAATGGACTCTGTGGGCACTTTGATCTCAGAGCTGAAAGAAGGGTTATACTGTTCAGCAAAGGTCTGCCAATGGTTTTCTGGTTTGGAGATGACCACATGGTCAACCAATATCCCGGGGATAACAACATCACGGGCATTAAGAGAACCTGCTTCTGCAATGCGTTCGACCTGAACGATCACAATCCCGCCTGAATTTCTAGTAGCTGCCGCAATAGCGAAGGATTCCAGCTTTAAGGCCTCTTTCTCAAATGAAATGTTTCCAGCCGGATCAGCAGTTGTTCCCCTGATCAGAGCCACATTTATCGGGAAATTCTTATAGGCCAGATACTCTTTGCCATCGAATTCCATTAGTTCTACCAGCTCTTCCGTCGTTCGATCATTCACTTTTCCACCGCCATTTCTTGGATCAACGAATGTTTCCAAACCCACGGTGGTAATGGTACGCGGTTTATTGGCTGCTATGTCCCGAAACATATGGCTGATGACACCCTGAGGTAGATTATACGCTTCAACTCTGTTTTCAACGGCCATTTTCTGTAATTCCGGTACCAGCCCCCAGTGTCCGCCAATCACTCTTTTCACTAATCCGTCATGGCCAAAATGGTTGACTCCTTTCCCTTTTCCATCTCCCTGTCCAGCCGCATAGATTAAGGTTAGATTTGAGGGGCTTTTTTCCGATAAAAATCTCTCTTCAACACCAATTGCCAGCTCTTCAGCAAATCCAACGCCAACAAACCCACCTGTCGCAACAGTGTCGCCATCCTTAATGTTTTTTATGGCATCTTTTACGGATATAACCTTATTTTTCTTTTTTACCAGCGCTTCCTGAGTCATGTGAACCTATATTAAATCAAACATGGTACATTTTGTTGTATTTGGATTTTGAATAAGTTTAATTCCACTTTTATGGTTTGAACGAATTCTGCAAAAAATGATCCATCGGTTCTTTACTGATAAGTTGACATCAATATAAAACCTGATTATTTATTATGGACATCCCATTCTTTGCTCCCATTGTCATCCTCGCGAAAGCGGGGATCCAGTGCGCAATATGAGGGCAGTTTATTGTACTTAACTATAATAAATGATGTAAAAATGGGTTTAGTAGGTGATCATATTTTTTGTGTCTACGGGGATGGATGTCTGATGTTTTAAAGAATTTTGGTTAACTGGATAGGTAATTAACGGCTGGATTATAGGAATAGTAGTATCCCTAGTTAGTGCCTGAACGAAAAGCCCCCGTTTTCAATAACAATCTCGTTTTTAAAATAACATTCAGTATGAAAGTCAAGAAGCCGTCAGTTGTCAGCTATCAGCATTCAGTAAAAACAAACATATTTTCAGCTCATTA